>Ga0208549_100313_pt1 | contig 22041 bp, 21 predicted proteins | sample BED_host_MetaG_FD_187135 | JGI IMG/M metagenome (GOLD analysis project Ga0208549, IMG submission 187135) | Hot spring microbial mat communities from Yellowstone National Park, Wyoming, USA - BED_host_MetaG (SPAdes) (version 2) | ecosystem: Environmental > Aquatic > Thermal springs > Hot (42-90C)... | reverse complement strand
AAAAAGATTATTAGCGTTCGTTAAACCGCTCTAAACTACACTTGCTCATTTCCTAGCTTTTATCAATTACCACATAGCTAGAATCGACGTTAAGCCTGAATGTTACGTTATCTTTATCTTCCTTGCTTTCAGGAGGTAATTTTATCTGACTGAAGCCGAAGCCCTTGAGTTAATCAAATACCTTCCAGCAAGGTTAGGTTAACTTTCACGTAGTCATTTCAAGTAAACCCAGGTCCCGCATAGCTTAAATCTGCATGTATTGAGGAAATACGAATCGACACTAACTATGGAGGCAGTCTAGCCCTATTGAAGAACTGTTAATCATAAACTTATGCGGACTGAAGATTAGCCTGCATCAATATTTATTTTATCAACGTCCAGATAAGTTATTTCTCCTTCGCACTATTCTAAAGATATTTTTAATGTCTCAGGAAATGATAAAGTCGCTATATTACGTAAGGCTGGCCACTTTTCTTTACCCTCACAGATCTACTTTTAGCTTCTATGCAATCTCTAGCTTACTAAAAGGGATTTTCCAAAAGTAGTAGGAATATTTTTAGGAATTTAATGATATACACGCATTAAGAATTTATCTAAAACCTTGATTATAGCTACACTATATATATTTACATATGCATATTTTCACATTAAATATACTAAGATAGAAACGAAGAACATTACTATTTGCGAAACATCTATTCCGCCCATCATTGAGGATATAAATCCTTCGTAAGGTATTCCGTATTGCCTCAAGTTCATGAAAGGTAAGGCTATTATCACAGCTAAAGAAAATGAAACCCAAGCTCTCTTCCAATCTTTTCTCTCTATAAGGTAAGCTATCAGCACACCTATCCAAGGTGAAATCCAATAACCTAAACTGCTCAAGAAGTTAATTAGGAAATCCAAGAAATTCTTGTAAATGAAATAGAAAGCAATGAAGCCTAAAACTCCCGCTATAATTGTAGCTATTTCTCTCTTTATATTAACTATTGAAGTTAAAGCCACGGTATTAGTATAAAGATTTAGTGCATCAGCGGATACTATTCCTAGAACCATTATTACAACTCCTGCGAGAAAATATTTGCCTAAAACTCCTAAAACGTCAGCAATAGGAGAAGATTTACCTATTGCTAAAGCACTAAGATATCCTAAGTAACTTAGCCAAACACTTGGAACTGTTGCGCCTAAAGAGGTATAAAACAAGGATTTCTTAAAATCTAGATTTAGTCCTTTACTGTAATCGCTTGCATAAGGTGACCAGCTTAATATTGCTCCAAAGGAAGTTAGGAAAACGACCCAGAAGGATAAAAATGAACCTCCTTCAGGTATTTTCATATGAACAGTTAAAATTTCTGCCGAAATAAAAATACCTAAAGCTACTAGGAGTAAGCTCACATAACTTTCAAATTTATGAATAAAAGAAGATCCAAAAATGACTACGGAAACATCTATTACTACTATTATTAATCCACCTAAGACGACATTATTAGTAAGTACTGAAAGCGCAAATCCTCCTAAGGTAACGTTTACTATAAACCATCCTAAAGTGTTAAGGAAATTGAGGAAAGAAAAGACTTTCCAACCATTATTAAAAACGTCTTGAGATATCCTTATTTGCTCTTTATTGAATCTAGGCCCCATGGAAGTTGCTATCCCGAGGATAATAGAAGCTAGGAAATTACCCAGAGTGAGGGAAATTATTGTTAACGTTGGAGATAAACCCAGAGTAGCTGGAATCAGACCTATTGCGTATTTTGCAACTGCAGTATTTGATGAAAACCAAAGAGTCAAAATTGAGCGTGGCTTAACTGACATACGAACACGTGTTCTATAGTAATATTAAAATTTTTGTTAATTACCATTCGGAAAAAAGGCCTTAAAACTTGCGATAATGACTAAAACTTAATAAATAAGGTCATAAGAAAGTGTATTAAGAGATTACTTGTCTCTCATTCAATGCCTAGAATTTCACAAGCCTTTAGAACGCTAGGGGTTTTTAGACACTACTTTGTGATTACTTCGGTTTTTATTAATAGAAAAGTATTAATGACTTTTAACTCTCATAAGATTATTCCTAGCTCTCTATTTTAAGACCTAAGAAATTTCCAATCCCACAAAGCACCTAAACAATGAACAACATAATTTATCACGATGGAGAAAGATATATATAAAGTCAATAACGACTATGTTGAAGTTAGAGTAATTGAAAGTTTATCTGATTTATTAATTTCGTTAAACTTATGGAGAGAAGGATATACTAGGAATTCTGCAGGTAAAGTGTTCAACACAGTAAAGGCTTTATTAAGCGCACTAACAGTAATTAATGAAGAGAAATTACTCAGCCTAGCTAAGGATGAAAAGGAGAAAAATTGATTGAGAAGAAAGGGCACACCCACAGCATGCATGCTTTAGCTCGGATGTTAAAAGACGCCTGGATAGACGTTTTTAGCTAGAGACCTTCACGATTATCAATATAATGGATTTGAGCCAGATTTTAGTAAATACAGTAGAAAAGAAGACGTTTTGAGGGATTTAATAGCAGTAGTAAACGATACGAGAAAAGTAATCCATGAATCTTTCCAAAAATTTGAGGAAAAACAATTGCAGAAAAGATTGATGAACTAGTTAAAGAACTGACAAGCAAAAGATGAAATGGAATATTTAAGTACAACGTATTTATACAATGTGTAAATATCTAGTCTAGAAGTTTTTAATAATAAAGGGCTTGGGATTTGGTTAACTTGACGACTTTTTACGATGAGGCTATTCGAACGTTTGAAGCACTCTAGCAAAGAGAGATTGAAGGTTTAAAGGAGTAAAGCTTAAAATTTCCTATTTTTTTAAAATCTCATGCAGCGTAAAGTTTTTGCTATTGTGGGGTTAGTTGTAATAATTATAGCCGTAGTGTTGGCGATAGTCTTACTATTACCACATGGTTCCTCCTCCAGCTATTCTACAACTACTTCCAGCACACAGGCTAAAATAGCTCAAGTAGGCAACGTTAAAGTTTACTATTATTACCCAGAGTACTACCAGTTTGGAATTGAACTGAACTCGAGCAGTGCGGTAAAAGTTATTTCAGCTTACGTTGAAATTAATGGGCATAAGCTTGAAAACGATAGCGTTAATATAATGTTATCTCCCGGTACTAACTTCCTAGTAATTTATATACCTAGCAATAGTAACGTTCTAAATGGTTTATCTAAAATTCCTATAACCTTATGCTTAAATAATGGACAACAAGTAACGTTCTACGGTATATTGTCTGGCTGTTATAATTGTGAAAGAGTAGAAGAAGTAGGTACGGGGTATATTACTGAACTAAGTAACGGTACTTGGGAACTGCATGCTAAAATTGAATCAAACATAAACGTTAACTTAATAGGCATTGTATTTAGCGGTGAGGAAATCCCTGCTAATATACAAATACGGCCAGGATTGAATAATATCACAGTTACTATGGGTAACCTTACTTTTATGCCAGGAGCGACCTATACACTCTCATTAGTTCTGAACGACGGAGAAACTGTTACTATAACGGCGGTAGCGGAGTAATATCCTTGCATTATCTATTTACTTTATTTTTACTTTCCATTTAAGTATATTTATTATTATTAATAATAATAATGAGCGAATTCCTTTATTTTCCCTTTCAAGATATTATCCTCCTCACTATCTCGTTTATCTTTTCCTTATCTCCTTCTATGATCTTCTTAATCTCCTCGTTTGTAACATATATTACTTTAAAATTCTCAAGGTTCACGTTAGGTTGATTAGTTATTATGAACTTCTTAACCTCATATATTCCTTCCTTGTCATAGTCTTCCAACTTCTTCATATTTCCTATGTTATCTAAGTTGTCCCTGTTACTTAGCTTAACGTCGCCTATATAAACGGCATTATCGGTCTTAAAATATATATCTGCAATAACACCCTTTTCCTCAATTTTCTTACCCTTAGGATGAACGTAATTTATTTTCAGCTCGCTCTTAAGGTCAATTAACCCTTCCCTAATTTTAGCCTCCAATTGCTTTGAAACTTCCATCGGATTACCTATGTCAAAGACCTTAATTAACTCCCTCCTTACGCATTCGTCCTTCTTATAATCTTCCTTACATTTCTCTAAAGCTAACTCATACGCAGTCCTAGCCTTATCAAGTAATTCATTTACCGAAGATGCCTTGGCCACTTCGTCAATCTTCAATAACTCTTCATAATACTCTTCACAATACATCCTAAGGATATCGACCTTATCTTCTTCACTCAATTTTAATTCTATCTGCCTTTCCTTAAGCCTTCTAGATAGGGCACTGTCGTTTATCTTACTCATTACGTCCGGAGTCATTGAAACTGTTATAGGCAATTTGATTTCATTTATTAACTTATGAAGTTCTTTTAAAACCCCTTCCTCCGCCTTTATTTCATCTAAAAGTAAGCCCACATTACCGAGGTTCTGTAAGTCTCTTAAAAAGTATATAAATCCTTCAACGTCCTTAGTATAATTCATGCAATATAATCTTTCCGCATAGCTAAATGCTTCACTCCATTTCTTTTTTATGCACAAATGCCTTAACCAGTTTGGAAATTCCCTAATTTTTGCAAATGAAGTGTAACCTATTTCGTCCTTATGAGCGTAAAGTACATTAAAAGAGCTTGCCTTTACCTTTTCGTTAAACTCTGTCAAATGTATGAATTCCCAGGCAGAGGTGGAGAGCGAAGAACTATTAACTAAATCCAAATATATAATATTAGGAATTATCCTTTAGATCGTTATAAACTGCGTTTAACAAAGTAGTTTTTCCCATGCCCGGAGATCCTACTATCGTTATTACAATATCCTTTCTCTTTAAAATCGAATCTTCAATTTCCCTTAAGGTATTCCTCCAAAGCTTGCCCTCAACCTTGGATTTCTCACCGTGCTTACTTACAGTGTATTCCTGGAACTCGCACATTTACCTCTTCCTCCTTATTATTCCATACATTACTCCTCCTTTTATGAAGCCCTCTTCACCGCCGGGTATAAGCTCATAATGTTGTAAAATATAATCCCCGAACTTAGCCATAAACTGTTCAAGGCTCATTCCCAACTGCCTTCTTAGATTATCTATTCTCACGTATCCCAGTGAGTCCTTCATGAAATCATATGTACTATCGAGATCAGCAAAGCTTTTAGGTTTGCCGAAGTATTCCTCTAAAACTTCCCTCAACGCATCCTTCAGGTTTTTCATATCATGCAGCTCTTCTGCATTCTTTTCTTCTACCACTTGCTTTTTAGCTAAAACGTAATAAATTCCAGGGCCTCTTTTTTCCTTAAATTTTATGAAGCCTTCGCTCTCTAATTCTTTAATAATTTTATCTATACTAGATGTACTTTTAGTCATTCCTAATTCGTGGGCAATAGCCGTCTTTGTGAACTCCTTGTTTTCATCTCCTCCAGTAACTTTAAGTATTGCTTTAACTATTTCATCTTTACTTGGCATATATAATTTTATTTTCTCTTACATTTAAACTTTAATTACTCAACTTTTTCCATCTCTTGTAATCTTAGAAAAGTATAACCGATTAAGAAAGTAAGAAGAGTCCAAGCTTAGTACGTTTTCGCTAAAGTTCATTCTAAATGAATAGTTAGAACTTAGGTAAAGTTATGTGTACAGTAGGTGGACTTATGAGAGAAAAAATAATTAAATGAAATAGCTTTTTGACAATTTTTTACTATTCTCACATATAATCAATTTTTCTCCATTTATTTAAAATAATTAACGATTTAGTAACTAGAAAGCAAACTTTTGGAAAAGTATTTTAATTCACTTTCCTCATAGCTCTTATGATTGTCATAGAGAGAATAAGCAAGAGATTCGGCAGTAGAAAAGTTTTAGATAACGTATCTTTCGACGTTAAGGATGGAGAAATTGCTGGCTTTGTAGGACTTAACGGCGCTGGAAAGACCACAACTATCAGAATCTTAGCCGGCGTACTAACGCCAAACTCAGGAGACGTACTTATTGACGACATAAGCATAGTGAAGGAGAAAGAAAAAGCTTCAATGCACGTTGGTTGGGTTCCAGAATTGCCTCTTTTTGACCCTAATGCCAAAGCTTTAGATTACTTCGTTTTTATTGCAGGTTATTATGGAATATCAAAAAGTGATGCATTAAGCCTAGGAAAGAGGCTATTTGAGGAAGTAGGCCTTGCAGGGAGGGAAAAGGATAAACTGCGCAATTATTCTCAAGGGATGAAGAGGAGGTTTTTATTAGCAGTTTCATTAATTTCAGATCCAAAGAATTTTCTCTTTGACGAAGTGCTTAACGGTCTTGACCCTGAAGGAATACAGTTCTTTAGGGATATGGCTTTAAAGTTTAAGAAAGAAGGAAAGTCTGTGCTCTTTTCTTCGCACATTTTAAGCGAAGTTGAGTCAATAGCCGATAAGGTAATCTTCATTCACCAAGGGAAAATCTTGAGGATAATGGAAATGAATGAAATAAGGAAAATTGTTAAATCGAACGATTTGAAGATAATTTTAGGCAAAGTTGACGACAATGTACTAAGTATTGCTAAATCTTTCGGAAAGCCAGAGCTTAACGGCAACACGTTAATTATACACGATTTTAACGGAGAACTGAGCGAATTATCTTCAAAGTTATCCCCTTACGAGGTACTAGAAGTAAGTAGGTTGAAGAACAGTTTGGAGGACGTGTTCTTTAAGATAATAAACGGTGAGTTATAGATGAGGCCTTTCATTTACGATTTTAAGAAGACCTTTCTCAGACTAACTTCAATTTCATTGCTATTCCTTTTTATATTGAGTGGTGTAGGAATTGCCTTTGAAACTTTCCATTTAATGCACATAACTCCTGCAAGGTACGAAAACCTCAACGTTGAGGGTTATGCATGTCTTTCTGGTAATAAGGTTAGCGTTTACGGCATAGCGTTCAATAATAACGGAAAACCAATTTCTTCTGCTTTAGTTTGCGTTTTATCTTCTGGCAATGTGGTTGCATCTACTAGAACCTCAGCTAACGGTTTCTTTAATTTAACCGTTAACTATAGCCCTTATCTGTTTTTATTAGTAAAATATAACAGTCTGGAAAGGAACGTCAATATTTCTAGTATAGTTGGCGAATTACAAAATAACGTAAATTCTCAAGTTGTCAGCGTAACAATATATCCTTTTTCCAATACGTCATGTTTTTATAACGTAAATGTATGGTGGGGTAGAATACAAGTTTCAATAATGTGCCAAGACAACTTAGTAATTTTTTCTTCAAAGAACGTCAATATATCAATGAAGCTAGTACACTCCAGCGGGATTGTAGGTCATAAAACCGTTGTATTAAAACAAATTAACTTATATTTAAAGAAATTTACTCCAGTTTACGCCACAATAGAAATTCCGCAAGGAGTAAATTGCATAGTTTTAGAACAAATTAACTCGTCTCCTAATAACCAGCAAATAGGATTAAATAATTTTAATTATATCAAGAATACTGCGATTTATTGTGATACTATGAATTATTTCCCTACACTTTTCAAGTTATTTATGCTATTCTTACCTTACACAATAATTTACTTAGCTTACATTAGCTTCTCAAGGCCTAGGAGCATTGGAGAGATGGAATTCATCCTAGCTCGACCTATAACTAAACGCAAGATCTTTATTTCACGGTTCTTCTCAAACGCGTTAATTGCTGTATTATCGTCAGTGTTAATAGTTTTAGCTCCTGCTATTACATTTAACGCGATAGCCGGCTTGCACATACCTTTGCAAGTAATTTTCTTACTAGTATTAATATCAATGTCATTACTCCTTACTTATTTATCTATAACTTATATGTATTCCTCAATCATAAAGTCGAGCGGAACAGTCCAAGGACTCGGAATTTTCACTCTTCTATTCTTAGAAGTTATTTTACCTTTAATAGGAATATCCAATTCAACCTACGAGACGTTAATGCAATACATAACTCCGGCATCAATTTCGTGCTATATATATTCGTTGATAAATGGGTGCAACGTCAGAATAAATGTAGGATTAGAAATTACATCAACCTTACTTTGGATAATAATACCTGCGATAATAAGTTACCTAGAATTTAAAATAAGAGACGTCTAATTTTTTTATTCTAAATGCGAAAAATCCAAACATAGTTTATAAATAGCGTTTTCCGTAATGATCGAAAATCATTAACTGTTACATTTTCTTAGTAATAGCATAAAGACCCTTCTTCTTTTCCATATCTTAAGAAAATGAAGTGCACGTGGTATAGAAAAAGACCTTTCACAATAAATGAAAATAAAGAGTAAATATTTTTCCTTCATTATTTTAAATCATGGAGCAACAACAAGGAGAATACGTAATTTGGAAGGACTACTCCCTTTCCTCATATAGAAGGAATGCGTTAATAGGAACAAGCATAATAGGTGCGATACTCCTTCTCACAGTAATTTTAGCAGTACTAGGAATAATAATAATAGCAGTTAGCGTAACAACTTACATCCTAACTAGGAGGGCCAACGAGTACGTAGTAACCAACAAAAGAGCAATGCATGTAAAGTTCGGGGTTTGGGCTTCATAGGATTTCATAGTATTTAATATCAATCCTCAGCCCTTGGGCTTCACTAGGGTCACGGGGAAACCCGTTACCCCTCCGCCCCTTTAGCGGGATAACCCCAATCCACATCCGCGGAATATCACGGATGTGGGGAAACCCGCACATCCTGAGGTATATGTTGAGAGATGCGTTCAATTGCCTATCCAGAGCGAACCCGCACCTCCCACACCTAAAAGTCCTGCCGACCTTTCGGGAAACCCATCCACATCTGGGGCAGGACTTGGAAGTGAGGTGCGGATTAACCTCCTTAACGAAAGAACCATAAAGGGGAGCCTTATACTTAAGCACGCCGTGTATAGTCCTCCATACAGTCCTCGAAATCTTCTTAGACAGTTTGTCGTTGGCATCTCTAAACATCTCTTGCTTATTCAACTTTTCAACAGCGATCAGAGTGAGAGGATAAATTTCCAACAACTTATTCACGAACTTGTGAACGTAATCCAGCACGCGATTCCTTTCACGGTGGGAGTATTTCCTCAACAATACCTTCCCCTTCCTACCGTGTTTAGAAGCGAAGGACTGTATTCTACTCCTCTTCAACTCCATACCGAATTTTAGACTATACAACTCCTTGATTGTGAATGTAACAAATTTCTCCCCATCGTAAGCGTCCAGAGTATAGATGTTGCTATCAATAGATAGAAAGTCAAGGGGAGTAAACCAAGGTAGTTTATAACGAAATGGTAGGTGAACCTTATCCTCCTTAATTATTGGCTCACCCAACTCAAGCCCTTCAACCCTTCTAGAGAACCATTTGTGGGACCAAGAGAAGGTAATATACTCGTAAGGTCTTACAGTAATCCTAACTTCTTCGCCCTCAACTTTCCTAAGAGTAGACTTAACCCTAACGTAAACCTTCTTTAACATAGGTTTCCTCAATGATGCTTGACCCTTCTCAGCCCTCCTCCTCCAACTATTCAAGATTGAGTAAGCGTCGCTTATTGCCTTGTCCACGTAATGTGAAGCTAGCTTGTTAACCTTCTCTAACTCATCCCTCAACGCCTTGTACACTTCCTTTTTCTTAGGTAACTTGACTTTGACCTTCGTAAATGCTTTCTTACCCTTCTTGACCTCCTTCCTCTCTATCCTAGTCTTTTCCCACAGCCAGTCTAGAGCTTTCTGCAATAAGACTCTGTAGTTCTCTAGTAGTAGTTTCGTCTCCTCCTTCTTATCATTCTTCAAAAAGTAAGTTAGGTAGACGTACTCCTCTTGTGGTTGAAAGTCATTAAGCCTTAAGTTCTTCGACACACTTCTTCACCTTCTCTTTCCTCATTCCTTGCAATTTCTCGCCGAATGATACCAGGATTGAGATTAAGTCTTCTATTAGCTCTTTTTCCGGTGTTTTGTCCTCCCTATTTAGAACGACTATCTCGCAGTTGTGTGCTTTGCACACCTCCTCTATTATTTCGAAACCAAATCTTACTAGTATGTCCGGGTAAGCCACAACGACCTTTGAAACTTCGTTGTTCAGAATCATTCTTAGTAATTTGATGAATCCTTTTCTCTTCATGTTTAATGAAGATCCAATGTCTGTTATTACTTGGTCGTAGTCCTTAACGTTCTCCTCTAGGTATTTTACTTGGTTTACTAAATCGTCTTTTTGTGTATTTGATGATACTCTTGCGTAAAGTATCACTTTCCTCTTTCTTACTATTCCCATTAACTTCTCTACGTCTTCCTCTCTGAACCTCCACTTCCCGCTCTGTAATATTACTGGTTGAATGTAACCCTTCTTTACGTATTCTCTGAGTGTTGCGTATGAAATTCCTAGTCTTTGGCACACTTCTTTAGGTCTTAGCATTGTATAAAATTTTATGACGAAATAATATAAACTTTACGGTTTATCTGAAACTGCTAACATCGGCAAAGTCTGGAAGCAAGTTGATTTATCAACGCCAGGATTAGTTGTCAGTACAGTGAACCCGAGATATTACTCAAGCAGAGTTGCAGGACAACACGTGGTAGAAGACGTAGTATTCCTAGTTAACGGTGTGGAAGTACTTAGGTTTAGCAAAACAAGCAAAGGTGACGAATTAATAGCAAAGTTACACAGCATGGGTTTTCAATAACTACTAGTATTAAACAACCTTTTTCCAGCACCTAGCATGCCTAGTAGTCTTAGATTATTTTTCCAGAATCTCAGGTAAGTAGGGCTGAATCCTTTTTCGTGTTGATAGAAATCTTTTTTGACTGTTTATAACGAATTTTTGTTGATAAATAATGATCTCTCACGTCTATGTGGGCAAAAGAGTGGGAGCAGAGATGTGAGCCCTATGCCGTTAGAGTCCCATGACTAACGTGCTAAGTCCCTACACTCGATCATGATTGAAGTGTATGGACAAACTATCAAAAGATGGTAGTCTTAAATTATTTTTTCTGCCTCTTCTAACATTCTTTTTATGGGATCAATGTAACGCGAAACGTATTCAACTTTTAATTTACCTTCGTGAAATCCCCACACATGGAGGAAATAAGCATTACTCCAACCTTCTAAAACCCAGTCACCTAGTTTTTCTGAAAGAATTGAGGCTGATTCTCCTAAAGTATAAGTGTACCATCTGCCTTCTTTTACTGCCTGTTGGTATTCTTGAGTATTAAACTTCTCTGAAAGAGCTTTAACAACTTCCTCTGCAACCTTATAAGCTTTCTCAGAAGCTTGCACTGCGTCACCTTTCTTTAAGTATTCTTCCGCCTCTGCCATGTACTTTTTTGCCAAATCTAGTCTGATCTTTATTGCTTCAGAAGGGTCTTTTTTAGAAAGTTCCATTAGAATAAGGTCTGTGACATTAATTCCTTTCTCCTCAGCTTTCTTTATCACCTCTTCAGGAATTTCCATAAGATATACTCTTTACACTGCTTATTTAGATTTTACCAACGAAATATGTGAAGAAAAATACGTACGTTTTTCCCTATACTAATTGAGTATTTACTCCTTCATTCTTTGCAATTTCGTATTGCTTTTTATCAGACGTTACTAACTCAAGGTTCATTGATTTAGCTAATGCAATGAACAATGAGTCGTAAATAGTTATTTTATTCCTATTAGCAATTTTAAATGCCTCAATCAAGTATTCGCCTTGATTTACTATCAGCATTGCTTCGCGTTTTAATTGCGACGTCCTCCTTCATTTCGCCTATAAGAATCTTTTTCAAGAGCTTAATTCAATAAATGTATTTGCAAATTTTTCTAGATCAATTCCCTTTGTTACCTTGTCGTTTAATCTGTTAATTCTATTAATAAAGAATGTAATTTCCCTAATTACACGGTAGTAATCTCCCCCAAAAAGCAAAAATTCGGCTAAGTCGTCAAGTATTGATTGATCTCCATAATCCTTGTTTACTAAAAGCGTTAGAATTTTAGTATAATCTGGAGACATAGACTTTAGCCTTGCTATCTTATCCAGTAATGAAGTGATGTCGAAAATTTCTGGTTGTAATGCTCTTTGAAAGTTGCCAGATTTTTCAAGTCTCCAGACTAATGCATCAACTTTACTATCAAACGAATATATCGTTTCTCCGAAGGAAAGGGCATAGACCAAGACAGATTTTAACGTAAGTTCAATATTTATATTTTCGCTCTTACCTTCTACAAACCTCTCTATTAATAATAATTCGTCTCTTTCCATTTCATCCTCAGGTATGAGGGAAATTAACGTCACGTCTGCATTATTACCGCTTATATATCTAATTATTGCAGTTCCAAATATTAATCCTAAGTTGGATAACGAAAAGCATTTGCCGCAAACTCTATATTCTTTAGTAACAGCGTCATAATTATCTACAGTATATTTGCCGTAAATAAAACCTAACGGTAAGTATAGGTTATATAAGGCCTTTGATTTACTTCTACCTTCCTTATATCTAACCTTATGATCTTCAGTATAGGCCTTTTCAACGTCTTTAATTTCATTTAAACTTTCTGCAAAAGATTTTAACCATGAGTCGGTAACTGATACATTGATATTTGAGTCCAAAATTTTACCCAAATATATTGAATATCTTGCTACATTCGAATTTCTGCTGTATTCTTCTAATTCTTCTTTAATAATTTCAACTATCTCACCCGTTTTAGAAAAGTCTCCGCATATTTCGTACCTATCTCCTATTCTTCTAACCTTATCTACATGGAAAAGTTTAACTATACCGTGCATTATTAAAGTGTCAGTAACTATTCCATGACCTGGAGTAGTAATGCACGTCATTTCTCATCACAGTTTATGTCTGGTAATATTTCAGCACCGGCTTGAGCCATTTTAGTTATCCATGTTCCTTCGTCTTTAGTATCACTTCTATTTAAATTGGCAGCAACTGAATCCACTAACGTTAGGACATGAAGAAAAGCTGACACTTTATTCCTAAAAATTAATGAATTGTCGCTAATTGAGTAAATTATTACACGCTTAACTACTTTAACCACATCTTTTGAGCTAATCCTCTTCAAGATCTCGGTCATCTCTCCTATAGGCAAGTTCTTAACTTTAGGATAATATGGATCTTTAAATAATTCACAATATGGCCTTAAATTTCCTTTCCTCTCAGTATTTTCCAGAACTGCTTTTATTGTAGATATAGGCACATACTTTTCCTTAAATTGACCGGCATAAATACTAAGAATTCCGCTTTCGTGGTGTAAAAGTACTGCTGAGGAGACTATCATTCTCGCCTCATCTTTCACTAGATTATAAGCAACATATGAGCCTATGACTTCATGCCTAAACATTACCTTATTATGCTTATATTCCTCCAAAAGCTTCCCCGCATCATGAGATAATATGGCGATCTTTACTAAATCCTCTACGTCATCCACACCTACAACACGCCTTAAGTTTTTTATGTAAAATTTCTTAATGCCTTCCCACACCTTTAGCATGCAGTAAATATGCTCTAAGTACGTCTCTTTACATTCATTGCCTACGAAATAGGCACAACAAGTCTCACTCATCTTCTTTCACCTCCGGTAAAATTAAACCATTAGAATAGTTATTCTCATTTATTATAACTATCATTTCTGAAGGCAATCCGCCCATATTTGGTTTAACTTCTTTTAGAAAATCCTTACTAAATATATTTGCATTATAAACTTTTGTATTAGATATTAGTTTTTCCAATCTCTTTTCATTATAATTATTTACTAGCGAAATTGAATACTTGGTAGATTTACGCAATAAGAATTCGTTAATCTCTTTACTCACCTCTTCGTACTTTTTACTCTTTAACATTTTTTCAAATTCTTTATTTGTGAGAAGATAAAGTGTAACATAATAAGAAGGTCTTAGATAAACGTCCCTTTCTGGAGGATAAGAATATAAATGTAATTCGTTAAGGTATTCCGCAGAACTAATATAGAAGGACTCTCCTAAAGAGGAAAGTTTATTTATAATTAGATCATCGTAAACTTCGTCTATTAACTGCTGAACCTCGTCCATGTCTCCTATTTTTATAGTATTTAGTTTAGAAACTATATTACTAGTTCTATTCATTACATCCTCATCGTAAGGCAAGGGATTTTTAACATTAAAGATTTCAACGTCTATTTCTTTTTCCCTAACTCTTCCTATTCTCTGTATTAAGCTATCTATAGGAGAGATTTCTGTAATTACTTTCTTAAACTTATAATCTATTCCTACTTCAGCAGTCTGGGTGGCTATCAATATTTTATCTTCTACACCTTTATCCAATTCCTCAATTACCTTATCTTTATCTTCCTTCTTCATTAATGAATGTAAAAGTAAAACCTTTCCCTTACTTTCACACTTCTCAAAGATTTTCCTAGCTCTCTCTATTGTATTTACAAATATTATCGAACCTTCCTCACATTCAGCGTTATCTATTGTTTCCTTCTTAAAATCGATTTTAGCTACTTTCTCAACTTTGGGCTTAGTCAATTCCACCTTTTCACAACTAAATAATTTAAGAAAAGCTGACGGCAGAGTTGCAGAAGATAATAATACAGTCCCTCCAGAATTAACTATACTACAGACTATCTTTGATACAATCCTAGGCGCTAAGAACGCTTGATCTTGAATCAAATGAGCCTCGTCAAGAACTAGATAAGAATTCATTAAAAGGCCTGCAGGCATTGAATACCTCCCGGTTTTATACTCCTTTCCCCACGTTATAACCCTCTTAGCTAGAAATCCGTAAGCCATTGCATCTATTGTAGTTAAAGTTATATTTGCAGTGTATAGGAAAGTAGGCTTTATTACTTCACCGTGGTCACAGCCCACTGTTATTCCTTTCACTAGCTTAGTATAAGTTCCCGCTCTCCTTTCCATTTGACGTAATAATGCGTGAACTGGTTCAACTAAATACATCCTTGAGTCAAACCATTCGCCTTTAATAAACTGATAAAGGTAAGGAGCAAAAATAACTTCAGTTTTACCGAAGCCCGTAGGTGCATTAAGTACTAAAAGGAGGCCACCTTTAGCTGAAGAGAACTTATTGTATATTTCTCCCGCAAATTGAACTTGTTCTTTTAATCTCTCTTCGTCAATCTTGGGAGAATGACTCCATTCAATTATCATCTTCTTTAAAAGCTCAATCACCAATTATCACCTTCGGGAAATACAGCATCTCCTGCGCACATAACTTTAGATGTTTTTATCGGCGAAGGTTTTATGGAATGACCCTTAACCTCAACTGGTATATAAAAAACGGATTTTTTACCTAACTCATCGAAACCGTCTACCGTAATTTGATCTCCGCGTGTTTCCTGACTTACTATCTCATTTTTTATCATAACATTAACACCGTCTTCTTTTTCGCATTCCCCAATTTTACTTTCTTTAACGTCTATAACAGAAAGTAATGATTCGGAATCTCCTAGCCTATCCATTATTTTAACTGCTTCAATTATTTGACTAGGCTTATCGGTTAGAATAAGTATATTCCTTTCTTCCGAAACCACATATTCTCTTACCAAAGCATCGGAAGATGAGACGAACTCTGCTAACGACTTTGGCATTTCCTTATCTTCAAGCATTCCCCTAACTCTTTTCAGTATTACTGGTGATTTAGAAAAAGTAATTTTTGTAGGAAAATATTCCCTTGCTTTCTTTACAATTTTCCTGGCTAAATTGATACAATCCTCACCCTTGCATTCTCCTAATAACGCTAAACTATTACCTATAGAGCCTACGATAGACGAAGGCATTAAAAAGATATATGAATAGGAAATTTGATAGGTGTCATATCTCTTTATTGAGAAAAAAGGAATCCTCAATTTAGCTATTATTGCTTCCACTCTCACCACTCACTAGGCCGAGTAATTTATTAAAGAATTCGTTCAATGAATTAGTTTGCTCAATCCCAGTTTTTTCAAGTTTATTACAATTCTCACCATAACATAACATTTTAACGTTATTAAATAATTTCATTATGTCAATAGATTTTTCCATATAATCAACGTAACTCCCGTGAATTAAATTAGGAATAGGAGAATCAGATACTGCAGCCAACAATTCTACCGGCCTAGAAATACCTAAAGCTCTAGACTGCTTCGCCCCAACACCAGTAAATAAATATGATAAAGCTAACACTGATGCTTTCTTCCTTAGTTTGATTTCTTCTTTTTCATCACTTTCATCACTGCACACTTTATCATTACTAGCAGTCTCATACATTGGTTTACATACATAATTCAAGTTCATGGAAATATTAAAGCCATAAAGTGGGGATGATGAATACTCCTGTTTAAAAATCATTTGTGCTGTATTTTCATTATTACTTGACTTTTGGTTATTAGACTTCTGAGTACTAATAGGATCTATCCTATTATGAGTCTCAGAAAACCTAGTCACAAACTCCAAGACATTAATATCAAATACTGGAGCTGCAAACGAAACCTTAACTAGGCTATCCCTTTTTATCTGCTTTTCTCCCTTTCCCTTCTTGACTATTAAGAAGCCGTGAATATCATTACATAAATCCTTTATTGCCTCGGTTTCACTGCTAGCTTCCTTCAAATTGGACAAAGTCGACTCAACGGTATAACCCCTTAGTCCAATACCTTCTCTACACAACTCATTCAATAAGTGTCCTCCAAGCGATTGATAAGCTTGGGCTAAATATACCGAATGCCAATGCTTTAACGAATTCCCAGTTAGAACTGGTACTTCGTATAATCTATAATTGTCTTCGCTCTCTACGGAGATACGTGCTATAGCGTGAGTATTATAATTTCCCAAATTATCAGAGCCCGTTAGAACTGAAATTTCTGATTCAAATCTACCAGAAATTCTTACGAAAGTCATGACTGACCACCACTTTTAATTATTTGTGAGGTCAAGCGATCGGGTACTATAGAGAGAGAAGTAAAAATCTTCACATAAATAGGTAATTTTTCCTTCTCATTTAAACATCTCATTTCAAACTCCTCTAAATATCTCTCCCAAGCTAACAGTCTCTTGCACACATCACTATCATTACTATTTTGACAGAAATCATTATAAGCTTTTAGAATTATCCTAGAAATCTTACTAAAGTATTCTGCAACCTTCGTTGCATCATTACTATATCTAGCCATCTCATCTATTACATCATAACTCTTATCGTAAAGTATGGCAACTCTTGCACTCCTAGAAAGCCGCCTAACAAGTTCCTCACATGTTAAACTCTCTAACTTTTCTTTGGCATTCTCCATACCTATAAATCTTACTAGAGATATTTTAAGCTTTACATTACACATTAGTTCTTACTTAACGAAGCCGGCTACTTCATTTCTTGATATTTAGAAATAGAAATTTATTAATATTTAGTAAAAATAATCGATTGTAATAGTTAAAGATAATATAACTCAAAGACCTAAGAAAAGTAAATTCGGATTTGAGACACTATTCTAGGCTACTTTTATCAAGATACTCATCAGCTCTTTCTAATATGAATATAACTCAAAGATAGAGATTTAACATTGAAGTTCATTAGAAAGAGATTGTAAAATAAGAGATAACTTTACTTAAATATGAGAGATGTAAGATTAGTAAAATATTTGAGATCTATGATAAATAGAATTTAACTATATCACCAAGGAGAGAAAATTGAAGCAAGTAAAGAAAAGAGATGTTTTTATTTTCAAAATATTGATTATGCATTAACTCCTCATTATTACAATTTACTTTTTATCACGAAATTATTGGCTCGAGGTTACTTGATTATACAATAAACGGTTATTCCTAATTATATATATTAATCAAGTACTTATCTCGATTTATAATCAATATTGCGTTATATTTTTATTAAATGGAAGCAGTTTACTAGACATCTTCTTTTATTTCGTCCATAATCTCGTTTATAAAGTGGTAGCAACTCTCCCTATAATCAACAAGTACGAGTTATCACTCATTTACTAAGGAAGAAGACTCAATGACTCTCACGATCTTCTCTCACGGATTTTATAGAGAAACCTTCTTCACTAGGTTTAACGTCCTTTAATTCCTCAATCCATCTATTTACGTATTCTTTAACCTTCATATCTTTCATGCTCTCACCCCTGATTAATGTCTATTCCTTGCCTTTCTAATATTCTAACGCTAATAACTACGGGCATATACGTATATTTATCGTAGATATTAATAAACATTCTAATAAAAGCTTAATATCGTATAGCGAGTTCAACTTTTCGCTCTTCTTTATTTCTACAGACCACGTTTGTAAGAAGCAAAACATATACTAGGACTTTTTTGGTAGTGGCCTAAGGCTTTCGGTTATTAAAATAGCTTTAGGAGTTTGGTTGCGGTACAGAAAATGTGACTATTCTTATTTATAGGAGGAATAGCAATGTTAGTCCTGTACCTAAGCCTCTTTTAAAGTCATTCTCTTTTGCAAATACTCTTTTTTCTTAAAATTCATGATATGAGAAAGAAGATAGTAGTAAAGTGTGACGTAGGTTCGGAAAATGTTTAGGAAATTGTATATTAGAGTGCGGGCCTATAATATACTTAGAATCTTTCCTATCCTCATTGTTTTTGGCTTTCTTATTCTCCTTTTCTATAGCTAAATTCTTTTCGCCGGGAATTTTAAACTCTAAAGGAGTTAAAGGAGGAAAAAGGACCAATCATAGTTAAAGTATATTAATTAGACTTAACTTAAAGTAAACACAAACTGGTGAAAAAATGCCAAAGTTTTCAAACTTTCCTTCGTTTATATCTGTTAAGCATAATTTGGTTGGAATATACCCTAAAATTAAGATTACTGGACCCACTTCCTTCAGTTTGATTTTCAGAGAAAAGGATGAAAACATTGTAAAAGTTAGCTTCCCATCAGCTACTGAGTTAGGTTTTAACTACGAGAACAAGTTAGTCAGCATATTTATGGAGATATTAGATATACCCCAAGGCATGTCTAGAGAGGAATTTAACTCGTTATTATGTGCGTTATTACTAGATAATGCCTATTTAGAACCTTATTACGTAGAATTGTATTTTATCGACTCCGATTATATTCCAAACTATCATAGAATTATAGCTAATACTACTATGTCAATAATAAAGAACAAAGGTTTAGCTAAATTGGACTTTGATATAGAAAAGTCCTATATGAATACTGACAAATTAATGGCAATTTTGAAAAGACTTTAGGTGAATAAGGGATTGTCATATAGACCTTTAATCAGGTATGGGGATCATGTGTTAAAACACTATAATGATATCATAGGAAGTCAACTAGACGGCTCTCAAGAATGTGTATATTGTTTATTATATGGACTTACAGAGATTATACGAAGATGCATTATACCAATATTTGAAATTTGTATAGGTATTGGATTATGTGTCGATGAGCGTGGGCGAACTAGAACCGATTTAGGAGAAGTCTGTAGAAGAACTTTTTATATAAAGTATACCCACACTCATCTTTTGCGAGATTACTCATTTCGGATTACCTTAGCAAGAGAAAATAACGGCAACTTTGTTGTAGTAACATTTTTTCCTGATGAAGAGGTTGATATTATTAGACCAATAATGATAGAGTGCATAGACCTTGAAAATCATTGTCATATCCATTGTCATGTAAACAATATATTAGAAAATTATTTTGACGTAGATCTAACAGTGTAATAACTATGTTACTAATCGGAGTATAAATCGCCTTTCAGTTCTTCCTTATTTCAACACGAAGATGAAGGCTTACGGTTGGATAAAGACCCCTTTCAGTTCTTCCTTATTTCAACACAGTGATATAACAAATGGAGAATGGGGGGAGTACTTTCAGTTCTTCCTTATTTCAACATAGCTGCTAAGTATACTGCAGCAGCTACAGCACCTCTTTCAGTTCTTCCTTATTTCAACGACATTTCTTACAATTCTGATATTTTCTTAAGACCTTTCAGTTCTTCCTTATTTCAACGGTGGTTATGCCCTAACGATGGGACGAAACTTATCTTTCAGTTCTTCCTTATTTCAACAAAACCATTCCCTGACCAAAAATCTTTGACGCTATCTTTCAGTTCTTCCTTATTTCAACTTCTCGCTTTTGGTAAAATGTAAGCAGACTTCCTCTTTCAGTTCTTCCTTATTTCAACCAGTGCTTGATGAAAGAGAGTTTGAGGACTTAATCTTTCAGTTCTTCCTTATTTCAACTGGTAGCGTCTTCAACTACTAATTTCCTCACTAAAAGCTTTCAGTTCTTCCTTATTTCAACTAAAAATAGGAGGGAAAATGGTTCATATCCCAACCAACTTTCAGTTCTTCCTTATTTCAACCTGAAAGAAAGGCTGCAGGGGATTTTTGACTTATACTTTCAGTTCTTCCTTATTTCAACCTCAGAATAAAGGATATTCTAAATGAGGTTACAGCTTTCAGTTCTTCCTTATTTCAACCCATTAACGTAACCGTAACGCCTTCCGCTGTGAGCTTTCAGTTCTTCCTTATTTCAACTAAACGTTTTCGTAAAATGCGTAAGCTGGCTTAACTTTCAGTTCTTCCTTATTTCAACACAGAACAAAAGAAAGAGGAAAAAAAGCCCAAAACTTTCAGTTCTTCCTTATTTCAACATATTTTAACATATACTGAGATATCAATAAGGGTCTTTCAGTTCTTCCTTATTTCAACTGAACAGATAGTCATCAATCATGTCCTTTAAGGCTTCTCTTTCAGTTCTTCCTTATTTCAACTCGCGTATAACAGTGATATTTTCCTAAGACAAGCTTTCAGTTCTTCCTTATTTCAACAAAGAAGACATTGGTGAAATAAAGAATTTAGGGAGCTTTCAGTTCTTCCTTATTTCAACAATTTTACAGCGATTTTTATATTATATTTTTCATCTTTCAGTTCTTCCTTATTTCAACTCCTCGTTCGTTAACGCTATTCTCTCCAAAAACGCTTTCAGTTCTTCCTTATTTCAACTAGCAGCGCTGGAGCGTAAAATAGCAAAGCTGCAGCTTTCAGTTCTTCCTTATTTCAACTAGAAGTATTTTTAAAAGCCTGAAAGGATTTTGACTTTCAGTTCTTCCTTATTTCAACGTGAGTATTATTATGGACGTGAAGAAAAACCAGACTTTCAGTTCTTCCTTATTTCAACCTCTGAGGGTAAGCGCACGGTCCTGTTCGGGATGACTTTCAGTTCTTCCTTATTTCAACCGTTAGTTCTTTTCCACGATTTTTTCACGTGGTTTTAGGGAGTTGTATAGATTATCTTATTTACTCCTAAGATAAAAGCCTTACTTTCCACTAAAAATAAGGGAAGGCAATGTAGAAAAAGGTTATTTCGCGTTATTTTGAAAGTAACTTTTCAACACAAAAGTTTATAAAGGGTATTTATACCCCGGAAAAAGACGTTAAAAACTCTGCCTAAAAATCTACACGAAAAAATTTCATAAACGGACAATAATTTCAAATACCCTTGTTTTTAGATGAAATTGAAAGGGAATAAATTGACAAAGTAGATAGAGAAATCCTAGAGAAGGAAAAGAAGATAAAATTGAAAGAAAGAAAAGTCAAAAGAAGGTATTTTGAAATATTACAAAAGTATTGCTACATATTATGAAAATCCTAATTCCCCTACTTTTCACGATCAATTGAATGAAGAAAATTTAGGAAAAAGACTAGAAGTAGATAGAGAAATTCACTCCCTCACTAATCTACATGAAAAAATTTCTAGTTATGTATACTTTTTCATAATATTACCTTTTTCAAATATCATTTACTTAATTCTAAATTTATCATAGTGATGTAGCTACAAAGAAAGAGAACTAGACTAAAGAAAATAAGAAACAATTCAATATAGTGAAAGTTAACAGGGAGGCAAATAAAAACTACTTAGGGTCAGTGAGGAGCTCTGTGAGTATTAATAAATAAACCTATATCCAGTTCATTCCACCTACTGTCCTTCTACAGAAACTGTGAGTATTAAATAAAAACTAGTACTCCTTAACATTTATTATTCTCCCTTTCTATCAATATTTAATGTTCTCTAGTTACACCCTCACCGTAAAGATGAA
>Ga0208549_100312_pt1 | contig 22119 bp, 22 predicted proteins | sample BED_host_MetaG_FD_187135 | JGI IMG/M metagenome (GOLD analysis project Ga0208549, IMG submission 187135) | Hot spring microbial mat communities from Yellowstone National Park, Wyoming, USA - BED_host_MetaG (SPAdes) (version 2) | ecosystem: Environmental > Aquatic > Thermal springs > Hot (42-90C)... | reverse complement strand
ACAATAAAATATTAATCTTCCCTCATATTGAAAGATATATTTGACTTTTATTCTTAGCTAGTTATAATATTGTTTTTCTATCACATTATATTTATTGAATTATTTACATTCTGGACACTCTCTCAAGCATCATTGAGTAAACCTAGATTAAAGAAGGTTTACGTTAGGGTAAAGTCGACACTTAGAAAGGTTTAGGGTGAGAGCGTAAGGATTACTGTAAGACCTTTCGAATACGTCACCTTCTCTTGGTCTCACAAATGGTTCTCTAGAAGGGTTGAGGGGCTTGAGTTGGGTGAGCCCATAATTAAGGATGATAAAGTTCACCTACCATTCCGTTATAAATTACCTTGGTTTACTCCCCTTGACTTTCTATCTATTGATAGCAACATCTATACTCTGGACGCTTACGATGGGGAGAAGTTCGTCACTTTCTCCTTGAAGGAGTTATATAGTCTAAAATTCGGTATGGAGTTGAAGAGGAGTAGAATACAATCTTTTGCTTCTAAACACGGTAAGAAGGGGAAGGTATTGTTGAGGAAGTATTCCCACCGTGAAAGGAACCGCGTGCTTGATTACGTTCACAAGTTCGTGAACAAACTGTTGGAAATTTATCCTGTGACGACTTTTGCTGTTGAAAAATTGAATAAACAAGAGATGTTTGAGGATGCTGATGATAAGCTGTCTAAGAAGGTTTCGAGGACTGTATGGAGGACAATTCACCGTGTGCTAAAGTATAAGGCTCCCTTATACGGTTCCTTTGTTAAGGAGGTGAACCCACACCTCACATCCAAGTCCTGCCCCAGATGTGGATGGGTTTCCCGAAAGGTCGGCAGGACTTTTCACTGCGAGAGGTGTGGGTTCACTCTGGATAGGCAATTGAACGCATCATTGAATATTTACCTCAAGATGTGCGGGTTTCCCCACGCTCACGGGTGTGGGTTGGGGTTATCCCGCTAAAGGGGCGGAGGGATAACGGAATTGACTCTGTTGAAGCCCAAGGGCTGAGGATTGATATTAAATATTATGAAATCCTATGAAGCCCAAACCCCAGTCGGGATATATCCACCTCATTTGGTATTACTTTACTTGCATTCTCCAACAAACTTACGATTTATTGAAAACTGTTGACAACGGCATTTTATCTACCCTAAAATTGAAAACATTCTATGCTACAGACTACAAAAGAAAAATTTATATAGAAATTACAAAAGAAAAATTTATATAGAAATTACAAAAGAAAAATTTATATAGAAATTACAAAAGAAAAATTTATATAGAACATTAACCAAACTTTCTTGAAGAAGCATGATAGTACAAAAGACAAAGAAAAGCAAAAAAGGAATATCTGGAGCAATAACAGCCCTCATCTTAGTAATTGCTAGCGTAATAATAGCGCTTATAGTTGTAGCGTTTGCCTTCGGAATAATTGGAGGAGTTAGTAGCAGTGGGCAAGTAAAAGCAATAGGAACAGCTACGCTACATACTAATGGAGTGTTATATGTTAATTTAGAGAATACAGGAGCATCCACACAAGTAACGGGAGTACTATTTAATGGTGTCACAGAAGGTGTCACTGGCAACACTACTATATTGGCTGGTACTGGAACATATTCAATTTCAATATCGAATATAGCTAATAGTCTAAAGGGAATGGTAGGAAGTACTGTTACCTTAACTTTAGAACTATCTAATGGACAAAGTGTAACAGTTTCAGCAGTAGTAGAATCACCATAAAAGGGTTTAAGTTAAAATGCGTATTTTTTTAATATTTTTAATATTGCTCTTTTTATTCCCTACTTTTATCATAATCTCTTCTTCATTGCCTTCGACTGGCAATTTTATAGTCTATAATGAGACATCTGTCATTTTTCTTAACAATGGGTCAACAGTAATACAAAGATTTATATTCCTTCAGCAAGTTGATGAAGCTTTTCCAAACGGTACTGGATTAATCGAGTTTACTTACTTTTACGTTAATGGTAGTTATTATTCTACTTCCTACTCGATTGAGAACCTTTCTGCCCCTCCAAACTTTTATTACATTTCACCCAATCTCTTAGGTAAAAATATACAGTGCAGGGATTTGTCTTTTAAGTACGTAAAGAATGACGTTTATTTATATTGTTCAACAGTTGTTGTACAAGGAGTTACTATTATTTATAAAATGTGGATAAATGGAACTACGGGAGTTGCGGAAAAAGTCCAAACTTTACAGATAGGTGCTGGTAACAGATTGGTAAGCAATGCTACCGCTACACTGTGGATTACCAATATAGGAAATCAGCATGCAACTTTGCCGGACCTCTATAAAGGCTATACACAAGCAAAAGCTTTTACTGTAAACATTAGCAATACACTTTGTTTCATTCATCATTTAGTGCTTGAGTCCCTTGTAGCTATCCTACTAACTCTAGTATTAATCTTTTTAATATTCCGTAGGTAATGAGAATAATGTTTCCCTTTATTTTCCTCATCCTTCTATCTCCTCACATATTTGTAGAATACCAAGTACAGACTTACGTTAGTAATTGCACTTTTGATTACCTAATCTTAGAGGAAGTAGATAATGTGAACCCTAACGGTACCTTTACTTTTACCCTTTATACAGTATTCCTGAACTCTTCTGAAATATCTAATTCCACTATGTTGGATAATTTAACTTGCCCTAAAGCCTTCTTCTATATTCCGTCTGTAGGAAAGGAAGTAATAAATAGGGGAATAACTCTCACGTTACTAAACAAGACTGGAGACTATTTTGTTTACACGGGCTATACTTTTTTAAGTTACGTGGGATTGAGGTATTATTACTACGTAAATTCGTCGGGCGTGCCGTCTAAGATTATAATTTGTCAATTTAGTGTAACTAACGGTAAAGTCGTGAGCAAATCGTATTACAAGTTGATTTCTTCTAATATTATAAATTCATCAGAAAAGCCTATAATTCCCTCGGAATTAAAGCCATTTTCTGGAGAGAAAATTTCTTTTTCCAGTTTAAACGACACGCTGGGCTCTTACATTGTCCTCCTTAACCTCTTTATAATACCTGCTGTAGTCATCTTTAAGGTGATAAGGCATGAAAAAGACCACCGTTGAAGTTATTGCAGTGCTTTTGCTTTCCATTCTTACTCCTTTTATTGCGATAAGAGACGTGGCCTTTCACGTAGGGTTTATATTCCAGAGGGATTCTTATCCTCCATACTACCTTTCTAACTCTCAGTACGCAATTAGTTGTTTAGGTTTTCCTGCAGTAATGGATAACGTAGAATTACCTTTAATTGGTCTTCTTTACTTGGGGGTTTTAAACCCAATGACCTTTGATTGGATAAATTATTTGCTATTTCCTTTTGCAATTTCAATCCCTTCAATGTATTGGGCTTCTAGGCATTTTATAAGAAAGTATAGCAAAGCCGGATTTATAAAGACTATGAGCATTTCACTTGTTACTGCATTCCTTTATGCAATAACTCCTACGGCTTTCTATTTCAGCCATTGGTATAATTACGCGACATTTTATGCAACACTCCCTGCTTTAATAGCTGGGATAGATTATTCCCTTGATTTGAAAGGATTAAAGGGAGCAATTTCTTTGGCTATTTTCTCTTCATTGTCAACTACTGACCCTAGAGGTTTTGTTTTTACTTTCTTCTTTGTAATAACTTTCTTAATTCTACGTTATAGGGAATTTAGGACGCTCTTTTTATCTGTTCCATTTTACCTTTTGTTAAATATTAGAACTTTCCTACTGTTATTTTTTGATTTTTCCAAGTATTCTACAATAAGTGCTGGAATTTCCGAGGAACAGCTCTGGCTGAATTACTGTACATTTCCCCTCCTAGATTCTCTCAGGGGCTTAGGTCTTTTTAGGCCTCTGGTTCCTTTTTATTATTACGGTAATGAGGTTATTGAGTACATATTTTCCTTTGCTCTGATAGAGTTTTCCATCTTAGGTTACCTCTTTATAAAGAAAAACAGGGTCACAACTTACTTTCTCACCATGTATCTCCTTATATCTTTCGCTATTTCTTCTACAGTTAGTGTCCTTGGTCATACTTTTATCTTAGACTTTATTTATCCAATCTTAGGTTTTTTAGCACAGACTGTTGTATACAATTATTTGTGGATTTTCTTACCTACGTATTTAAGCGAGATGGTTCTTGCGCCCTTATTTTTACTATTCTCGATAGTAGCGTCAAACTTGAGAAATGTAGCAATTCCTATACTAGTATTAGTAATTGTAGGACAATTGATTTTCTCAATGCCTGCGATTATTTCCGGGAATTACTTTAATTGTTATAACCCAGTAACTCCTCCAAGGAGTGTACTGGAGCTTGCCGACTTTTTGAATAATGCCTCTGGTAACGTGTTAGTTTTAACTAAGTCTTCAATATTTTGCAACGTATTACCTAAAGAATATAATCCACCGGTCAATTTGTTACTTAACTGTACGAAGTACGACGGAGTTATTTTAAATGATTTTGGAATAGAATATGTGGTAATAAACTATAACCAGACGTATTACAAAAATTACCTTGAGTCCCAACACGATTTTAAACTTGTTTTTAATAATTCAAAGTTTCTGGTATTTTATAATGAAAATTATACCTACAAAATTAATTCACCTATTTATTTATTATTCAACTATCCTTATTCAATAAGGTCATTGGCTAACATGAGTTCTATAAACGTGGTTCCTGCTTATGCAATGTACACGATTAATCCTAAGTATGTAGGTGAAGGAATATGCGTTAAAACTAAGGGAGAAGAACTAGCTTTAGAGGCGTTTAAGGATTGCGTAAAACCGGTGAGCTTTAAGTTTGAGCACTTAGCTTCGCCTTCCAATTTTACAAATTCCATTAGCATTACAACTTATACTATCGGCATACTTAATGAGTTCAGCGGTGCCCCCTTTGTTCTAGTATGTTCTCCTTCTCATATTTCAGCTAATGTAGTAGGTAATTATTCAGTAGTTTTGGGATATATTTCATATCCTTATGGGGGTGTATTTAAGATAGGTAATGGTTCTTATAATCTTACTGTGAATAGTAAATTTAAAGTTGCGCAGAATTTTACTTTTTTAGGCAACATGAAGTTCTCGGGAAAATTGTATTTATATTATTGTGGGCATCACGTCTCTTTCTTATTATACGTTCTGCTACTACCGGTAAATGAAACGTTAAAAGAAGTTGAAACTGTGAACGTAACTTCTATTCCTTGCAGTACTGCGTTTTTCGGCAGAGTTTACGTTATAAGCAATCAAAGGGCTAATTTAAACGTAATTTACACTTTGATAAACGCTTTTACAGACTTAGCGGTTTTCCTATTTTTAGTTCATAAAAAGTTATTTTTATTAATAAAGGTTCTAGTAAAACACTAGAATAAACTAAGAATGGCCGATTGATTAAATTCTTCATAAGGCTCATTAATATTATTCAATTCATCTATGTTGTGAATACGCGCTAGAATCGCAGTATAAAGTCATCCCTATGACTTCTTGTTAATGAGTGTGCTTGAACTTCTCTCCTTTTCTAGTTAACTCAATCTCTCGAACTAGTTTAATCACGACTCCTCATTATAATTAAGTTTATAATGGACTTATATCAAGATTTACACATGGACTTTTCAGAAATTGACTTTTCTAAATGGACGAAAGCTCACTGGTCTCTCTTCTCATCGCTTGCTGTAGGATTTTTCATGTGGGGGATTATATCTTCAATTGCTCCAATTTTTTACCCTCAAGTTAATCAAGTTTGGTTTTTGGTAGTCCCAATTATTGCACAATTAGCAGGGGATTTGGCGGTATCAAAGCTTTCAGACATAAAGTTAGGGAGAAAAGGTACATTCTTCTTAACAATGGGGCTTTACGGTAGTGGGGCTTTAATTATATTTGGAATATCTCAAGCAGTAGTCTCTGGAGTAATTTCAACTTCCTCTCCAGTCTTTTTGCCTTTAGTAGTCTTAGGAATAATCCTTGGCTATCTAGGGATTGAGGGAGAAGTTCCCACAGCCTTATCTTACGCTGGGGAGACTATGCCACTTTCCTTGAGGGAAACAATGCTGGTATTTTTACCAAATTTTGACAATATCGGTGCAATGGTTGCTGCAGCAATTTCTTACTTAACTTACTCTTTATCTTCCTCTTACCTTTTAGAGCTAAGGACTTTGGGAATACTTGCTATCGTAATGGTGGGCTTTGCTATCGTAATGAGGTATTTAACGCCGGAAAGCGTAAGGTGGTTAGTTAAAGCAGGAAAGAAAGAGGAGGCTGAAAAGGAAGTAGAGAAGTACTTTTCCCCAAAGAGTAGTAAAATATCTAAATCAGTGGAGGAAAAGGTCCCCTCACTGGGTTTCAGATACGCCTTCCTCTCTATAATCGGAGTTTCACAATACTTAACTTACGGTTTAATGGCCTACGTTATTGCAGATTACTATTTTAAGGGAATTGTAATTGATGAGATAGTCTTCGTAGCAAATTTGGGTGCTTCAGTTGCAGGAATTATTGCGTCATTTCTAGTTAAGTATTTGCCTACTAGGAAATTTGCAGTAATATCTTTCTTAGGCGGAACATTAACCATGATCCCTATCCTCTTATTACTCAGCGGAATTTTACCTTTCTCTCTAGGTTCGTTCTATTTACTTCTGCTCTTTAACATGGTTTTTAGTGAGTTCGGTTGGGCAACTAGGACAGTTCTAGAACCATTATTAATGCCGATAAAATCTAGGGCGTTTTACATTGGATTAGTTAGGGTAGTTCCAATGCTTGCCTATGCAGGGTCTATTTATTTAACTTCTGGGTTCTCATCAACTCAGTTCGTTTTATATAACCTAGGATTATGGGGTCTAGGACTTGGAGGAAGTTTAGCCTGGTATTATAAAGGTTATGATACTAACATGGTGCCAATAGAGGAGACAGCCGGAGATGAAACTTACGAAATAAAAGGCAAATAGTCTATATCAAGGCATTTAAAAAATCTGTTACCTTAAGGTTGTGTTACTAGGTTTTTTCCTAGTTCGTTATCTCCTTTTTATTATTACTATACCTAGTATAGCTATTACTATTATTATTATAAATGCTATGATACCTACAAATAAGTAGTTTATGCTCTCAACTAGTCTCTCTTGAATTGGAGAATTTACCGTTATACAACTTCCTGGTGATACGTTATATGTTCCGACGAATTTTCCTACTTCATATATTGGAATGCTAGCGTTTAACTTAATCTTACTCCCTTGGTTATACCAAGTGGTTACTCCATTAATAGTTACGGCGTATTGTTTAATTGCGCACAATGTTACGTGTGAAGGACCTAATAGGAAGAATGTTACTGAAGGACTTATTTTAGTTATTATGAACCTTTCGTTATTACAAGCGTAGTATGTGTAATTTATTATCTGTATTTTACTGTCCGCATTAATCCAAGTAGAGTTAAGTAAAACTTCTTTCCCATTTACATAAGCTTTGACAGGAATCGGAGATGTCACATAAACTAAGAACTGCCTAATAGTGCTTACAACTACCACAGTATGATTCTCAACTGTAAAATGAGGATTAGAAACACTGATGATTACACACCTAGTTCCTGCATAAGGATAATAAGTGACATTCTCCACATAAATAGCATCACCTTTATTATACCAACCTGAGATTAAAGTAGTATTTGTTCCATTTACTAGAGCATATATTGGTATTCTAGACGACACGTTAACGTAAAACTGAGTAATGTAGGAAATGCTGACGTTAACTGGAGAATTAACTATTATGTTCATTGAAGGCGTAACTGAAGTTATTATATCCCTCTCAAACTTACAAGGATAGTACGTTATATTCTCTATCTTAATAGCAGTTCCTTTATTATACCAACCAGAGACTAAGCTTTCATTAATTCCGTTTATTTCTGCATATATTGGTATTCTGGACGACACATTAACGTAAAATTGAGTAATGTAAGAAACAGTGACATTAGTAGGAGAATTTAGCGTAAATGACGAAGGCGTAACTGAAGTTATTATATCCCTCTCAAACTTACAAGGATAGTACGTTATATTCTCTATGATTATATCACTCCCTTTATTATACCAACCTGAGATTAAAGTAGTATTTGTTCCATTTACTAGAGCATATATTGGTATTCTAGACGACACGTTAACGTAAAACTGAGTAATGTAGGAAATGCTGACATTAACTGGAGAATCTACCTTAAAGCATTCTTTAGGCATTATGGCAATTATTACATATCTTTCAAACTTGCAAGGATAGTATGTGATATTTTCCACATGAATGTTTGTTGAATAGTTATACCATCCGCTAGTGAAGCTTTCGTTGTACCCATTAACTAATGCGTATAAAGGAAATGGAGATGTAACATTTATATAAAATTGTTGATAATATACTGGTTCTACATTAAAGCTGTTTACTTTACCGTAGTAATCATATGAAATAAATCTCATTTCGCCATAATTTATGCACTGCTGATAACGATACGTAGAATTGTAATCTGCCCACAATAAACCCGGCTTGCCTTCCACTATTTTCCCTAAAGAACAATAGTAAATTTCTGGAGTGAAGTTACTATAATTCTGTCCTACAACTTTAAACGAGAAGTTAACTAAGTACTCCTCATAGTAATAGAAAACGTAGACTCCCTGACTTTCAAATACTCCAGAATTTGATGAGTTTAGTATCCACCTAATCTGATTATTTTCGTAAACGCAAGAGGGCAAGCAATATTCTGTATTAGATGGAAGCAAGTACTCCACACAAGGTAAGATATAACTAGTAGTTCCATTAGGGAATGTAACCTTTATTTTTAATTGACTATGCATTGGATTTCCTATTGTTATTATTTTTACTAGCACGTTTATGGGTTTAACCCCTGAAACTAAAGTAAATGAATGACTACAACTAATCCCACTACTTAGTGTAACAGTTATTACACCCAATCCACTCGGATATTGAACTTGAGGAACTAAAACTAATTTGACTATTTCCTTACCGTTTATAAATGATGAGAAATTGTCATAAAATGTAATATAACTAGGTAATTTCAGCGAGAGAGTAGCATATCCCATTCCGCATATTTCAAAATACACGGTATTCTGCTTATTACAGAATATGCATATAGAGCTTGGCATAATTATCTTTAGGTGATAGCAATACGTTACGACTTGTTTACCTCCCACAAGACTTACGTAAGATTCCCCAGAAACGTTACCTTGCGAATTTAATATGACTATACTATAATTTCCAGGGTATAGAGTTACAGTAGCACAATTTCCGCAGAACTTGTATTCTGGTAATTTACTACACCACTTTGAGGTTGAAAAGCTTACGTATCCTTTACTAATGTTTGTATGTATCCTTACTGTTGAAACTTGGTTAGAAGACCATATTTGATACAGTGAACCTTGACCTGCGGTTAACTTTGAAAATAATTCCCCATCAGATGTATTATAATAACCGCGTGCAATCACATTATTTGAAGTCTCAGCGGTATTTGAACCGAAATTGAAGGCGTTCCTAACTTCTTGGAAATTATGTCCGTTCCAGTAATATAAATATAAGGAGATACAAGAAGAGTAAAAGTATGCACATGAACCTCCGCCTGGACCTACTATGTCAAATTCTATATCATAAAAGTTTCCAGAGCCCGTGTATTGATATCCGTTAATTGTAATATTAACGTCCTTGGATCCTGGGTATAAGAAAGTTACAGTATCATAATTAACCCATCCATAACCGTCATTATACCAGAAATAAACAACCGGCTCTCCTGAGGAATTCACACTAACGTTAATTAGCACACAGAATTTAAGCGGTAGGGTAAAAGTTGCTGGACTGCCCGGATAGTTGTTAGCACAGTAGTAATAAAATGAAATTCCACGATAATTGCATATATGTCCTTTACCTACAACATTCTCAATACTTGCATAAGGTTCGCTTAAATTCCAAATATTATCTATAAACTTTATAAAATTATTACAAAGTGATATTATTGCCACATCTTGTAACCAAATTGCGTAGTTATGTCCTTGATAACAATAACTCAGTACAACGTTAAGCTGAGCAGAAATACTATTAGTACCAAGGCTACTATCAACGTAAAGATTACGTATATATGCCTTTGCTAATACCTGACTAGTGTTTCTTATATAAGGACCGTTAGGCCCTATTCCGTAATCTGCTATGCCCATAGGTGCGGGTTCACTCTTATATCCTGCGTATACATTAACTCCTAGTGGCGATTTTACATTAGATAATTGAGGATTAATTTTCGGTGGATATATATAATAATAATTTGTACCATGTACATTCTGAGTTTTATTATGATTTAAGGAATTACTAGTAATAGTATCAGTTAATAGTGAATAAGAATTAATACTAATTAGAAAAATGAGAGCTATTCCTACTATTAGTAATAGTCCACCTTTCATTATGACCCATTTCTAAAACTATATAATATTTTTAATCTGCCTAATCATTACATAAAATGAAATGATTTATCTTACAAAAGTAGACATAACTGAAATTGAAGCCGTAGTCAACAGTTTTTAATAAACCGTGAAGTTTATATACTTTGTATACACATTTAATTATAATGCTAAAACCTAAGGAAGTATGCCAACGCTTAGGAATATCATACCGCACGCTCCAGAGCTACGTAAAGAAGGGTTACATTAAGCCAGTAATACTACAGAGCGGGAAGTGGAGGTTCAGAGAGGAGGACGTAGAGAAGTTAATGGGGATTGTTAGGAAGAGGAAAGTGATACTATATGCTAGGGTATCATCACAAAAAGATGATTTAATAAATCAAGTAAAATACCTAGAGGAGAACGTTAAAGAATACGACCAAGTAATAACAGACGTCGGATCTTCATTAAACATGAAGAGAAAAGGATTCCTCAAGCTATTGAGAATGATACTAAACAACGAAGTATCGAAAGTTGTTGTAGCCTACCCAGACAGACTAGTTAGGTTCGGTTTCGAAATAATAGAGGAAGTGTGCAAAGCACACAACTGCGAACTCGTGGTGCTAAACAGGGAGGACAAAACACCAGAACAAGAACTAATCGAAGACTTAATCTCTATACTGGTATCATTCAGTGGAAAATTGCAAGGAATGAGAAGTCAAGAGAAGGTGAGGAAGTGTGTCGAAGAACTTAAGGCTTAATGACTTTCAACCACAAGAGGAGTACATTTACCTAACTTACTCCTTGAAGAATGATAAGAAGGAGGAGACGAAAATACTACTGGAGAATTACAGAGTCCTATTGCAGAAGGCTTTAGACTGGCTGTGGGAAAAGACTAGGATAGAGAGGAAGGAGGTCAAGAAGGGTAAGAAAGCATTTACGAAGGTCAAAGTCAAGTTACCTAGGAAAAAGGAGGTTTACAAGGCGTTGAGGGATGAGCTTGAGAAGGTTAACAATTTAGCTTCACATTACGTGGATAAGGCAATAAATGACGCTTACTCAATCTTGGGGAGTTGGAAAAGGAGGGCTGAGAAGGGGCAAGCATTGAGGAAACCAACACTGAGGAAGGTTTACGTTAGGGTAAAGTCGACACTTAGGAAGGTTGAGGGTGAGAGTGTTAGGATTACAGTAAGACCTTTCGAATACGTCACCTTCTCATGGTCTCACAGTTGGTTCTCTAGAAGGGTTGAAGGACTTGAGTTGGGTGAGCCAGTGATAAAGGAGGATAGAGTTCACCTACCATTTCGTTATAAGTTACCTTGGTCAACTCCCATAGATTTCCTAGCAATTGATAGTAACTTGTACACTCTGGACGCTTACGATGGGGAGAAGTTCGTCACTTTCTCCTTGAAGGAGTTGTATAGTTTGAAGTTCGGTATGGAGTTGAAGAGGAGTAGAATACAGTCCTTTGCTTCTAAACACGGTAGGAAGGGGAAGGAGTTGATGAGGAAGTATTCCCACCGTGAGAGGAACCGCGTGCTGGATTACGTTCACAAGTTAGTTAACAAACTGTTGGAAATGTATCCTGTGACGACTTTTGCTGTTGAAAAATTGAATAAGCAAGAGATGTTTAGAGACGCAAGCGACAAACTGTCCAAGAAGATTTCTAGGACTGTTTGGAGGTCAATTCATCGCGTGCTTAAATACAAGGCTCCCTTATACGGTTCCTTTGTTAAGGAGGTTGACCCACACCTTACATCCAAGTCCTGCCCCAGATGTGGATGGGTTTCCCGAAAGGTCGGCAGGACTTTTCATTGCGTAAGGTGCGGGTTCACCCTGGATAGGCAATTGAACGCATCTCTAAACATATACCTCAAGATGTGCGGGTTTCCTCACCTCTTTCTTACTCCCAGTGGGAGTAGGTGGGTTGGGGTTATCCCGCTAAAGGGGCGGAGGGGTAACGGAAGTGACTCTGGTGAAGCCCAAGGGCTGAGGATTGGATACAAATTCATGAAAATTCAATGAAGCCCAAACCCCGATGTAATAGTTAATGCCGCAAATTTATTCCTAGAGCATGGAGAAGGAGTTGCTTATGCAATAGTGAAGAAAGGAGGAAAAGAAATACAGGAGGAAAGTATGGAATACGTAAGAAAGCACGGCCCTTTAAAAACAGGAGAAGTTGCAGTGACTTCTGCAGGGAGGCTGAAAGCTAAATACATAATTTACGCTGTTGGTCCTAGGCGTGGGGAGCCGGACAAGGGGAATAAGGACGAGGGTTGATATGAAATATCATGAAACCCTATGAATGTCCGACCCCTCTATACTAGCGATGCGTATGATGTATTTAAGAGAATATTCAAAGAAGAAGGTGTTAATTTCATTGAAGGCTAATCAAAAACGACGTAGCATTTTAGGTAATAGAACACTTAAAGCTTTTAGCGGAAAATAGAATTTCGTGGTTCAAGAATTACCTAAACCTTGGTTTAATCTTGAAGCTTATAAGAAGACTAGACTCGAGGAAGCCAAATATGAGGCTGAAATTGCAAGAAAGTTCTTGGAACAAAACCTCATAAGAAACGCTGCAGACAAAGTATTTCAAGCCTGGAAGGCTTTAGTTGCAGCCTTAGCCGTAGATAAGAGGAACGAACTCAAAAAACTTTATCCAGGTTACGTTAAAATAAGAGGGAATAAGAGAGTTAAGAGAGTCGATCGGGTAATACTTATCATGCCTACTACTCTCTTGAAGGAAGTCGCAATGATAATAAGCGATGAAGTAAATAATTTTACTAACATGGCACTTTTACTTCACCAATACCAATATAATGGACCGGATAAGGAGGGAGTTGTAAGCTTTTATAGAAGTGACGAAATGGCAAAACAAGATATATTACGAGTTTTGAGCGAAATAGATAAGCTTACAGCAAGTTAATTTTATCATCAATTTTAATCTATTAATCGAATTTTAAACAAGATTAACTTTTATGCCCATAAAATCATTAACACCCATGAACGTACTTATTCTAGGTTCTGGTTATGCAGGTTTAACTGTTGCACATAGGATAAGGGATTAATCAAAGACAATAGACATAACAAGGCTTCTAGTTAATAATGCATTCAATGTTCCTTTACACGCTTCATTACCATTTATTTAAATGGATAGAAAACTTTCTCTGAGGAAATTAAATAGAGGAAAATTGAGACAGGAATTTTTGCTTTGCTACCTTCTATTCCAATATCGTCTAAAGTTAAAATGTAGCCTTTTTGCATTTTTAGGTCTCTAAAGTTTCCCCCTCCCCATTTTACTTCAATTCCTATATCATTTACTACGAAGTCCACTTCTTTACCGTTCTTAAAGAATGTATATCCAACGCCTTCATATTCTCTTGCCAAATGCTCTCCAACCATTCCCTCAATAACGTATGGTATTTCACTTTCTTGGATATCCCCTCCTTTCGCATACCTTTTGATTACCCTGAAAATAAAGGGGTCTATAAAATACACTTTTTTGAGCGATTTTATATTCACTTTATTTCCTTCAATTTTTCTAAATACTCTAAGGATGAATAGCTTCTCTGAAAGATCGAGGTAAGAAGCTACTGTATTATGAGAGCCTATTGAAGTTTCCTTAGCTATGGTATTTTCTGAAATTCTTGAACCATAAGATTCTACTATTTTACCTAAAATTTCCTTAAATATTCTCTCATCTCTTCCAAGTTTTGCTAAATCGCTTAGTACGGCATCTTTATAAACTTCGTAAAGCGAATTTATTGGATCACCACTAACGTAATTAGTTGCCAAAAAGCCTCCTTTTCTCACATACACAAGTAATGCTCTATTTAGCTCTGAGATGTAAGGAAGAAGTTTAATTGCGTAACTATAAACACTTTTAACATCATATATTTGTACTGTAGTTGCTTTTAGCTTAGTAAAAAATGTATTAAAGAATACTCTGAAATTTAATGGATAATAGATTATTTTATTTAATGGCCTCCCTGGAAGTGTTTCCCTAAGCAAGGATACTGAACTTGAACCGCTAACATAAATCCTTGTATTCTTAAAATATCCTGCGTTGAATAAATGGAGTAACCCTACGTTCCAATCTTTAACGTAAGTAATTTCGTCAAGGAAAATGAATCCACCTTCTGGATTTATAAAAGATCTATACTGGGACATAAGTGAAATTAGATCTTCCTTGTCCTTAAGAGAGTCGCAAGAAAAGAAAAGTATTTTAGTAGGTTCTTCTCTTTCTAGAAGGCTCATTATTGTTGTCTTCATATAAGTAGTTTTACCCACTTGCCTAGGCCCCATAATTAGGAGGTTTTCCTCCAGTGGTTGTACGATAAACCTAGGATTTGAAGATAATGCCCTTTTTACGTGCTCATCATCATAAATTTTATTCCTATCTATCCACCAAGGATTCTGAAAGTTCATTTGAGAAATTAAGGACATCTTGTCAATAATATGCCAAAAGTTAAATAAAACTTGCCATCTAGTTGACTATTTTTACGGAAAACTTGTCATTAAAATGACAAGTTTATGCAAGTATAATGCAAAAGGTATTACGATACTCTTTTTATTTTTAATCTTTCATAATCACGCCAATTAATTTTAAATTTAAAGTAACACGAGACGTTAACCTAAAAAGTATTTAAAGTTATCTTTAAATAAGATTGTTGAGGAAATATTAGTATGCAAGAGGCAGTTGTTGAAAAGAAAATAGAAAAGAAGGAAGAAGATGTGAAAACAATAGATATTACCACAGTGAACAGGGTGAGAGGTTTAGATTAAATGCAGTGCAGTGACCTACTGAAGTTAGTAGTAGAAGGAAAAATAGATAAAGAAATTGGAGCATATTACGACTGTTTTTTAAGTTTACAACATTTTTTAAGGTTTAATGTTGCTTTAAAACTAAAGAGAAAAGTGATAAAAATAGGCAATTACGTATATTTTGATTTGGATTACGATAGACCTTCGAGCTTCATATCAGGAATTGACGACACTACAGGAAAAATATTTACCATGCCGGTCAGAATGTGCGGTATATATTACGAAACTGAGGAAGAAATAAGAAAATGCATGGGCTTTGATTATCACTACTACGAGAAGTTTGAGTATGCCACTAATGTCAAAATAAGGATTCAAGGGGACCTAGTAATGGATGTAATAAGGGCTTACGATAAAAAAGAGGAATTACTCAAATATATTAATGAAAATAAGGAAAACTTTAGACAACTTTGGGAAAGTTTCGTAAGGGCTGAACTCGGTAAAAATAAGGAGATGCAGAACGCTGAAGTTTTGATAGGAACTTATCAAGAGTTAATGGATTTTGCACTTAATACTAGAGTTTACAAAGAAGAGGATAGAAAGGATGTAATCAAAGTAGTAAAATTATTGAGAATACTGGAGAATGACATACTTACTATAGCTAAAAAATACGGCATAGAAGTTCATAACTTATATGAAAAACCTAGATCTTCAGAACCTGAACGATATAAATGCATTAGATTCTTGGATATTCAAGAATTTGCTAGAAAATTAAGGGAAAAGAGGGCTGAAGAATTGAGTGAAAATTTTGACAACTTCGTTTTGAATCAAGAAAATACAGTAAAAATCAGAATAGGACATTATACAACTCCTCATGAAATATCATTAACTGGAGTAATATCAGACGTTGTGGAGGGTAGAAGAGTAAATGCACTAATTCTTAGCCCTCAAAAGATTACTGTAAAACATCCAGAACACGGCGTAAACGAATTTTATGTACCAAAGCCGTCGTATGTGCAGTTCAGACTTATGGAACATTTTTAAACATAAATTCATAGTTTAAGAGAGGAAAGATTATGAACTTATTTAGGTTTTTGATTTACATTTCATTATTTTTGCTATCAATACAATTTATAGACGGTATGTGGCTTAACTTATTTGTACAATTTTCACCGTTTACTGGAATGATGAACTTCATGTTTAATTACGGCCCTATCTTTATGTTTCATGTATTTATTGGGTTTATTTTATTTATATTATCACTGATAGGATTTGTGGCATTTACTAGAAACCAGCCAATTGGTGTGTTTTTACCTTTATTAAATCTTTTATCTATAATAATGGCGGGAATTTCTGGAATGTTATTTATGATGACTGGATTTAGTAATAATTATTATTCATTTATAATGGCAATAGGATTTATTATATCTATTATGTCTAATTCGTTAATGCTACTGACTCCTCCTCGCCCTGGAAGGTCGAGGGTTCCCTTCTCATCGTTCCCACCATCAATTCGGCAGTCGGGGTAGTCAGACAGCCCCAAGAGGGAGCTTTCATCGCCTAGCTCTAGTCCCTTGAAGGGAAGGAGCGTCACTGCTTGCTCCTCCCTCACTTCCATTAAGCCCCCGATCTAGCCGGAGAGGAGCGTCATTAGCATCACTAAAAGATTTTTGGAAAAAAAGAAGTATTTAAATATAAAGGGGCTATCCATCCCCTGGCGAGGCTTTCCGCCCCTTAACCCCCATTTCTGTAAAAGTTCGGTTTTTAAATTTTTTAGCTATCAAACATATCCCCCTTTATGGTCTCCGGAAAAACAGTTGTAATAACTGGAGGAACTAGAGGAATAGGAAGGGCAATAGCCGAGAAGTTCTTTTCAACAGGAAATAAGGTAATTGTTCTCTATAATTCGTCAGACCAAGAAGCCGAAAAAATGAAAGAAAGAGGATTTTACGTTTTTAAATGCGATGTTTCAAAGAGGGATCAAGTAATAGATACAGCAAAGAAAGTATCAGAAATAACTAAGACCGTTGATATTCTAGTAAATAATGCTGGAATTTGGTATTTAATGCCATTTGAGGAGTTTGATGATGAGAAATATAGGAGGATGCTGGAAATAAACTTAAATGGAGCAATTTACGTTACGCACGCGTTCTTACCTTTAATGAAAGAGAAAGGTGGAGCAATAATAAATATTGCTTCAAATGCAGGCATAGGAACTTCTGCTTTGGGCACCACATTTTATTCAATTACTAAGGCGGGAATAATTATCTTGACTAGAAGGTTAGCATACGAGCTGAGTAAGTATAATATAAGAGTTAACGCAGTTGCTCCAGGCTGGATTGAAACTGACATGACAATAGGTGGGAAGAGCGAAGAAGAGATAGAAAAACTTAGGCAATGGTTTAGAGAAAGAACAATGTTGCACACTACAGGAAAGCCAGAAGATATTGCAAATATAGTTTACTTCCTAGCTAGCGATGAGGCTAGATACATCACTGGACAAGTTATTGTGGCTGATGGAGGAAGAATCGATTACTTAACTCATGGAATTTAAGACTTTGGCATGTTTTTCATTAATTTTTCTTTTACTGACTCATCTAGGGAATTTAAGACTTCCATTACTATCTTAGAGTCTCTATCTTGAACTTCTTTTGGCATCTCTGAAACTACCTTCATCCTTAAAGAGAGAATAGCTTTAATCACGCTATCATCAAACATTGAAATGACTCTCATTGTACCTTCACACCAATTCTTATAATCTTCGTCGCTTGCTTTAGATAAGGCAGTTAATAAGTCCTTTACAGCACTTTCGGCAGTTTTAGGATCCATTGAAAGTAATGTCTGAATTATCTTTTGTATATTATCTATCCTATTTGTATAAGGAAGTCGAGCTATTTGAACTGGATTTATACTCATGTGATATCTTTTTCACAAAACTTTTTATTCTTATCCATTTCTTTTTAACTTCAAAAAATATAAATGGATAAGATAGTAGATTTTATTCTTATTCACGCTTTTCATAATTCCTAAAGAATATATAATAAAGCAAAGGGTCAAATAGAGAAATCACACCTCCAAGAAAAATTGATAATGCAAAAAGCCCTGCAGAAAATAATGCCCCGGAAATTAAACTACCTAAGCCATAAGGTATTCTTCTGGCTAAACCGGTTATTGAAGTGCCGCTAGCTCTCTCTTTATCGGAGAAAACGTCCATAGCTAATGATTGCCTCATAGGTATCGTTACAGTATAAGTTACTCCCCTAGCTAGGAATAAGATCGATGCTATAAGAAATGTTGGAGAGAAAGGTATTAAAAGTAAGAAAAGTGAAGATAGACCTCTAAGTGTTGAGATACTTTTAACTCTTCCTATTATCTTTTCTATCCTATCTGCAAATAAGAAAGAAATTCCTACTAAGCCATAGGAAATTGAATACAAGTAGCTTATTTCACTTTCCGTAGCATTAAAGTTAAGTTTAAACCAAAGAGGTATTAAAGGCATAACCATTCCTAAGCCTATACTACCTAATCCACCTGCTATAGAAATTTTAGAAATTGAGGAGAAAGAAGCTTTTGGTATGCTTATTTTTCCTGTTCCGCTATCCTTATCTATTAGGTAAACAAAGAAGATAGAAAATAATGAAATTATAAAACCTAGCGTAAAAAGTAATGAGTAAGAAATTGAAGTAGGATACACAGTGGTTATTAAATCCGATATTAACCCGCCTGTAAAAGCAGAAATTGTAGCTGCTGCGAAATTTATGGAATATAATTTAGTCCTCTCTTCTGGCCTCGAATAATCAGCAATTAAAGCAGTTTGCAATGGATTAAAAGGGCCTCCTCCTGCTCCTCCTCCAATACCGCCTCCTGAAGCAGTACCTACTCCTAAAACTGAAGTTAGAAATACTATTAATGGAATTTTTATAAATGCAAAAATGAATAAATTTAAGGAAAAGAGAATGCTCAAAAGTAGTAAAATATTCCTCTTACCGTAGGCATCTCCAAGAAAACCTGAAAGGACCAAGAGGAAAGACATTGAGACTGCGGCTATAAGAAAATAAATTCCTATGAGAAAAGTAGGAATACCTAGTTTATGCAAATATAAAGGGACAAGAAAGGACATATATCCCAAAGGAAGACTTCTAAATATCCTTGATAAAACGATATATCTTATGTTTGCTTCCATAGTTAACTTATTTACCCTATCTTTTCTTTTATATTTTACGTAAGCTATATAGTTTATATAGTGGTTATCCTATATCTTCTATCCATTGGAAATAGTAAGGTTCTTTAAATTTCATTAGACCCGATACCTCTGAAAAAATTTTAAAATAAGCATAATTAACAATCCTTAATGTACGAATTTACCTCGCAACTGAGTTACATCGTAATTTTTATATTAATGGTATTAGAAGGAATGAGTTTACCTATTCCTAGCGAGATTATTATGCCTTTAGTCGGTTATTATTCTTTTAAAGGATATATAAATATCGAGATTGGAATAATTTCTGGTACAATAGGCAGTTTGGTAGGTTCTTTAATTGATTATTTTATTGCAGAGAAGCTTGGAATTCCATTCTTATCTAAATATGGAAAAATCTTTGGAATAGACGATAACAAACTTAACATACTCGGCACGTGGTTCGATAAATATGGAATTTTTGCAGTATTTGGCTTTAGATTTATTCCTTTATTTAGAGCGTTAATTTCCTTCCCTGCAGGTCTAGCAAGAATGAAAATAGCGAAATTCATCTTAGCAACTTTTTCTGGGCATATAATATGGAATACAGCTCTAGCACTCATTGGATATGAATTTGCTACACAATGGGAAATGATCATTAATCAGATAGAAAAACTAGGTTATATAATTGCTGGCATAATAATCCTGACAATAGTAGTATATATAATAGCTATATTTATAAAAAGGAGAAGAAACTTAAGATGATTGTTTTTCAACTTGTAAGGGAGCACCACAGTTAGAACAGAATTTAGCACCAGGAGAATTTATTGTACCGCATTTAGGACATTTTACGGGAGTCTGCGGAGCACCACAGAACGGACAGAATTTTGAACCTTCAGGAATTTCTTCCCCGCACTTCCAGCATTTGACCATTTTTTGCTGTACTGTACGCTGAGGAGTGGGCTGTACAGCGTTCTGCTGAGTAGTAGGTTGCACAGGGTTCTGAGGAGCTGTTTGCTGAGGGGGATAATACTGCTGGCCATACTGTTGGGGGGGATATTGTTGCGGATAGCCTTGTTGACCATATGGTTGTTGACCGTAAGGCTGTGGATATCCTGACTGACCTACTGGATATCCAGGTGGCGGAGGTGCAGTAGTTACTAACATCATTATAGTATTCATTAGCTGTTCTTCGTTCGCATAGTCTTGGTATAAATGATATAAATCGAGAGCAGTTACTCCTCCTCCTACTAATTCTACTAACTTACTATGAAGTACATCGTCACCTAATAAGTAAGTTCCACCTGCAGTAGCTGCTACTGTCAATAAATCTTGCATTAGGTTAGTTATCCCTGTCTCCACCATTACGAAACCTTGGCCTTCACATATTCTTATTGTATATGCCTTGTTACCCGCAGTTAAATCTCCCAACAAGCTCGTATGCTGAGCTTGTATTACCGCCATGTTTTGTCCAACCATAGGCCAAGCTTGAAATCCCTGGCTCATTAGATACATTACTGCTTGTTGCGCTACATATTGTAAATCTATCGGATGATTTATTGGTATCATCATTTGTTTTCCTCCTAAGCCTACAGACTGGGCGCACATCATAAAGGCAAAATTAGAATTTTGTTGATAGTATGGAGAACCGTATGGTTGAGACGTGGGATAGCTACCTTGATATCCCCCTTGCGGATAATATGGATTTCCGTAAGGATAACTCATATGCTTATCTTTCTTGAACTAGTATTTAAGAATAGTTGAAATAAAATATGGCGAGATTAATGTAATGAAGCGATTCTTTTTGTCGATTTAGTTAACTTCTTTCCTTCAAGCCTTGATATCAATATTCCTAAAAACATAACTCCTATTCCTTCTATCATTCCTGGCGTTATATCTACTCCTCTAATTTCGTCTACTGCCGTACTTAAAGCGGGTATTGAAAAACTGAGTACTGTGACTTTTGATACTCTTTCAGTTTTTAGCATTGAATTCCATAAATAAAAGGAAATTCCTCCACCAAGAACTGAAACATAAAATAAGTCGAATATGAAGTTTAGAGAAAATCTAAAGTGAAATTGGATTGGAGATAAAGCAAAGAAAATTAAAGATCCTATTAAAAGTTGCACAGTGTTAACTGATGTTGCGTCAAAACCTTTTAATTTTCTAAAATATACTGTGAATAATGCCCAAAAAACTGCATTAATTAACGTAAGCGATATTCCCAATAGAGAAAAGTAAAGTCCTAGATTGAGGGAATAAATTATTACGCCTAAGAAACCTATAAGTATGCCTAGAGCTTCCATCCAAGTAGTCTTCTCCTTTAAAATTAATGAAGATAAAGGTATTGCTAAAAGAAGCATAGTATAACTTAATACTGCAGATTCTGATGGTTCAACGTAAAGGAGGCCATAAGCCCAGAAGGATGTACTAAGAGTAGTAAATATTGCAAGAAGTAGGATATCTTTATTTATAATAAGTTTCTTAGCAAATGGGAGTAAGATAACTCCCCCTATTAAAAAACGTAATGCCATAAAGAACATTGGAGAGACGTAACATAAGCCGTGTTTACCCGTGGCGTAACTTATCCTTAATTTTAATTACTTTTAATTCCGCCACGGGCACCCCTCTTAAAGGATCATAGACAGTCACCCTTAAGTCCTTGGGGCTAGTCGAGGGAAACACCTATATAGGTTTATTAGTCGAGGAGAGTAATACTCTCCTCGACTGGGGAAACATGGTCGAGAGGGAAACTGAAGTGAAATCTTCTGGTA
>Ga0208549_100306_pt1 | contig 22600 bp, 28 predicted proteins | sample BED_host_MetaG_FD_187135 | JGI IMG/M metagenome (GOLD analysis project Ga0208549, IMG submission 187135) | Hot spring microbial mat communities from Yellowstone National Park, Wyoming, USA - BED_host_MetaG (SPAdes) (version 2) | ecosystem: Environmental > Aquatic > Thermal springs > Hot (42-90C)... | reverse complement strand
AGTAAGCTGATGAGTAGAACCCGCATGTTAGAAAATATGTTATCGTAGCGAGATTAACTAATTTTTAGCGCTTTAAACTCAAAATAACAATTTAGGGACCTGTCCGGATAAGCCCAATTCTTGTCACTCCACTCTGTGTACCACGCAATGAATAGCTCCAAGAAGTCCACGAGGGGCATAAACAGTGTTTTCCTAGGGTTGATGTTGTTGTAGAAAGCCCTCGTCCTATCCTAAAGGTACCCGAAGAATCGCTCTACAGAGCTTAGAAGCCCGAAGGTTTGGTGGACGTGGTTTTTGAACCCCGCTCGAATCACGGAGTCACGCTACCACGGACCCCGGTCTGTGAGGATCACCGGGCCACCCACCAGTGAAGACACCTCTCCCTGAGTCTCCGGAGAGATCTGAGTGCGTTAGCCGTGGTCCTGGTGAGTGGGGGAGACACCGAACCACACGGGCCGCCTCGTATAGGCGTCCACCCATGGCTTTATTATGAGGGCATATTTACATTATTGGGTCGTTTTCTTAAACGCCTACTATAACCCTAACTTGATTTTATAACAGGCAATAATGCCTGAAGCTTTAAGAATGAATCCACAAGATCATTAAATGAATAAGTCCAAGCACGTAACCATGCATCTAGCTTAATATTAAAATACATGGTGGTAGATTACCTTCAGAAAACCAACTAGAACATATTGATTTCTGATATAACCGATTCGTTGACGGGTATTATTCTTTTAGGGAACCGATAAACAATGTGTTCGCATTACCGACATAGATACACCAACCTCGCATCTTCACGGCTTTGCTGGATTAACCTTAAACTATAGTAAAAAAGAGTATTCAGTTAGCAATATTATTAGTTTACTAGTTATAACGTTCGTTACGTCTATATAAGATAAGCAAGCTACATTTATAGATTGGCTGACCAGTTTTTCTTTATAGAAAATTCAATGCTATTGTCATATAACTGTCAAACATAATCAAATCTCATATGTTGAGAAGGCTCGAAGGCTATTGGGGGTGCCGATTATAGTTGAAAGAGGAGATTACAACGGTGATTACTGGGGGTATCACCCTGCTGTGCTAAAGAAGCTCAAACAAGCCCTCGACCCCAAAGGTGTGCTATCACCTGGAAAATTCTGCTTAGGACATCCTTGAATAGTGTGTCAGGCTCGCTTTGAAATTGTGTTTACTTGGTGTATCATACACGTACGGAGGTGTGGGGAGTGCTGTGTTGCATGACTTAAGCGTGCAGTGTGAAGTTTTTATTTCAAGCCTCTTCATATTTATACAGTGAGGTGTAGAATGTGACCTTTGATAATAGAGACTGGAGCAAGTACAATGATGCGCTTGTTAGGAGGGGTGAAATCCTCCTCGACTTCTCAACCATAAACAACTGGAAACAAGAACTCAAACAACCAAACAAAGGCAAAGTAGGCGAACCATACCACTACCCAAACTCACTCATCATGCTACTAGGCCTCATAGAATCCTCTACCACCTACCATACAGACAACTAGAAGGCTTCATCAGAGCACTCGCAAAATACGTCGAAGGACTACAAGCACCAGACTACACCACAATATGCAGAAGAATAAACAAGCTCAACATAAACCTCGAAGAAACTTTGCTCAAATCCACAAACCCCGTAATAGCGGTGGATTCATCAGGCAAGGCATAAAAGTGCACAATGGTGGGGATTGGATAAGAAAGGCGTGGAAGGTGAAGGGAGAAGGGCTATCTAAAAATACACTTCGCCGTCAACACCAAGACAAAGCAGATCGTATCCATGCATGTAACATCTGAGAGAGTTCATGATGGTAGGGTGTTGAGAAGGCTTGTTAGAGGTGGGATGAAGAGCGTGAAGGTGAGAAGGGTGCTTGCGGATCGTGCGTACGATTCGAGGGAGAATTTTAATTTCTTGTCTCAGAGTGGTATAAAGCCTGTGATTAGGGTGAGGGTTAATTCTGTTGCGAGGAGTATGGGGTGTCCTAGAAGGGATGCTGTGTTGGAGCAGAGGGCGCTTGGGCTAGGGCTTGGAGCAAGGTGCATCGTTTTGGTTTTAGGTGGGTTGTTGAGGGCGTTTTCTCTGTTGTGAAGCGTGTGTTTGGTGAATATGTGTTGGCGAGGAAGTTTGTTAATATGGTGAAGGAGGTGCTTATGAAGGCGTATTTGTACAATATTTTTGTGGCGTTGACCTAAAGCTAGTGCCAGAAAAATACCTAGCCATCGAAGTGTACATCAAAAAACCATGCAACACAGCACCAAAATCGAAATTTATTTAAACAAGCAGCAAAAACTAATATGCATGAAAGCTCTTATAACAGGTATAACTAGCTATGACGGTTACTTTCTCAGCCAATTTCTATCGTCTAAAGGTTATGAAGTACATGGCGTAATAAGAAGAAATTCCTTCAAGAGCTTCGGTAACCTTTCTCTGTTACCTGATGGATTGAAGAAGCAAATAAATTTGCACGAAGGAGACGTTAAAGACACCAGTTTTATAAACAGAGTTGTCTCAGAGGTGAAACCCGACGAACTTTATCACTTAGCTGCCCAATCGTTTGTAGCTTATAGCTTTGAGAATCCGCCATCTACCTATGATATCAACATAGGTGGCACTCTAAACGTAGTTAATGCCATCAGAGATTATTCGCCTAACACAAGGTTATACTTTGCAGCCACTTCTGAATTATTTGGAAAGCCAGAAACGGTGCCGCAAAATGAAAATACTCCTTTCCGTCCTCAAAGCCTTTGCGTAGCTTATATAATGATTAAATTTGGGAATTTATGGTCAAAACCAAAGTTGACAAAATTATTATTAATGACTAATTTTATATTTTTAGGAGAGAAATGACTTGAGGTTTTATGTGATATTATTAAGACATAAATTAGAATTATTTCTTTTAATTTTACTTTCTGCATTCTATGTAAGTTTAATAGCCTTTTGGGCTCATGCTAAATTGTTATTTGGAGGTGATACAGTTGGCTTTTACAATATCTACGACTTTTTAGATTTACCATCTGTATCCGGTTCTTTGTGGGCATTGTCCGAACTTCTTTCATTTGGTAACCTTTCAGAAATGTTTTATTTGCACCTCTTCTTTGATACTTTTCTGGCAACATCAAGCATTTATGTGCTCTCAAGACTGTTATTTATTACCATCAAAGGGCTGAAGGGTATTGCCTATGGTATGATAGCATCTGTCCTGTTTCTTTTCAATCCCTGGTCAGTTTCACTTACATATTTGTCTCTAACTAGTGATGTTGGTCTGGGAGTTGCTGGGTTCACGTTTTTCTTTGTTGGTATCCTTATATATATGGAATGGAATATTCCTCATAATATAAAGAGGTATTCGCCCATCATTTCAGGGGTTGGACTCGGTATTTCATTACCTCCATTTCCAAACTATATACGTCTCTTTATTGTTGTAGCAGGCATATTTCTAATTTGTATCATTATCCTATTGGTTCAAAATAAAACCAGAAACATAAAATCACTGCTTTCTTTCGTTACATTTGCACTAATTGTAGTCGCATTAGGCATCATACTTTCCATTGAATGGTTCATTCCTATCGTCTCAAACATTCATTCCACATTAGCTGTCGCAAGTTCCGGTGCCGCTAACAAGGCTTACCTTGGCTTTTACACAGGCCAATTCAATAATATTTTGAACGAACTCAGGGGCATAAACGAATGGCAGTACCCAGGTATTTTCTATTATCACTGGTATGAATCTTTAAACGCTCTTTCACTAATCACATATCTATGGCCAATACTTGTATTTTTGCCACTGCTATGTCTAACAAGGCCCAATAAAAAGGGTAGAACAATACTTATTATCGCTTTACTTCTACTGATTATATTCTGGGATAAAGGCGAAAACCCCCCCTTGGGTTTCTTATGGACGTTGATAAATCAGCATTTACCTATGGGTTATCAATTAATTCCCACGGGTTACCTGAGCTCTTTGTTTATTGATAGATTCTACCCAATTCTTGCATCGCTTTCCATTATTCTCATCTATGACAAAATCACTACTGCCAAGGTTACTCTAAATGTCATTTCCAAAAACACAAGTAGAAGACGCTTATCAAAGCTTCTTGCACGTAATAAGATAGCTAAAATAACAGCTATAATTCTTGTGTTGCTGTTAGTTGCATCAGCGCTTCCAGCATTCTTAGGTTATGCTGAGACGTATACATATAACGGGTCAAATCTTAATAATGCAGGATTCTACGTCCCCCCTGCATATCAATATGCAAGAACATATCTTGAAGATCACAATAATGGTTTAGTCCTTCTCCTGCCACCAACAACGTCTAATCCGTATTTTTCCACGTCATGGGGTTTCGAGGGCTATATAGGGTTCTACCCGGCATTCTTTGCACCTGTGAAAGTATTAACACTTGTTAACTTTGGAGGCCCCTATGCCAATAAAAGTCAGCTTGATACATACTTTAATTTGACTGAACCCCTTATAATAAACGCTTCCACAGGCATGGCTTATTTGCCCCAGACATACATTGAGCTTCTTAAGGAATACAATATATCATACATCATGCTTGATTCATCAATCAATTCAGGAATGGGAACAACTTATAACTATTCCCTAAAGGTTGTTACAATTCTGCTAAGTGAGCATGTACTCAACCCAGTGTTTAATTTATCTCCACTATCTATATATGCAGTTGATTTTCAAACTGTATCAAATAATGCATCTACATTTCATCCAGATACGGTGGTCCAGAGACACTTTTACATCGATGCAGTGAATAATACAACCCTATCTAATACATCATATTTAGCCGACGCTGAAAACGTTGTGCAGTTTACAGATACCCATGTGAGCTGCTTATTAATTTATCGGCAATGGTTTTTCTATATGATAGCGTTTCAATGATAATTATGATGTTGTTTAGAATGATGTAATTTAGTATTTTTAGTTCTAATTTTAGTTATGGCTTATAGAATGAACTAGTGTATCTCTCTGTCATTTCATGAGGGATATATCACTTACCCATTCGGGGCAATCCCCAGTGTCAAATCCCTCCGATACCTTGTTAAGGGGTCAACCCGCAATTAGCACATCGAGGCCTTACCTCAATCAAAGGTTGCGGTCATGACCCATTAACTTTGATATGGCCTGTGCTCTTTAAGCACCCAGTACACTATTCTAAGCAGCTTTGCCGAAGCAGCAACTATTGCTTTAGCGCTTCCCTTTTTCTTCTTTAGCTTATAGTAGAAGTTGCCAACTGTTCCGTTAGGCTCTTTCCTTACGTTTGCCCATGTAACCTGAGTATCCACCTCAAGTAACTGCTTAGTAATAGGTCCACGGTACACTTTATTCCCTGAAGAACAGGTTGATGGAGCTAGGCCTGCGTACGAAACCAAGTGCTCTGAATCTGGAAACCTGTTTATGTCTCCTATTTCGCTGAGTATGAACAACGCAGAGTAAAACGATATTCCTGGAATGCTCATCAAAAGCTTTGCGTCTTTGTTATCCTCAGCAATATCCTTTATTCTATTAGATATATTATCTATTTCTTTGTTTAACGCTTCAAGGACATTTAGGTAGCCGTTTATCTTGTAATCGTTCAGCTCCCTTAACGTTTTAACGTATTCATTTGTGAAAGGTATGCCATCAATCTTTATGTTGTACATCAGCAAATGAGCCTGTTCTTTATTGATTATTGACCTAACTCTGACAAGGCTTGCCCTGTACCTGACCATCTCCCTTAGCTGCATCAATTCCCTAGAAGGTATGTAGCTTTCCGCTATATATCCTCCCCTTAGCAGGTTTGCAAGAGTAAGAGAATCTACCTTATCTGTCTTGACTTTTGATTCAGCTATAGCCTTGGTCTTTAGCGGGTTTGATAAGGTAACATTGTGCCTTTCAGACAATATCCTATATGCCCATTACCATGTTGAAGAGCTATTGCTATGTCCGATCCAAATGGTATTGAGTCTGAAAAGTCCCTTAAGCTATCTGGTTCAGACTTTATTTTTACTTCATTTAGCACAGTTCCATTTTCATCCATTACAGCCGCATTTATAGTTGCCTTATGCAGATCCAATCCTACATACATGTGTGTTATGTCAACTGATTTCCTAATATCCTTAATTCTGCTCACATATAACTAGCTTTATTTTAGGCCTCATGCCGTGCACTCTGTGCCATATGGTTGTGTAATCATCATGGTAAGCTATCAAGCATAACCTTTCCAATGGCCTTGCTATCCTATCAACCATGTAATCAACCCACTGATGCCATACAGCCTGGATTTTAATGAAAGATTCAGGAAATTCATACGGCCTACCTTTGTTGCCATCATTCATCTTATCCAATTCTTCATACCAGTTGTCAAACATATCTATTGGCAGCAAAAACTCACCCCTTATTACAAGCTCTTCATTGTAACTTTTCCAGTTCCTTTTGTCGATAAACTTATTACCCCATCTTTTGCTATTATTATTGCGGCTGTCTTTTTCTTTTGGGTTCATAAACAAGGAATTGACAGCCGCGCTATAAATAATTATTCAACACAGCAACGTTCTTCGGTTTTGACCATAAATTCCCAAATTTAATCATTATATAAGCTACGCAACGGCTTTCCGTGATGCTTGTTTGCTTGCGTCAATTAATCTGCTGCAATGCTGCAACTTTTATTTGCCTTTTTATGAGCAACAACCATGACATTAGCTAGCAGTCATTTTTTCATTAATATCATATGGTAGCTAAGGATATTGCATTCCAAACTGCTGCCCTGCATAATGCCTCCACCACCTGATTATGAAATATCCTTGACCTTACTGAAGATTGCATCCTTCTCTTCATTGCTGAAAACACTTACTATTATGCTTCTCCTGTGATGTACTGCCTCCTCTCACCTTCACCGTACTTAATAGTGTACCACCTGCCGTACATATTGGTGGAAAGCTGTCAGCTACAGCGTTAACAGAGCTACTTCCCTGCAGGTTCATTATCATCAGCGCAATGAGCCCAATGACCCTCTGAAAGTAGGCCTCAGAAATGTCTTTATTGTGGGCCTGCATAGTACTGGGTGCAGGTAGGTGTTCAACGCCGAGCGCCTTCCTGTACTCCACGTTGTCGTGGAGCTTGGAGAAGGTGGAGCGTTATGAAGTGCCTAAGAAGGCTTTAAAAATCAAAAGCTTCGCTATCGCTCTTGGATCAGCGTCGGGCCTGCCGACGCTGCCCTTCTCCCTGACCTTGTATGGAGGATCAAGGGCATTCACTGCCTTTGATATTATATTAAGCACGAGCATATCATCTAACCTTCTGAATTCATCGTACTTCTTCCAGTCCCTTGGCATTGACCTCTTACCATGGTTTTTGCTCAACACCATCAGCCTCCGCTTACACAGGGTCAGCTACCATTGAGAAGAGAGAGAACGGATAGCATGACTCTGTTTTAGCAGAGATTTATTTTAATGAGACAAATATAAGCGTTAAAAGAAAGAAGTCAAGGCCAATGTTGTCATGTTATAGCGCTTGTATGTGACAATTTATGATCAAAACCACGTTCTTCGAATAATTTAAATACTAATAATTAGATTTCCTTGTCATGACTAAGTGCTTGGTGACGGGTGGCGCGGGCTTCCTAGGCTCGGAAATAGTGAAGGAATGCTTAAGAAAGGGATATGATGTTGATGTTGTCGATAACCTGTCGAGTGGGAGCCTAAACCTTTTAAAAGACTGTGATGTAATGTTTTACAATTTGGACGTAGAATCGGAGGATTTTGTGCGTAAGCTCCAAAATAATAAGTATGACTACATATTTAACTTCGGGTCGGCCTCCAGCGATCGACTCTACAATTTAGACGGTCACAGCCTTCTAGTAACTGTCAAAGGGATGTTGAACTGCGTGAAACTGGCAAAAAAGACAAGCGCTAGCGGGATTGTTTTTCCATCATCTGGGACTGTTTACGGTAACTTGGAGCCTCCGCAAGCAGAAAACCTATGTCCCAGGCCACTCACCCAATACGCTTCGACAAAGGTCCTTTTGGAGCATCTGGCCGGCTTATACTCATCGGAAGAACTCAAGATATTGGGGCTACGCATCTTCACTGGTTATGGTGAAGGAGAAAGGTATAAAGGCGATATAGCAAGCTTTTTTTGGAAGTCTTATTTGGCTTGCAAAGAAAACAAAGAGATAGAGATCTACGGAAACGGAGAACAGAGAAGAGATTTTATATACGGAGAAGACGTGGCAAGGATAGCCGTAATGGGAGCAGAGTCAAGATTGTCTGGTATAATTAATGCCGGAACTGGATACTCCTATTCATTCAATGAGGTGATTTCATTCTTGGAAAAACAAATTGGAAAAAATATAAGAAAGAAGTATGTCCCGTCTCCCATTATCACAGTGAAGGAGACTAGGGCTGATACATCTAAGCTGTTACGTGAACTCAATTTTCAGCCCCGCCTACTCCCAGAAGTCATACCGATTATGCACCAGCGAGTACTTGAGTTGAAAGATAAGGAAGACATCTAATGACAGAATATCCAAGTCTTTTATTGATGTCCACGGCCCTACCAGATGCGAGAAATGTAAAAAGAAGGGTGCAGATGACCTATTTGGTTGCATCTAAAACAGGTTATTTTGGTCACGTGGCGTTGATCGAAAGAAGTGGAAGATTTGTGAGTTTTCTTTCCTATATTAAAGTTTTAGCTACAGAAAAGCCAAAAGTTGTTCATATTTTTGAGCCAAGTCTTCCAGTCTTTCCCGCGATTTTTTTACTGTTAAAAATACTAGGAAAAAAAATAGTTTATGACAGCGGAGACTTACATCACATGAACGCCAAGCGCAGGGGCAGATCCAAGCTGCTTTACTATTTTTTATCTTTGAACGAATTTCTGGCTTACAAGCTTTCTGATGCGATAGTTGTCCGTGGAGCTGGAGCCATAGAGGTTATATGTACGAAATATGCGGTGCCTGTAACAAAAATCACCAGAATACCCGACCCCGTGGAATTGGAGCGCTTTGCTTTGGCTGAGTGTAAGCAAGATTTTAAGCGGCCTGTGTTAGGGTTTGCATCCAGTCTTGACCTGATTTTATCTCATGGAAGAACGTTGGCCAGGGGATGGGAGCTTATTTATGTGGCAAAAAATCTAATTAACCTCGGAGTGAATGATTTCACTATACTCATAATTGGAAGAGGACCGGGAAAAAAGGTGCTCGAAGAACTTGCTAATGCACTTGGAGTTAAAGAGCACGTTATTTTTACCGGATACGTGAGTGAATCTCTTTATCCAGAATATATAAATTGCATAGATATAGGAATTTATGAGTCTTACGCGAATTCGGGTTACGAGGTAATGGCAGGAACCAAAATGCAGGAGTACATGGCTGCGGGCAAGCCGGTGATCGCCGGTAACGTTGGAGAGGCCCGCTACGCTTTAAGCGATACGGAACTGCTTGTGCAGCCCTGTGATCTTTCAAGTGATACAGACATGGAGCGTTACATAGACGAAATAACTAAGAAGGTGATAAAGCTCATAAAAGAGCCCGAGTTAAGGGAATCGCTGGGGAATCGGAACAAGAATAAGGCATTTGAAGAGTATAGTCATTCAGTGTTTGAGCGGCGAATAAAGAATTTTTATTCTAAGCTGATTTGATGGCAATCAGCTTTTGGCATAACGCATCCTACTTGATGGTAAACTGAAATATACATATAATTAATTGCATAGACAGCTTGATTCAAAAGGAATCAAGATAAAAAAATGGAACAATTCAGGATGCAACTTTCATAACCTCAGATCCAGGTCATGAAAAGCATCTTGAAACAGAGAACTAGGACACACAAGGAGGTCAAAGGATAAAACATTTACCAAGAAGAACAACAAGACTTACTTCGGTTACTAGGGGCACATCCTGACAGATGATAATGTGGTTTTGATAATAAGATCATATGCAGTCACAACGGCAAGCACCCATGACTTTCAGATAGATCTGTCAAGAGTGGGGATACTAGTCTATAGGGATAAGGGATACTTTGCCTATTGTGATACAGATTCAATATTCGTTAAACCTGATATTGTAAAAGATATTCAGGATTTCTTTAGACCACTCAATCCTGTATTCTTTACCAGTAGAGATGTTTTATTCTTTACCAGTAGAGATGTTTAAGATTGAAGAGGATGACAACCATAAGCGATTGGATAACATAATGTTTTATGGCGTATAGGCTAAGAGATACTGTCTATTTGATATGAACGAAGGAAAAATAAACATTAGTAAATACGCAACACGTGGCTTAGGTCATCTCTTAAATATTAATGGTGAGGATGTATGGAAGGCAATTTTAACAGGGAAATTCTCAGAATTTACGGATAAGATAGCAGTATCTCAAATTACCATATCTAAGCCCTCAATCCTTAACCGTTTTAGGAAAATGAAAACAAATAAACCATTAAAAAAAGAAAATAAAGCCTTTCAACTTCATGCTTATAGGATCAGAGAAAAATGGTATCATACCATGTTTGCCTTATGAGAAGAACGTATCAGGAATTCAATATAAGCCGTTTGTTGATTATAAAACTGATACAGCATCAGATAAATTACCCTTACTCTCTGATGCTTACTGGCATACTTTAGAGGATGTATTAACCCAATACGTAAGGCATAATGATAACAAATTTGATTACGACAGTCAGGGAATTGCACACAGGAAACATATCATTGCTGATCAAATAAGATACATAGGTAAGGAATCAAATAATATTGATGAGGCCTCTGTTTTAGGAATAGATGATGATTCATACCTTGAATATGAGAACGTTGAAGATTTCAAACAATGGATTTTAGCAATAAAGCCTAAGGATGTAAGGGGTAAGGTAATATTGAAAAGGACTCTATGGAATATCAAGGAAAGGATTCGTAAGAATAAAATGAAACACAAATCCAAAGCTTTGAAGGGAATTTACAAGGTTTATCAAGAAAGTAAATTAAATAATTAACATCTTATTTTATTCATTCTTAAAAGGTCAAAATTTCAAAGCCTTATCTATATCCCCTTAAAAAAGATGGAGGGATATAGATAACAACAAAAAAGGGCACTCTTTAATTATTTAATTTTGTATCTTTATATAATTGCTCTCTTATCTGGAAATTATTTCATGGTCTTAAACATATAGCTGATAAAAGCAAATTAAGCAGATTTTGGCTAAACCTAATGAAGAGGTATGGGCGTGATGCTTAGCGAAGATCAGATTTGGATAGTTAATGCTAAGCTTGAAGGAAAACTTACTAACAGGGAAATTGCAAGCGTGCAAGGCATATCAATCAGAATGGTACAGCAGCTTTACAGCGAATACAAAACGGCAAATTACATGTTCATAAAAAGGCTGGGAGACATAAACAGCCTTTGCCTGAGCAAGTTAAATATGAAATCATTAAGCTTTACAAAATACACAGAGCCAATGCGAGCTATATCGGCAAAATTCTCAGAGCGAAAGGATACAACGTTGACAACAACAGGATCAACCAAGTCCTCAAGGAGGTTGGTTTTGCACTGAGTGAGCCTAAAAAGTGGCACAGAAAGAAGTGGATAAGGTATGAAAGAGAATACTCAAACTCATTGTGGCACGTTGATTGGCACGAAATAAAGGATCCTAGGTGGAAGGGTTTATGGTTAATAGTGTATGAAGACGATTCTTCTAGGTTTATAGTTGGTTATGGCGTTTATCCAACTCCGACATCTAAGTACTCCGTTGATGTATTGAAGAAGGCAATAGAAAAGTACGGCAAGCCTGAGGAGATTTTATCAGATCACGGAACAACTTTCTATGCTATTGAATCAGATGAAAGGGAGAAGGGATTAACTGATTTTGAAAAGTTCTTGGTAAAGGAGAAGATAACTTTGATAGTTGGCAGGGTAGACCACCCTCAGACAAACTGAAAAGTTGAGAAGTTCTTTGACATATTTGAGAAGAAGGTTAAGTTCTTCAATTCAGTTGGTAAGTTTATGAATTGGTACAACTTCATAAGGCCACACGGAGCCTTTGACATTGAAAGGCTTGAAACGCCAGCAGTTATATTTTATCAAAGGCTACCTAAGAAGGAAGTTATAATGAACCCATCATTACTGGAGAACATTGGAGGGGTGAAATGATTTGCAGATAAAACACCTGTTGTGAGTGTGGGACGCTATTATAGCATATTTACTTTATAAAAAACCTTAACGGATTTCGCCACTGCTTTATGTATAAAGGGACGAATTTTTAAACTTCCCGTTTTATATATACGGCATGGGCAGGATGTACAGCGACGATATCCAAAGCTAAACGACATAAACAATTATATCAGTGAAGAGTACAGGCTAACTCATCCAAAGAGCAAGACGGACTGGAGGACATACGAACAGCAGTTTTCAAGTAGGGTCAGCACAGCAATGAAAATGCTTGACCCTTTGATCCATGAAGCTGTGTCAGCAATACATATAGAGAAATCAGCAGGCCATCCCTACTCTCTTCCACTTGAGGACAGGGTCAAGCTGCTTTATTAAAAGCAGCTCATTGGCTAGTCAAACAGGATGTTTTCAAACATGCTGGCAATGTTCTCGATGCTATCTAAAATAGAGGTATCTTACAAGACAATTGAGAGGCTGTACTCTGATCCCGAGGTAATGCTTGCGGTGCACAATCTGCACGTTCTGCTGTTGAAAAAGAAGGGCATCACTGAATCCGATATTACTGGAGATGGCATCGGGTATTCACTCACGGTTAAGAAGAACTATAAATCTTATGCACAGAAGCTGAAGGATATGGGAAAGGTGAGCAACATTGGGCAGCAAACAAAAAAGCACAAGAGAAAGCTCTTCGCATACATGTTTGCCATAATGGACCTGAAGACAAGGATGTACGTAGCATTTGGTTCAAGCATGAAATCAGAGAAGGATGCATTTGACAGGGCAATGATGATGCTTTCACATATGGATGTTGACATTGACACTGCCAGGCTTGACAGGTACTATTCCAACCCTGTCTATGTTGACATGTTTGGTGGCAAGGTGTACATAATACCAAAGAGGAACTCCACACTGAACGGCTCACAGAAGAGGAAGGACATAATGAAGGAGTTTGTCCAGAATACAATAGAATATCTCGAGCAGTACCATCAGAGGAGCAATTCAGAAGCCGGCTTTGCTGCTGACAAGAAGATGCTCGAATGAGCAAGAGGCGGGATGACAGGTTCGACAGCGCTCTGTTCTGCACAGGCCTGTAGCACAACCTATTCAATTTTGATAGATGAACATGCCAGAATAGGGTCCCACACCCCCATATCTAAAATATTATATAATAGAATGCGTACAGAACCAAGTGAGAAAATGAAAGTAATAATGTTAAGTCAGGGTGAGGAAAAAACAGGCATCAACAGGTATGCTATAAATACTTATAGAGCTGTACCAGAAATTTCAGAACTTTATTTTTTAAAATTTAGAACAACTCACGGTAAATATTCTGTTGGCAAAGCGATAGAAGGACGTTTCCGTTATGGAGCATCTATTTTTAACTTGAACTCCCTAATTCCTCAGTTGGGTTTTCGCAATTTCATAAAATATATCAAAGAAGAAAAAAATATGGGGAGCATAATTCATGTAATGTCACCCCACGTACTCCCCATAGTTCCAGGTAATGACAATATTGTGACAATACATGATGTATCTCCATTTATTCCGGGAGGAGACAGCAGCTTAGATTTGAAAATAATAAAGATATTCTATAAACGTTATCTAAAATTTGAAAATATAATCACAGACAATAGGTATATGGCCGAAAAAGTCGCAGAACTAGGAGCAAGAGGTACCATAACAACAATATATCCATATATTAGCGACGATTTTCATCCATTAAATAATAAGAAAGAGCTAAGAAAAAAGTATTCGTTACCAACAGACAAATATCTTATACTTTCCGTGTCCACGGATTTGCCCCGAAAAAATATTCAAATTCTACCCAAAATAATGTCAAAGCTCGGCAACGATTTTGTCCTTGTCAGAGTGGGACCAGGTGTAAACAATGCAATTAGGTTGTTCCCCAAGAATGATCAGGAATTAAACGAAATTTACAATGCGTGTGATCTTTTTATATCAACTTCGATTGATGAGGGCTTCGGATTTCCTGTCGTTGAAGCAATGAAGGCAGGAATCCCTGTTGCAATTTCGGATATTCCTGTTTATCGAGAAGTTGCAGGAAAAGGCGCATACTATTTTGATCCATTTGATATCGATAATATATCTAGAGTAGTTAGAGAAGTTTTGATGTCTGAGCCACAAAATAGGAAAAATTTTGAAGAAAGTCTAAGGAAGTTTTCCAGAGATGAGTTTAGGAAGTCCATATTATGGTTTTATACCTCAATAAGGTTTTGACCATAAATTTCCAGATTTAATCATTCTATAAGCTAACTAAACGGTTTCAGCGATGCTTATTTGCCCTCTACTAATTAATCTATAACTTGAGCTATTTTGCATATAGATATTTCCAGAGCATCAATTATCTCCCTGCATTTCTGAAAATCTTGGACGGCTTCCACTCATTATCATGCTTATGCGCTCCAGATGTTTTATTACGTCTTCAGGAGAATATCTGCTCAGCAGGTCCTTTTGCCTGAGCATGCTGTATATCCTGTAATGTAGAATGAGCGCAATGAAGTTGACGAACATCCAGCCCTGTAGCTGGTAATCGTCCCTCATGTAGGTCCTGTCAGCATGTATAGTGTTCTTGAAGGTATCATAAGATTGCTCTATGTCTGAGCGTGACTTTAAAAGGTCAAATACTCGTTTTCTACCAAAAAAATGGATTAAGCGCACTTAGCGTGACTTTAAAAGGTCAAATACCCTCTCTCCTGACGCCCTTATTATTACAGATATTATGTCCATCCTCTCCCCCTTTATTATGCCTTGTAATGCTCACCAGGACAATCCTTTTCCCGTGCAGAAAGCCAAAATTTGACCATGTAAAGAACTGGCTCAAAGCGTTCAGGTTCTTTTATAACTATGTATTAACGAACGAGGAAATTGGTTCAGCGCCATTATCAAATGAACAGCTTCCAGAATGGATTAAGCCAATTTTGTTGATTGCAAGCATGAGGTGAACAGGTTATGAGCTTAAGTTAACGGCACCGATAATGGTACACCAATAGACATATGTCACCCCCGACGCATGGAGGTGATATTGATGATAACCATCATGCGAGGGAAGGTGTACCTTGATGATGCACACATCCCATTAATAAATAGTGAGGAAGAGTATGTGAAGCAGAGATACTTTGCGGTAGCAAAAACCATAGCGCCAGAGCTGTTAAGGATTACAAGAAATGAAGCTGCAGAAATGATTGGTCTCAGCAAGAGACAGTTACAGAGGATAGTGAAGAGGTTCATGGAAGAGGGAATAGAAGGATTAAGGAAGAAGTCAACCAGGCCAAACACATCACCAAACAGGATACCTGAAGATGTTGAGAGGAGGATAGTTGAAGTGAGAAAGGCCACTGGATTTGGGTCAGATAAGGATAGCTATCATAGTGAATAAGGGACTAACTAGAAATTGAGGGAAGGAAGAAAGTCAGCGATACTACATGCTACAACGTGCTTGCCAGGAATGGGCTTGTTGAAGCTGAAAGGAGGCTGCAAAAGGAATACAGCAAGTTTGAATGGAATGATCCTGATGAACTGATTCAAGCAGACATAACATACTTCAACGGTGTGCCGTTGATGACCATGGAGGATGACCATTCAAGAAATGGATGGGCAACAAGCATGATTGATCAGACAGATGTAAGGGTTGTTCATGCAATGAAAACACTTCATCCAGATAAATACGAAGACCTTCTAACTGACAACGGATCACAATTTTCAAGGAAAAATTTCAGGATGAAAAAGTACTGTGAAAACAGCATAAATGGAAGACACATATGGACTTCAGTTCATTACCCACAGACCATGGGCAAACTGTCAAACATGCAGAAGGGATTGAAGAGGTTCCTCAAGCACAGGCTTGGAAGGAGCACTAACATGAGAGACATTGATGAGAACATAAATGCATACATGGACTTCTACAACAATGCTACAACTGTATCCACTACAAGATCAGTGCCTGCAGAGAGATACCATGGATTCATTGATGAAGGATGGTACACTAGGCTGGTTAAAATGCTTAAATTGGAGTCAGTGCTTCCCATTGACCATGCGCCAGAGGGGGTGACATAAGTGTCTTGGCGCTACATTCAAAGAAAGAATCAAATTCTTAAATTCTTAAATATTTTTTAATAGTTTATCAATACCATAAAGAGTATAAATCTAGATCAATTCAGCATACAGAATCCCATAGGTATAATCATTGTTTTTTAAAGCCATAGACTTTAATGACGGTTCATCTCCACCAGATTTTGTTATTCTAAGAACCTTAGTTGAAAAACCGGCATTCTTAAACTTACTTTCAATGTTTTTGTATCCATAGTGAAACTCAAGTATAATTCTTTTGAATTTTTTTAATACATCATCGTCTTCATTTAATATGTTATATTCACACCCTTTACAATCCATCTTTAATAACGCTTCTTGTATACCAAATTCATTAATGAGCATTTCTAGCGAATATAATTTTACTTCCTTCCCCTCATTCGAAGGGATTAAAATTGCACCGACCGTATCCCTCTTTTTTTCATCAACTTTCACTATTTCTGAAGCTTTTCCATAACCATAATTGAGAAGTGTAATTTTATCGTTTAGATTGTTAACTTTAATATTTTGAACTGCTAGATTAAAAGTAAATGGATAAGGTTCAAGTGCTATCACATGCTTTGCCCTATTTAACGCAAAATATATAGATGAATCACCTATGTTAGCTCCTATGTCTACTACGATTTCATTTTCCGGTCTCAATATTCTATACTCTTCGGAACCAAAAATGCCTCCTATATCTCCATCATTTCCGGCTCCATAGAATATTAACTTTCTATCACCATAATTAAATTCCAGATGCTCGGATTTTCCATCGAAATAATCTACTATATTACTTTTCTTAATATACGGTGCAAAAAAACTGTATTGGAATGCCTGGTGAAAAGTCCAGGTATGAGAGGTGCCGTCCTTTAGAATTACGTGTATGCTCTTATTTAATTTTCTCATCTCAATTATAACAGAAATAAAATTGCGGTATGAGTTTCTATATTCCTGAATCCTACGTAGTAAAAACATCCAATTTTCACCTTGTTTTGTTATAAACCTCAATACTCTTTCCCTCTTTAATCTTTTTCTGCTGACACGGCTGTGGGACAGAATTCCTGCGTGGCTATCTGTTAAGGTTGAACAGATTGTGCCACAGGCCTGTGCAGAACAGAGCGCTGTCAATTCTGTCTTCTCTCCTCTGTGCTATTCCCCAACCAAACAGCTTCTTGTCTGCAGAGAATCCAGCTTCAGAATTCTCCCTTTTGTAGTACTCTTTAAGGTATTGATATGTGTCTGCGACAAACTCCCTTATCGTGTCCTTCCACTTCTGTGATCCGTTTAGAGTTGCATCCTTTTTTGGTATAATGTAGACGGCTGTGTCCTTGTCAAACCGAGACACATAACTGGATTCGCTGTAATATTTATCAAGCCTGATGCTTTTCAGCTTCACATCAACAGTTTTAAGGAACATCATTGCCCTGTCAAATGCCTCCTTCTCTGACTTCATGCTTGAACCAAATGCCATCTTCGTTTTAAGGTCCATCAGCCTAAACGAATAAGCAAATACCTTTCGCTTTTTTGCTGATTGCTTGCCTTTATCATTATCATCGCCTTCATTTCTGTTCTCCTTGGCTTTGTCCTTAAGTTCCTGTGCATAAGATTCGTAGTTCTTCTTAACAGTCAATGAATATCCTGTACCGTCACCTGTGGCATCTGACTGCGTTATTCCCTTCTTCTTTAACAGCAGAACGTGCAGGTTGTGCAGGGCCATCATGACTAGCTCATCTGAATACAACCTCTCCACGGTCTTGTATGAAATATCTATGCCTGAAACCATTGAGAATATTTCAAGCAAGCATGTACGCAAACTCCCTGTTTGACTTGCCAACAAGCTGCTTTATGAGAAGGAGCTTTACCTTCTGTTCTAGGGTGAGGGCCTTCCAGGACCGGAATCGTCAATATGTATTGCTGACACAGCTTCATGTATTAAAGGGTCAAGTGACTTTATTGCATCCCTTATCCTCTCCGCATCCATACGTCCTCCAGTCCCTCTTCTGCTCTGGCCTGCTCCTCTCTTATGTGTTCATCTATCGCCTTCAATGTGTCGCTGATGTCCTCATCATTATAATATTTCATTATGAGAAGTCATATATAATCTTACATGAAAGATATTTTATAAAATATAATGAAATGTTAAATATACAAATTGCAAAGAGGGGTTAACTGACTAAGGCAGGCAACAATTTTGTCCCACAGCCGTCACGTATGAAGCCATTATTGGTGGCTATGGGGGTCCAGAGCTAGTCCTGAAGGCGGTGTCTTGGGCGCTGAAGAATAGGAGCCATCCTCTTATGACTAGCGAAGTTTTGCATTATGAAGTAATTTGTAGGAAGTAGCAGCGTCTAAAGTTATATTACTAACTAATTATTTTTAGGCATCAATTAAGGCTGATTTGATAAACAACGCACCTGTTTGTTTTTAAAATTACCAAAGAAGTGCTCATAACCTTACTATATCGTCCTCCTCTAGGTACTCCCCAGTTTGAACTTCAATTATTTCGAGTGGCAGCTTTCCTGGGTTCTCAATCCTGTGCCTTTTCCCCATGGGCACGTAGAAGCTCTCGTTCTCTGCAACTATGTTCTCTTTATCGTCATATGTCACCTTTGCCGTTCCCTTAACAACCACCCAGTGCTCAGCCCTGTGGTAGTGCATCTGGTAGCTGAGGGATTTTCCCGGGGCAACGAACAGCTTCTTTACCTTGTACCTGGGCCCCTCTTCAAGTATCGTGTAGTATCCCCATGGCCTGTACATGGTTGGAGACCTTCTTGCCTCAACCCTTTCGCCAAGCATATTGACTATGTCCTTAACCTTCTCAGAAAGCTCCAATGGTATGACAAGGGTTGCGTCCCTTGTCGCTATAACCGCTAATCCCTTAAAACCATACGCAACCGTAAGCTTGTCCTGGGAAACTGTGAGGGAGTTCTCTGAGCTTACAGCAAGGGAGTTGCCAAGGGCTGCATTGCCCATGCTGTCCTTTTTCTGCACCTGTTTCTGCACCTGGTAAAAGCTCTTCCATGAACCTATGTCCCTCCACTCTCCGCTGTACTTTACAACTGAAAGCTTCTTGTACATTTCAACTATGCCCTTGTCAAAGGATGTTTCCTTCAAGTCCTCGTACCCCCTGCATTCATCCTCAAACACGATCCTGTAAACTTCCGGCAGTAGCTCCCTGAATGCATTTACGCCAGTCTCCCTCTTCATGTAGAACATGCCCATGTTCCAAAGGTAGCCCTCATTCACGTACTTCTCAGCTGTTTCCTCGTCAGGCTTTTCCCTGAACCCTTCAACGCTTAGCCTTTCACCAACAGCCCTTCCTGGCTTTATGTACCCGTATCCCGTTGATGGGCTGTCAGGAACGTGCCCAAAAAGCACAATTTCATTTTCTCCAGGCTTCACCTTCCTTACAAGCTCAATGAACTCTTCACCAAGGAAATGGTCAGATGGGATGAATAAAATGTCATCATTATCTTCCTTAACCCTTGACTTAACCTCCAACAGTTCGCCGTAGGTTATGTTTATCAGCGTTCCCCTAAAAGCGTAGACGGAGCCCATTATGCTCATGACCTGCCAAAGCGCATTATCGGCTATGCCACCTATTGCAGCTATGAAGAAGCTGTCCAAGGCCCTTATGTTTGATGATGCATAACCCAGCAGTGAAACCCATGAGCCGCTTGCGAACTCCCTTATCGTTGTTCTGATCCTGCCAAAAGTTTTAATCAGCTGCCTTGCGTTGACTATCACATATATTATACCTGAAAGCGATATTAAAAATGATGAAACCATTACAGAGATCAGTGACCAATCAGAGTAAAAGATGTAAAATATGGCAATAAGTTTGACAATGGATGTGACAATTGACCCAAATACAAGGCGAGTTCTGTTAAATACTGTGAGGCCTCCTGACAATGGTATCCCAATCGATGAAGAAAATATGCTTAGAAATGTAAGCATAAGTATGGCATAATAGTAGTTTGCAGGAATTTCCCTGCTTATCCCAAAAAGAAATATACCTGACACAGCTATGCCCACTGCACCAAATATCACTGAAATGATTATCATGGCTGCCTGCACGCTCCTGTACCTAGCAGCAAGCCTTGGTGACATGAACGATGATATCCCATTTGGAACTGAGCCTATAGCTATTGCTGCAGTAAAGATGTTAAGCAGGCCCAAATCAGTTAACGGCAATTTTCGGGTAACTGCTATGGAATATACAAAGCTTGCTGCTATTGCCAGAACACTGCTCAATATTGCATAAGATCTGACCCTTACCCTGCTCAACTACATGAATCTCTGTTTCATAAGATTGAAGCTTTTTAAGTTAACTCAACCCATAATCTGATCACTCATGCAATCAACAAAATTGGCTTTAACCATTCAGACAGTTATCCATTTGCGCGGAGCTTCATTTATTAATACATAAAATAATCTGAACTCTCTGAGAAGCTTTATCAAATTTTGGTTTTCTGCAGATGAAAGGAATTAACTAAACAAATATGACAAAGCATAATGATGTAGATGATAGGAACAATATCTGTGATAACAAGGGGCATCAGGAGAAATTGTATTTTGCCTTTTAAAGTCACGCACAGACATAAAGCAATCTTATGATACCTTCAAGAACGCCATACATGCTGACAGGACCTACATGAGGGACGATTACCAGCTACAGGGCTGGATGTTCGTCAACTTCATGGCGCTCATTCTGCATTACAGGATATACAGCATGCTCATAAAATGACATGCTGCACAGATATTCTCTGTAGACGTAATAAAACACCTGAAGCTCATGAACATTATAATGAGTGGAAGCTGTCCAGGAATCCATGTAGATAATTAATTGATACTTTGAAGATTCCCCACGAAAAATAGCGGAAGTTAAAGATTAATAAATAAAATTATATCTAAAGCTCTTAAAAATTGAGCAATTATTCAACACAAAATGCTAAAAGGGAAGAAATAACAATAAAATTTCAAGAAATGTGTTATAAATTTTACAAACGCATCGATGGGTCAGGAAAATCAACTTGTGATTAATTTGCCTTGCCCAGTTGTATCAACTTTATTCCTTGCTTGTAAAAATCTTCCTTGTCATATACCCTTCTTGTATCTATTACGAGCTTTACGCCATATTTTTTAAAATCTTTGGCGTTTAATTTTTTGTACTCTTCCCACTCTGTTGCAAGAATGACAGCGTCAACTTTCTCAAGACATTCTGAAACTTCTCTATTTACATTTATTTCACTAGCTATGGCTTTTGGGTCACAAGCTACAACTTTTGCCTCTTTGCTGATTAGTTCTTCGATTAGATGTAGAGAAGGCGATTCCCTTATGTCGTCTGTGTTAGATTTGAAGGAAACCCCTAATACACCAACCTTTTTTCCCTTTAAATTTCCAACTTCTTCTTCTAAAATTTTAACAACGTCCTTTGGACCTCTGTTGTTCAATTTGAGAGTTGCTTCCACTAGGTCCAGGCTTACCCCTTTTTCCTTTGCAGAACTAACTAACGCCTTTAAGTCCTTTGGAAAGCAGCTGCCTCCCCAAGCTATTCCTGCATTTAAAAAGTCTGGCCCTATCCTTTTGTCAAGCCCTATTCCCTTCATTACAGTATCCACGTCTGCTCCTGGTATCTTCATGCAAAGCCTAGCCATCATGTTAGCAAAGCTAACTTTCATTGCTAAAAAGGAGTTGTTAGCGTATTTGATCAGTTCAGCGTTTTCAGGAGTAGTCCTGACTAAAGGACGGAGACATTATCTCAGTTCTTAAGGAGATTGAAGATCACATAAAAGATGAGCTGAAAAACAGGCCAGAGAAGAAGAAGGACTGGAGGACTTATGAACAGATGGATGCGGAGATGATAAGGGAAGCTATAAAGTCACTTGACCCTTTGATATATGAAGCTGTGTCAGCAATACATATAGGGCGCGCAGCGGGCCATCCTTACTTACTTTCACTGAAAGACAGGGTCAAGCTGCTTTTAATTAAACAGGTTGTTTCCAAATCAAACTGGCCACAAACATGCTGGCAATGTTATCTAAAATAGAGGTATCTTACAAGACAATTGAGAGGCTTTACTCTAATCCTGAAGTAATGCTTGCGATTCACAATTTGCACATTTTACTGTTGGAAAAGAATGGCATCACTGAGTCCAACATCACAGGTGATGGCACAGGATATTCATTGACGGTTAAGAAGAACTATGAATCTTATGCACAGAAGCTGAAGGATATGGCAAAGGTGAGTGTTGATAAAGGCCAAGAAACAAAAAATCACAAACAGTCCGATTATTAAACAGAATCAGGTTGATAATGAGAAATAGGTTTATATTCATTCGGAGAAACTGTGATA
>Ga0208549_100305_pt1 | contig 22643 bp, 18 predicted proteins | sample BED_host_MetaG_FD_187135 | JGI IMG/M metagenome (GOLD analysis project Ga0208549, IMG submission 187135) | Hot spring microbial mat communities from Yellowstone National Park, Wyoming, USA - BED_host_MetaG (SPAdes) (version 2) | ecosystem: Environmental > Aquatic > Thermal springs > Hot (42-90C)... | reverse complement strand
ACCCCTCCGCCCCTTTAGCGGGATAACCCCAACCCACATCCGCGGAATATCACGGATGTGGGGAAACCCGCACATCTTGAGGTAAATATTCAATGATGCGTTCAATTGCCTATCCAGAGTGAACCCACACCTCTCGCAATGAAAAGTCCTGCCGACCTTTCGGGAAACCCATCCACATCTGGGGCAGGACCTGGAAGTGAGGTGAGGGTTAACCTCCTTAACGAAGGAACCGTATAAGGGAGCCTTATACTTAAGCACACGGTGTATAGTCCTCCACACAGTCCTCGAAACCTTCTTAGACAGTTTGTCGTTGGCATCTCTAAACATCTCTTGCTTATTCAATTTTTCAACAGCAAAAGTCGTCACAGGATACATCTCCAGTAACTTGTTCACGAACTTGTGAACGTAATCCAACACGCGATTCCTCTCCCTATGAGAGTATTTCCTCAACAATACCTTCCCCTTCCTACCGTGTTTAGAAGCGAAGGACTGTATTCTACTCCTCTTCAACTCCATGCCGAATTTTAGACTATACAACTCCTTCAAGGAAAATGTGACGAACTTATCACCGTCGTAAGCGTCTAATGTGTAAAGGTTACTATCAATTGAGAGAAAGTCAAGGGGAGTAAACCAAGGTAATCTGTAACGAAATGGTAGGTGAACTTTATCCTCCTTAATTATGGGCTCACCCAACTCAAGCCCTTCAACCCTTCTAGAGAACCAAGTGTGAGACCAAGAGAAGGTAATATACTCGTAAGGTCTTACTGTAATCCTAACGCTCTCACCCTCAACCTTCCTAAGTGTCGACTTTACCCTAACGTAAACCTTCCTCAGTGTCGGTTTCCTTAATGACGCTTGCCCCTTCTCAGCCCTCCTCCTCCAACTCCCCAAGATTGAGTAAGCGTCATTTATTGCCTTGTCCACGTAATGCGAAGCTAACTTGTTAACCTTCTCAAGCTCGTCTCTTAATATCTTGTAAACTTCCTTCTTCTTAGGCAGGGTTATTTTGATCTTAGTGGCTCTCTTGCCTTTCACTTCTTTTCTCTCTACCTTTTCCCATAACCAGTCTAAAGCCTTCTGCAATAGGACTCTGTAGTTCTCTAGTAGTATTTTCGTCTCCTCCTTCTTATCGTTCTTTATGGAGTAAGTTAGGTAGACGTATTCCTCTTGTGGTTGAAAGTCATTAAGCCTTAAGTTCTTCGACACACTTCTTCACCTTCTCTTTCCTCATTCCTTGCAATTTCTCGCTGAACGAGACTAGGATTGAGATTAAGTCTTCTATTAACTCTTTTTCTGATGTTTTGTCCTCCCTGTTCAACACCACTATCTCGCAGTTGTGTGCTTTGCATGCCTCCTCAATTATTTCGAAACCGAATCTTACTAATCTGTCCGGGTAGGCTATAACTATTTTTGAAACTTCGTTGTTCAGTATCATCCTTAGTAATTTGAGGAATCCTTTTCTCTTCATGTTTAATGAAGATCCAACGTCTGTTATTACTTGGTCGTATTCTTTAACGTTCTCCTCTAGGTATTTAACCTGGTTTATTAAATCGTCTTTCTGCGTGTTTGATGATACTCTAGCATAAAGTATTACTTTCCTCTTCCTAACAATTCCCATTAACTTCTCTACGTCCTCTTCTCTGAACCTCCACTTCCCGCTCTGTAATATTACTGGTTGAATGTAACCCTTCTTTACGTATTCTCTGAGTGTTGCGTATGAAATTCCTAGGCGTTGGCACACTTCTTTAGGTCTTAGCATTGTATAAAATTTTATGACGAAATAATATAAACTTTACGGTTTATCGAAACTACTAACAACGGCCATATATCCGTCCACTCTAGCGTCACCTCCATAATATTTATTTAGTCCTAACGCAAACCAATGCACACCGTACGCAGTAAACGCCACAGCGGCCATATATAATGCATTAGATGGTGTAACGTCATACATTGCTATATACGCCCATAATATTATTGCAGTAATAAATTGCATAAAACTTGGCATCCATATGCCCATTGACCTAATGATTTATTTAACGATTCACTTGATTGGGGATAACCGCCTACTTCCCATCCGCCATAAACGAAATATCCCGTGCCTAGACAAAAATCCTATAGCCAACGGGAGTATTGGCGGGCCCATTTTAATCTATATTTTTCTTATTATGCCTAAGTTATAAAGTTTTCCTATTATTATCAAAATATTTTTAAATTCATACACCCAAATATTTCTATTTTTGAATCTATATATCATTATAAACTTTTATTATAGAAAAATCTTAGTATAGATTTTTGTCAAAAAAGTAAACTTTTAAAAGGTTATGCAGACTAACTTTTTAATTTAAGTTACGAAAGTTAACTTGTGTCCTTCCGCATATGGCTCGATAACGTAGAGGTCGAAGCCAATGAAGGAGATACTATTCTAGACATTGTTAAAAAACATGGGATTTATCTGCCCCACATATGTTATAACGAAGGATTAGCACCTATACAAAGCTGTGACACTTGCCTGGTTGAGGTTAACGGCAAACTAGTTAGAGCGTGCTCTACTAAAGTAGAGCAAGGTATGAAAATCCTTGTTAACTCTAAAAAAGCCATAGAAAGCAGAAAGAAAGCTGTGTCAAGAATTCTCAATTACCATAAACTTTACTGTAGCGTATGCGAAAACAATAATGGGGACTGCCCTCTTCATGAAGCGGTAATTAGGCTAAATATAAATTCCCAAAACTACATAGAAAAGCCTTATCCTATAGATGATTCTGGGCCGTTTTACGTTTACGACCCATCGCAATGCATTTTATGTGGAAGATGCGTTGAAGCTTGCCAAGACTTCGCCGTAAATGAAGTAATATGGATAAATTGGGATCTAAATCCGCCGAGAGTTGTATGGGACTCTACAGGCAACAAAATAGGAAGTTCTTCATGCGTTAATTGCGGAACTTGCGTAACAGTTTGTCCTGTTAACGCATTAATGGAGAAGAGTATACTAGGTGAAGCGGGATTCTTCACATGGATAAGGAAAGACATTAAGAAAAAGATGATAGAGTCCTTAGGAAAAGCTGAAGAGAACTTCAGCTTATTAATGGATTTCAGCGAAATAGAATCAAAGGCAAGAGAGACACAGATAAAGAGAACTAAAACAGTCTGCCCTTATTGTGGAGTAGGCTGTTCATTTGAAGTTTGGACAAAAGGTAGGAAAATCCTTAAGGTGGAACCTAAACCGGAATCGCCAGTCAACGGTATTTTAACCTGTGTTAAAGGAAAATTCGGTCTTGATTTCGTAAATAGTAATGAAAGGCTTACCAAACCTTTAATAAGGGAAGGAGACCGCTTTAGAGAAGCAAGCTGGGAGGAAGCAATAGAATATATAGCTAGGAAGTTAAAGGAAATTAAGGAAAAATACGGTCCAGACTCAATAGGCTTCATAGCATCTGACAAAATGAGTAACGAAGAGGCTTATTTATTACAAAAGCTTGCTAGGGCGGTAATAGGTACAAACAACGTAGATAATTCTGCAAGATATTGTCAATCCCCGGCCACTGTAGGCCTTTGGAGGACTGTGGGAATAGGTGCAGATTCAGGGACTATAAAGGACATCGCAGATTATTCTGACTTAATAATTATAGTAGGGCACAATACCACAGAAAGTCACCCAGTTGTTGGAAGTAAAATAAAGAGGGCTCAAAAAATTAGGGGAGCGAAGGTAGTGGTTATAGACGTAAGAAAACATGAAATGGCAGAAAGGGCAGACCTATTCATAAGACCAAAGCCGGGAACCGATGCGGCAGTCTTAGCAGGAGTAGCAAATTACATTATTAGCCAAGGTTGGGAAGATAAAGAATTCATAAAGGAAAGAGTAAAGGGGTTTGAAGAATTCAAAGAATCAATAAAAGGGTTTACTTTAGATTACGTTGAAAGCATAAGCGGAGTTCCAAGAGAGCAAATAATCAAATTAGCCGAAATGATCCATGAAGCCAAAAGAGTAAGTATATTATGGGGCATGGGGGTTACACAGCACCTAGGGGGAGCAGATACTTCAACAATAATTTCAGATTTATTATTAATAACAGGAAATTACGGAAAGCCAGGTAGCGGAGCTTTCCCCATGAGAGGTCACAATAACGTCCAGGGAGTAAGCGACTTCGGCTGTTTGCCTAATTACTTGCCAGGATATCAAAAGTTAAACGAAATAAGCAAATTTGAAGAAGCTTGGAAAACAAAACTTAACCCATCTCCAGGGTTACAAATACCGCAAATGATAGAAGGAGTACTGGAAGGAAAAATACACGCGCTATATATAGTAGGAGAAGATACCGTAATGGTAGATTGCGGAACCCCCTTAACAAAGGAGGCATTAGAAAAAGTAGACTTCCTAGTAGTTCAAGACATGTTCATGACAGAGACTGCTAAACTTGCAGACGTAATTTTGCCCGCAGCTTCAAGCTTAGAAAAAGACGGAACCTTCGTTAACACTGAAAGGAGGATTCAGAGATTTTACAAAGCATTAGAACCGATAGGAGAATCGAAGCCAGATTGGGAGATAATTCAAATGGTAGCAAATGCCTTAGGAGCAAACTGGAACTATAAGCATCCTTCAGAAATAATGGACGAAGTAGCAAAACTCTGCCCAATATTCGCAGGAGTAAGTTATTCAAGACTTGAAGGATTTAAGAGTTTAGTATGGCCAGTAAGTGAAGATGGAAAAGACACTCCTCTCCTTTACGTAAACTCCTTTGCAACTCCTGACGGAAAAGCTATCCTTTACCCGCTTAGCTGGAAACCTCCTGCACTTAAGGACGAAGTTCACAAGATAACTGTTAACACTGGGAGAGTATTAGAACACTTCCACGTTGGAAATATGACAAGGAGAGTTGAAGGATTAAGAAAGAGAGTACCAGAAACCTTCGTTGAAATATCCAAGGAACTTGCAGAGAAGTACTCAATAAAGAACGGCGACTTAATACTTGTTAAATCTAAGTTTGGAGGAGAAATAAAAGCCAAAGCATTAATAAGCGAGAGAGTTTCCGGGGAAGAAATATTTATCCCGCTATACGCCTCAGATCCTTCTAAAGGAGTAAATAACTTGACCGGTATGATCATAGATAAAGCAAGTGGTACTCCAGGATATAAGGACATTCCGGTTATGATAGAAAAACTTGAGGAAGGAAACTCCTCAACTCCATTACCTTTAGATAATTGGAGGTTTCATATAAATGAAAGGAAGAAGCAAATAGGAATAGAGGTGGAAAAGAAATGGAAGAGGGAAGAGTTCAAACCTTTGACGAGTTAATTGACGTAATAGCAAAAAATAAAGAAGCAATAGAAAGTTTACTAAGACTTATTAACGCTTTACAAAAGACAGGAATACTACCATTCTTGATAGGAGTTATAGAAAAACTAGACGAAAATTTAGAATTTCTGTCTGAACAAGAAACCCTGAAAAATCTAAGCGTTATATACGGCGTTTTGAGCGGAAAGAACGAAGTTGGGGAAATTAAGTTTTCTGACATATTTAAGGAATTGCGGGATCCAGACGTTAGGAGAGGGATTTTCCTAGTCTTAAAGATACTTAAGGCGATAGGTAGTGCAAATAAAGAAAGTAGGCCTTGAAAGAATAAGGGAAGAAGAGGAGATAGCAGGAGAGGACTACGTTGCAGTAGAGGAACCAATGCACTTAAAGGTATGTAAAGATGCCTGCGAAACTTTTGCAATAATTATGAGAACTCCAGGGAACGATAAAGAACTGTCCTTAGGATTTTTATACTCTGAAGGGGTAATAAACAGTATAGAAGACGTAGAAAAAGTAGTACAAAAAGATGAAAACACCGTAGAAGTTTGGGTAAATAAGCTTATGAAAGTTAAAACCAGAGAGCTAATAGTGAACTCCAGCTGTGGTGTTTGCGGAAGAGCATTACTTTATACAATTTCAATACTAAAAAGTAATCTAAAAGTGACTAGAAAATTAATATTTTCTTTACCTTCAATATTAAGAGAGAACCAAAATGCATTCAACGTAACTGGAGGACTTCACGCTTCGGCACTTTTTGATTCCTCTGGAAAGTTGTTAAAAATATATGAGGATGTGGGAAGGCATAACGCCGTAGATAAAATTGTAGGAAGTCTGCTTTTAGAGAAAGAAATACCTGCAGAAAAATCAATCTTACTGGTAAGCGGAAGATTAGGATACGAAATAGTAAGCAAGGGAGTAAAGGCTGGAATTCCAATAATAGCCGGAATATCTGCACCGACTAGCTTAGCGGTCGAAATTGCTGAAAAGGCAGGAGTAACTCTCATAGGCTTTCTAAGGGGTGACAGTTTCAATATTTATTCACATAAGGAGAGAGTAATATGACAAGATAAAAAGCAGAGTTCCCTTATATAAAGATCTACTAAACGTTAAATTTAAAGAACAAAACATCACAGACACACAAAAGAAAATTTATTGAATTTTCAACAAAATTTTTCCGTCTCTAGCAGGATCAAACAAAGCCTTTAATGCCTCCTTACCTTCCTCCAAGCTGAAAGTTTTCCAAACTTTTACCTTACAATCGTTACACGATTCCAGAATTTCCATTAATTCTATTCTTCTACCTCCAGTAGTGCCAATAATCTTTGCGTGCTTACCATATATCTGAGAAAGGTTCAATTTCACTTCAGACCCAGTAATTCCACCGAAGAACACTAGTCTTCCGTTAACTCCTAAACTGCTCAAGCTTAAATCCCACACTGAAGAACCTACAGAATTTATTACCACGCTAGCCATCTTACCTCCGGTCACTCTCGAAACGTCTTCTACTACTTTATCGTAAGTGGTAACATAATCTGCCCCGAAATCCTTTAACCAAGCCTTCTTACTTACAGCTATGACTTTAGCCCCCATTTTCTTCGCAAGTTGTACAGCAAATTGACCAGTATTCCCAGAAGCACCGAAAAATACTACTACATCATTAGAGTTAACTCCCGCTTCTTTCAAAGCGTGATATGCGGTAAGACCTGCAACCGGTAAACTCGAAGCTACTTCTTCGCTCATACTGTCTGGAACTTTAAACACGTTCTTTTCTGGGACTGTCAAGTATTCCGCATATCCGCCATTAGTTATTACGCTTATTATACCTCCGTTTCTACACAGCATTTCCATTGAAGACAAACACATGTCGCACGTACCATCAAAAAGCCTATTATAAACTATTACCCTATCTCCCGGCTTAAGGCTTTTAACGTGGTCTCCTACGCTTTCAATTTCTCCATAAACTTCAGCGCCAGGTATGTGAGGCATAGGCTTTACTGGAAGATAATTAACTACAAAATAATCTATGGGATTTACTCCTGCAAACTTAACTTTTATTCTAACGTCGTGAGAACCTACTTCAGGATTTGAGACTTCAACTAATTTTAAATTTTCAATTCCGCTTTTATCGAACTGTAAAGCTCTCATATTTTCTTCTTTCTTTTTGTTAATTATAAAAGTAACTCGATTTAGGTAAAGTTAGTTACTTTAGATAAATTTATGTCATGAACTCCCTTAATTTACGCTATATAAATAGCTCTTTCATTTCGTGATTTAAGGACTTAAACGTTAAAACTATATAAAAATATTTCAACATAATTTTAAAATGCTAATGTTAGCTCTCTCCTTTAATGACTTTCAGCCACACTGAATGCAAAAATGCGTAATAGTATTCTCCGAGAATTTTACCTTATGTCCTTCATTATTTCAACAAATATAAGTTTTTTACGTAAATAGTGAAAAAAGCTTTCAGTTCTTCCTTATTACAACGGGAGAGGAAGAATACAGAGAGTTAGAGAGGTATCTTTCAGTTCTTCCTTATTTCAACTCCTATTCCTCAGCCTGTCCACGATCCCTACAGGAGCTTTCAGTTCTTCCTTATTTCAACAGGGAAATAAACATATAATAAAGTTAACAGAGGACTTTCAGTTCTTCCTTATTTCAACAGAAGAACTTAAGGTAGTGTGGGCGGTCAGAGACTTTCAGTTCTTCCTTATTTCAACCGATAATGCGTTATATTTAAGCACTGTCTTCATCTTTCAGTTCTTCCTTATTTCAACTTTCCTCCGGGATTTTGCCGAATGCCGAGATAATCTTTCAGTTCTTCCTTATTTCAACAATCTAATACTAATACAAAAGAAATTCAATTAAAAACTTTCAGTTCTTCCTTATTTCAACGTCTGGAGCTCGCGACTGATTCAGCAAATTCCTCCTTTCAGTTCTTCCTTATTTCAACTTTTTTCAGTCAAAGAGCTTACGCAAAATTTCCACTTTCAGTTCTTCCTTATTTCAACATAAAAGAGAGGGGGGGTATAGAGATGAAAGCCCCTTTCAGTTCTTCCTTATTTCAACATTATGACATTCCAAACTACAGGAGAAGGGGATTACTTTCAGTTCTTCCTTATTTCAACGAGTTTATAAATTTAAGACTCTGGAAATTGGAGAATTAACTTTCAGTTCTTCCTTATTTCAACAAATCTCCAGCAATTTCAACAACCCACTTCCCCAGCTTTCAGTTCTTCCTTATTTCAACGGATGTTCATGTAATTCTCATTATTCAGAAGTGACTTTCAGTTCTTCCTTATTTCAACTACACAATGAATGCCCCCACCCAAGCCCAGGGAGCTTTCAGTTCTTCCTTATTTCAACGTACGTTGGGATATATTGTAATACTATTATAATCTTTCAGTTCTTCCTTATTTCAACATAATTCGGAAATTGATAGAGAATTTGTTCTAGTTAGCTTTCAGTTCTTCCTTATTTCAACGTCTTCTTCTCCTTCTTTATCGGGGTTTTAAGATACTTTCAGTTCTTCCTTATTTCAACGAAGATGTATTATCAATTTTAGGGGTTAAGGGGGCTTTCAGTTCTTCCTTATTTCAACACTCGGAGCATTACATTAAATATTATCAAAAAACAGCTTTCAGTTCTTCCTTATTTCAACATTGAGAGAAAATGAGTGAGGAAAAAGTAAGTTTCTTTCAGTTCTTCCTTATTTCAACTTTTAACAGCTGATAAAACTGTAATTTCAATATTCTTTCAGTTCTTCCTTATTTCAACATGTTGATGAAGTGAAAAAACAATTGCATGAATTCTTTCAGTTCTTCCTTATTTCAACTCACGCCCAAGGCTTGCCGATTGGCGGAGGGGCGCTTTCAGTTCTTCCTTATTTCAACAGTAACCTATCTCCGTCAAAAATCTCAACCAAATCTTTCAGTTCTTCCTTATTTCAACTAAAAAAAGGTTATTTACCTATAGGGATTACCTTTACTTTCAGTTCTTCCTTATTTCAACGAAGTACTTATTCATAAGAAAAAATAGGTGATTGCTTTCAGTTCTTCCTTATTTCAACAGCTAAAGTTGAAAATAGACTCAAGTTGTCACAAAACTTTCAGTTCTTCCTTATTTCAACCACCGTACTTTTCAATATCTTTCTTATGTCCTTCACTTTCAGTTCTTCCTTATTTCAACTTTATACAGTATGGTGTTGGAGGACGTCTTCTACCTTTCAGTTCTTCCTTATTTCAACTTGAGTTAACGCGATAAATTCGTTAAAAATATTCCTTTCAGTTCTTCCTTATTTCAACAAATCTGAAGCCCAAAAACCCGTACTCCGTAGGACCTTTCAGTTCTTCCTTATTTCAACCTGTTTAATACTAGAAGATGAAGAAGAAGATAGATCTTTCAGTTCTTCCTTATTTCAACAAGATGAAGAGACCACCTATGGTTGCGGTTGATAACTTTCAGTTCTTCCTTATTTCAACAGAACAGAAGAAGGCAAAGTCAGACTATCTAAATACTTTCAGTTCTTCCTTATTTCAACATGAGTTCCAAAATGTTCTTGTTTTCTAAATCATATTCAAACTTTCAGTTCTTCCTTATTTCAACTTACGAAATAGAGAATTACAGAAAGAGAGGGTTACTTTCAGTTCTTCCTTATTTCAACTCATCTTAAACTCCCCAGTTTAACGAAATCGTAACTTTCAGTTCTTCCTTATTTCAACAGAGATTCTACGCTATTGAGAAGTTTTAGGCAAACTTTCAGTTCTTCCTTATTTCAACTACGTTGTGGGAGCTGTAGTACTAGCGTCGTTAATCTTTCAGTTCTTCCTTATTTCAACTAATAGGTACCGTTGTCCCGGGACTAGGAACCTTAGTCTTTCAGTTCTTCCTTATTTCAACACTGTCGTCGTACAATGCTTTAGATAAACGCAATTCTTTCAGTTCTTCCTTATTTCAACAGGATCGTTGACTTTATCATCGACTGGAGGCATCATCTTTCAGTTCTTCCTTATTTCAACAAATTGCTGAAATTTCCCATATTAAGTTCAATTGTCTTTCAGTTCTTCCTTATTTCAACCTGAAAACTGACTCACTTTTTCAGTGTTAATCAGACTTTCAGTTCTTCCTTATTTCAACAGGAAGAATATCTTAAGATACTGCAAACCGCAGCTACTTTCAGTTCTTCCTTATTTCAACGGGTCGAGGAAGGGATAAGTAGGATAATTATAGCTTTCAGTTCTTCCTTATTTCAACATGCTCAAACAAACCAAGTGGAACTTGTTATAGACTTTCAGTTCTTCCTTATTTCAACTGGAAGCAGAAAGCTAGAGCGTTTGCACTTGCCGCAACTTTCAGTTCTTCCTTATTTCAACATAAGGACTGCGGTTTGTATTTATACTTAGACTTCTTTCAGTTCTTCCTTATTTCAACCTTTATTTAACAGAAAAAGGTATGAAAGAGTTTGCTTTCAGTTCTTCCTTATTTCAACATAACCGCATTTACGGTACAGTTACAGTAACTCCCTTTCAGTTCTTCCTTATTTCAACTGGGGCGCCTTACAGGCAGAGAACCAGACCGAATATCCTTTCAGTTCTTCCTTATTTCAACATTGGTTTTGCGGGCTTTCTTGGTGTCCTATGTCCTTTCAGTTCTTCCTTATTTCAACTAATAATCTGGGCCGGATTGTTCGCCTTCATAAACTTTCAGTTCTTCCTTATTTCAACTAAGGACACATTTGCGCCGGGTACATAAGTGGACATCTTTCAGTTCTTCCTTATTTCAACTCGTATCGAAGAGGCTGTATAGATTACAAGAAAACTTTCAGTTCTTCCTTATTTCAACCCCCAGGGCAGTACGAGATAATTGCCTACATCCTCTTTCAGTTCTTCCTTATTTCAACTCCTTGCACTCGGTTTTATGGGTGTTGCAGTTTTCTTTCAGTTCTTCCTTATTTCAACTGGACAGAATGTACAGGCTCTTGATGGTTCTGCTTTCTTTCAGTTCTTCCTTATTTCAACATTTACGGTGAGGTTAATCCTCAGACACTTCTGACTTTCAGTTCTTCCTTATTTCAACTAGTGGTGTCTGTTATCCTGGATAATGTTTGGAGACTTTCAGTTCTTCCTTATTTCAACTCCTAATCCACCACCGCCTTCACCACCGCCTCTACTTTCAGTTCTTCCTTATTTCAACATTTTAACTATAAAGAAAATTGAAAGGAATGCCCCTTTCAGTTCTTCCTTATTTCAACCTTTACGAATTCTATCTTATCTTCTTTATCTAACACTTTCAGTTCTTCCTTATTTCAACAATAGAAGAAAAGAAAAATGAGATACAAAAACAACTTTCAGTTCTTCCTTATTTCAACTAGAAAGCATCTTCCAGCACTGAATATGTTAAAGCTTTCAGTTCTTCCTTATTTCAACTTATTTAGCTGACGTCTCTCGTTACATGAACTCCCTTTCAGTTCTTCCTTATTTCAACACATTAGCAGGAATGGGCCTATGACTGGTATAGATGACCTTTCAGTTCTTCCTTATTTCAACTTACCGCGACAAGTCACGTTAATGAAACTGCTCACTTTCAGTTCTTCCTTATTTCAACTTCCTACTAAATATTTTTCTTAATAACCCGTTAGCTTTCAGTTCTTCCTTATTTCAACTGTTTGAACATGGCTGGTATTCTACGTTTGAAAACTTTCAGTTCTTCCTTATTTCAACGGTCACGAACTTTTAAGATAATTATTCTATCTTTGTCTTTCAGTTCTTCCTTATTTCAACTTATCGAGTACTACGTGGTATATCGGCGGTGACTTCTTTCAGTTCTTCCTTATTTCAACTTGTGAGGACTGTCCATGGGAAGTATGTGGTGATCTTTCAGTTCTTCCTTATTTCAACGAGTAAAAGCAATTCTATCAGTGTTAGATACGGGAACTTTCAGTTCTTCCTTATTTCAACTCCAAATATTCTCTGCGATCGCAGGGATTGGTCTCTTTCAGTTCTTCCTTATTTCAACTCCCTTCCCTGTACAGTTTCTCTACAAAGTAAGCTGCTTTCAGTTCTTCCTTATTTCAACTAGTATCATATACTTATTCGACTAAAATTTACGACTTTCAGTTCTTCCTTATTTCAACAATGAAGTAGACAAATTCATGAAACAAAAAGAAGCTTTCAGTTCTTCCTTATTTCAACTTATAATAGTAACTTTATAACGGGGGTTGGAGGTGACTTTCAGTTCTTCCTTATTTCAACAGGAGAAGCCAGCTGGAGCGAAATATTCTCTCACCTTTCAGTTCTTCCTTATTTCAACTTTCAGGTGAACATGTTCTGTTGATAGGTTCACCCTTTCAGTTCTTCCTTATTTCAACTTGTCCATTCGAATAACCACAAGGTAGACGCTAACTTTCAGTTCTTCCTTATTTCAACAGGAAAGAAAATCTACGTAGAATTGACGGAGAACTTTCAGTTCTTCCTTATTTCAACTAGTAGGTTTTGCAGTATTAATGATACTAATAGGTCTCTTTCAGTTCTTCCTTATTTCAACACAAGGTTAGCCAAAAGAGGAATAATAGAAAGGAAACTTTCAGTTCTTCCTTATTTCAACACATTCACAAGCATAAAACCTCACCAACATTTGCCCTTTCAGTTCTTCCTTATTTCAACGAAAGTTTAGTCGTTAAAGATCCTAAATATCTGGGTCTTTCAGTTCTTCCTTATTTCAACTAGCTTGTTTTGGGAGGTACTCGGTAAAGCGTTCCTTTCAGTTCTTCCTTATTTCAACGTCCTCCGGGTGGTCGTCGTTAGCTCCGAAGTAAGGCTTTCAGTTCTTCCTTATTTCAACAAGAACATTAATAGATTGTTGAAATATTGCAATTTCTTTCAGTTCTTCCTTATTTCAACAGGGCTTAAGGACATAATTTTTTGGTACTCACGATTAACTTTCAGTTCTTCCTTATTTCAACCCCTTATCATCAATTCTCTTTTTAATTCTCCTAGCTTTCAGTTCTTCCTTATTTCAACTAGTAGGCGTATTACCTATAAATTTGATCCAAGCTTTCAGTTCTTCCTTATTTCAACGAATAAAATAAAATTAAAAAAGGAATTAACTTTCATCTTTCAGTTCTTCCTTATTTCAACACGTTCAAAATTGATGAGGAGTTACTGCAGCAGCCTTTCAGTTCTTCCTTATTTCAACCGTTCGTTCTTTTCAACGATTTTTTCACGTGGTTTTAGGGGGTTGTGTAGATTATCTTATTTACTCCTTTATAATAAGCCTTACTTTCCACTAAAAATAAGGGAAGGCAATGTAGAAAAAGGTTATTTCGCGTTATTTTGAAAGTAACTTTTCAACACAAAAGTTTATAAAGGGTATTTATACCCCGGAAAAAGACGTTAAAAACTCTGCCTAAAAATCTACACGAAAAAATTTCATAAACGGACAATAATTTCAAATACCCTTGTTTTTAGAGTAAATTGAAAGGGAATAAATTGACAAAGTAGATAGAGAAATCCTAGAGAAAGAAAAGAAGAGGAAATTGAAAGAAAGAAAAGTCAAAAGAAGGTGAATTGAAATATTACAAAAGTATTGCTACATATTATGAAAATCCTAATTCCCCTACTTTTCACGATCAATTGAATGGAGGAAATTTAGGAAAAAGACTAGAAGTAGATAGAGAAATTCATTCCCTCACAAATCTACATGAAAAAGTATCGAGAATAGTAGAAAAATATGGAGAAAATACTCTATTGAATATTTTATAGAGTAGTTGTAGGTTTTGAAACACCGACAAGGTTCTCTTAAAAATGTTTACTCTATTTTAACTCATAAAACATATAAAAATAGTACAAAAAATTAGTCTATCTGTTAGCTGAGGTTCATGACCAGACGTTGTGAATGAGGAACTAAAAAATTAGTCTATTAGCAGAGCGTCACAAAAATCATTGAGATCTAGCTAAAACTTCTTTATATTCTCTTCTTGGCTTATTTTCGTCCCTTCGACCTTCCTAAACGTACTTTCTTCTACATCTAAGTTCAATAAACCTTGTCCTTTACTTTTTCCGTTACCTATTTGCAAACCTAACCTCTCTATAAGGCCTAATGTTTCCTTCCAAAGCTTCGTTTCTCTCTCATTAGGGTTTCTTAATAACACTTTAACCTCAATCTTCTCCGGGAAAAGTAACTCTTCTGTGTAAAGGTGCCTTTCCTTCACCGTCCAGGTTTCCCTATCTATGGTAGTTCTGGTTAGTTGAATAAGCGTTGAGGAAGAGATCGACGAATCGGAGAAAACTATTTTCCCAGCAAATAATTTGGAACCGTAGATTCCCTCTATAGGACATTGTTTATAAGCTAGAAACCTGGAAATAGCGTCAACAACGTCCTCTTTCGAGTAAGTTCTCCCTGCTGAGAAAAGGAAACCGTACTCGGTTTTCTTTAGTTCGCTTCCTTCACACGATTTCTCGCAAACTTTTTCTGTAATTTTCTCTGCCTCGGCTTTAGTTGGCGGGTTCTCGTGATCGTCGTTAAGGTGAGACGCAATGATAGGATCGTTATATGACTTGGCAACAACTTCGCTAACCCTCTTAAAAGATCCTTTCCAAGAGCTAAATGGTATTATTTTCTCCCCTTCTTCGTCTAGGAAGTAAGTGATGTATCCGTCCCTTATTCCTCCTATTAAAAGTGGAGAGGACGGTTTGAAATACACCTTAAATAGGTATGAGACCATTTACATCACCTTCTTAATCAATTCTCCTAGGTCGGAAATCTTGACCATGAAATTCAAACCTGCTGGTTTTAAATAGTCAAGGTCGTAAATTTTCTTCAACTTTACTAAGCTTCCTGCAGACAGTACTTTAATTACGGGCTTTTGTCCCATGATCAATTTTCCGTCATATCTAGTAAACCAACCTAAATAGAGTTCAGTCCTTCCAATGATGAAGTCGTAATCGAAGAAAGCCTTCCCGAAGAAAGGCAAGCATTGAGAAAGGCAGTAAACTACATCACCCTCCTTTGGCTCATTAAGATCTACTTCTTTAACGCTCTCAACCTCAGCACTGCCGAAGCCCCTATTCCTTCCCTTTCCTATCCTCAATTCCTTTAATCCTAGGTCGTCTGAGGCTAAAAACCAAACTTCGTCAAGCAATTTGTATTCGTAAGCGTAGAGCATTCCCCCTTCGTTCGAGCCGGTCTTCTTTGAGATGGCCACGTGTTGGGTAATTATTGAGGGTACTTCAACCTTCTCGTAATAATTATACTTCTCATCTTCGCTTGTTAGATATATTAAATCACCTATCTTGGGCTTTGCTTCCACGGGATAATTAACTAACAGCTTTTCTACCCCCTCGTTCTTTAACCTCTCTAGGATACCTTTTTCCTCCAAGTGCTTCTTACACTTCCTACTTTTTGCAGGAGAGAATGCGTGAGAAGGAACTGATGGTTTCTTATCAACCACTGGATAAGCGGGGGAAGTATAATAGCTGTCCAAGAGGGAGTAATCACCCTTTGCGTCAATTATTGCACCTCTAGTGGTCTGTGCTGGTAAATAATCAGCTGACGAGAAATAATAGCTTTTTATTCTCCTGGAAGAGAACGCTATAGGTTCCTTTATTTTCAGCTTTATTACCTTCGTCATTCCCACAACCACCTCTTTAAACTCTCCAGTTCTGAGAAATCACAACCTTGAGGGAATTCTTCAACCTTCAGATCGATCATTCCTCCTCTACCTAACCTCCAAAGTCTTAAGTAAAACAATGAGAGGAGAATTAATTTAATTTCTTTGCAAGACGCATTATCTTTCACTTCCACTATAAATTCAAACTCTGTGTTTGGTTTTACAACTTCCTGCTTGAAGAGGGATTTCTCCATCGCCTTCAAGGTTTTATCATCTATTGCAACTCTAGTTAACACTGCTTGCGGGGTAATTTTAACTCCGTGAACGTTAACTATGCCCTCGTGGTTAGGATAACCGAATACCCTGCAAACGTCGCAGTCCTTCATTTTTGAAGGCTCAATTTCTCCGCAGGAAGTATAATCCTTTACCTCTCCTTCCTCTATAGCTTTGCTTATTGCAGTTCTCATTGCTCCTTTTATAGATGACCCCGGTATTCCTGGCTCGTTAAAGCTAACGTCAACAGAACCTATTGAAGTGCCCCCTCCTACGGTTAGTGAGTTGAGGGTTTTTGCTTTCACCCTTATTATCATTCCCTCTCACCTAAAATGAGAGTTTTTATAACATGATAATAACCTAGTAAATTTACGGATTCCCCATTGTAAGTCTTTAGAATTAACTTGTAAAGTTTCTTCTCGTCATCATCTTCAACCCTCTGCCTCTCCCTTAATAGGTAAGCTAAAAGTTTGAGCAAATCTTTTCCACTAGTTAAGTAAAGTTCCAACGCGTCATCTAGACTGGAGACTGCATGTTTCAATTTGCCCTTTTCTTTCAGGTTATTCGCAAGCAATATTAGCTCGTTGACTTCTTCCAAAGTTATTTTAGGAGAGTATATTTCCTTAAACTCCTCCATCTCCTCCTTTACTACTTTATCTGATAAGAAACTTGAGGTAGTTAAAACTCCTATAGTGGACTTTTCATGTTTGCTTTCCTCCATTAGCCTATCTGCAGCATTTATCAAGAACTGAATTGGATGGTCGTACTTTGCAGTAATTACTCCCACCTTGAAAGTCAGTCCTGATTCTTCAGCCTTCTTTATAAAAGACGAAACAAAAGGTAAAGATATTGAGGAAGGAGAAATTATAACTCCTTCATCTCCTCCAAGGTATAAAGTTCCTACTGGAATCTTCTTAGCTTCGTCACCTAATTCCTTTAAAGCGTCGTAATATGCCTTCTTTACAGCGTAATCCACCCAAAAGCTCTTTGCAGTGTACTCACCGAAGGTCAAGCTGTTCTTGAAGTACTCTCCTGCATTATTTCCATCAAATTTTATTACTGAAACGTAATTTGATTCTTCTGCAATTTCCTCCATTGGGTCTATTCCTTCCTCCGTCTTGTATGTCCAAATTTTACCATCCACGTAGAACTTTGAGCCTAGTTTAGCCATTGCTCCCCTATTTCCGGAGTGCTTATGAACGAAGTAACACCTCTTACAGTAAGCTTGACCTCCTTCAAAGTATACTGCAGGCCTTATTCCGCAACTGTCGCAAACCTTATGTAAGCCGTAAGATAATACTTCTTCCTTAAAGTCGAGTAATAGGGAATTCAAGTTGCCTTTCCTTATTACTTCTGATAAGGAATTGTACTGAATAACGTGGTCGTTGTAATAGAATGGGACATAACTTACCCTCAAGGTAACGTCGAGTTCCTTAAATGTTTCGTCCTCTTCTAATGCCTTTATGAACTTCTCCGGTTCAACGTCTGCTCTGCCTACTAGGTAAGAATGACCTCCCATTGCAGATAATAAAGCCTCAGGAAGTAAGAAGGCCTTTCCTCTGTGGAGATTATCTAAATGAAGGAAAGGAACTGCTGATGATAAGAAATCAACTAAGAAGCTTGCAGCTGATAAATCCCTCAAGTTGGAGAAGTAATTTATGAACGACTGCACGCCCGGAAAATCAATGTAGTATAAGTAACCTTTAACATTACTAACTTTGTCATCTCTTTCCCCGCCTTTTTTCTTCTCATGTAAAGCCTTATACAATTTTTCGGTACAAGCTTTGTAATCTTTCTCGTCGTATTTAATTTGTTCCATGCACTCAGCTTTAGCCTCTGGTTCATAACAACTTAAGAAAGGCTTGCATTCTTCTATGCTAGGAATTACCTCTTTCACTTCCTCAAGTAGCCTATCTACGGATGAAGCAATACCGTCAGCTCTCCTAACTATGCTATCATCCTTGCTATGGTGGGTTTTAATTAGGTGCAAGGCCTTCTCAAGGTTCTCTACTTCTACGTTCTCCTTTCTCAGTTCGCTAATAACCTCTTCCATGAATTTTATTCCTTCATTCAAGTGGTGAGCAGGAGAAGTTAATTTGCCGATATCGTGCAGTATAGAGGCTAACCTTAAGTAAGGTAAATCTTTAGAGTAAGGCTGTTCTAGCCAACCTATTAGCGACGTTAACGTTAGATGAGATGATAACGGAGCAATATTTAAGCCAGGCCTTGTGTCTGCGGGAGTTGTACTTAACGCTTCAAATATTTTCCTTAACGAGTAAAACGCCTCTACCTTATCTCCTCCGTAAAGTATTTCTATGAAACTTCTAGGTGTGACATTTGAACTTTCTAGGAGTTCTTTTCCACTTTCTACATACTTATTCTTCCTAATTGCAATATACGAAGTTAGGAAGTCAAAGTTATTTAATAACGATTCTCCGGAGTAAGGTATATAAGGTAGAAGTAGAGGGGCCTTGATTATTAACGACAAGTAATCAGTTAATAAATCAACGTCATCACTCCTACTTGCGAGCATTAACCTTATAACTAGACCCTTTAATTCCTCCCTAGCTTTCCTGTTATTCTCCTCGTTAGTAATTTTTACTCCGTTAAGGTAAACTCCCCTTATCGTCTTCATCACCCCTTCAAGTATTCAACTTCTCCTACTTTCAATTTTCCATCATTCTCCTCTAGTTCAACTACCTTAACACACTCCTTTTCTTCAAAGGTAATTGAAAGATCCCTCTTGATGCAAATCCTCATTTCCAATCCTCCTCCACGTCGTGCAAGTACTTGGAGTACTTAGTTTCAAATTCCACACAAGCACTAATCAATTCTTGGTCATTAACCTCAAATTTTACCCTGGCAAAGTCCCTCCTCTGGAACTTAAACCTACCCATCAAAACCACCTTAAACTTACCCTTCCTACAACCCATACCCCACAAAACCATTCCCCACTCCTCTCTGCTAAGGTTACCTATTACATCACCTTCAAATACAGAACCTTTAGTTGCGACCTCGTAAGTAAAACCTTGGATATTCACATAGTCCACTTTGCCAGCTGTTAATTTAAAGTCCATAAAAGTTATCCTGCTAGCTAAACCTGCATTGCCGAAAACGTTACAAACTGGACAAACTTTGCCTTCTCTTTCTAGGTTGTCGCTGTGCTTTCTTCTCGGTCTGAATATTTCCTTATATTTTCTAGAGATGGTTGGGGAAGGCCTATTACCTAGTGAATTATAACAAGAGCAATCAAAGAGCACTTCAAGCCTTGCCCTTACTGCCCCTCTAACAGTGTTTGCCGGGATAACTAGATCTTCCCCTACTCTGGTAAAATAGACTGCATCTCTCTCAACGAAAACGTTGGCTCTTCCTGTCTGTAGGAATTGAGAAATGATCGCGTTTGCATTCTTTTCCTCTATTAACGGCATTGGCTTAGGATTTTGAGAAACGTGAAAGTACTCAGACACTACGTTAATCTTTACGTGGACTCTCCTCTTTTCTCCCATATTTCTAGGAGTGGGTTCGGATTTACATTGGGTACTGAATCCTTGCATTATTAAACACCTCTATGAGGGAGGAATTCTTCTTGAAAAATTCATCTCCACTTAATTCACCCTGCGTGTACTCAGTCTTTGAGTCGAATTCGTCTAAAGGTAAAAGTGAAGAACCGGAACCGCTCTTATCTGAGTAATGAGTAATTCTCATCTCTAGTTTATCAAATTTCACGAAACCGAAGCCCCTGCTCTTATAACCTCCAACCTGAGAAAGCCCGTCGCGAATTTCCTTCATTACTGATAGAATGTAACCTATGGCGTAATTCGGCATATTTTCACCCAAGAGAAGGAAAGAGAAAGTAGAGTTTGGCTCTAGATACTCTGCAGTAGCTAAAGCTCCCCTTGAGACTGCACCGTTTTCCCTACTTATTGCAATGATAGCCTTAACTCCTATTTTATAATTAAAGGGGTAGGAGTCGAAGAAGTACACTGATGATAAGATTGAAGGTGCCCCAAAGACTTTACAATTTAAGCAAGTCTTTTCCCAGAAGACCTTCTTTGCCTTTTCAATGTCCTTCCAAATGAGGTCCTGAAAGTCTGGAATTCTATCAACGCAAGTATCTCCGGTTAATCCAGTGCATACTCTTAGCCCTTTCTTTCTAGCTATTACTTCACCAGTAGATCGAAATACTCCTTTCCACGAAGAGCCCGGAATGTAAGGAATTCCTCTGCTGTTCTTTAATAATTGGACTGTAGCTGTTGACGTAAAGTCAACTACACCCCTATTCCCTATCCTCAGAGGGGAAACGTTCCTCACTACTCCTTTTATTTCAACTCTCCTCAATAGTACCTCGTGGATGAACGTTACTTCTCACCCAGGATTTTCTTAGCGTCAATTTTCTCCTCTTGCAATCCACCTTCCTTTAGGGTAAATTTCTTCACAGTAGGGTTTTCCAGTTTTACTAATCCCAAGCCTATGCTCTTCCTATTCCCTATCATTATTCCTTCATTTATTAAAAGATACAAGGCAAACCTAAAGGCCTCTACGGCTTTTTTCTCCGTATCCTCGGTGGGGTTCTCTAAATTCAAGTTGAATACCCTCATCTTAAAATCGAAGGAAGCGCCTGGCTCTATGAAGTCCAGGTTATAAAGGTTCTTGGGTTGTTGTGCTCCAAAAGTCCTATTTATTGCAACCATTGTCCTATATGTCCTTACGTACTCAGAAGAGATGGGAGAATCAAAGACGAAAATTCTAGAAGCGCTTTCAGTTGAGCCGAATAAATAACACGGGACGCAGTCCTTGTAAATCTCTGATTCGCTTTCTGTCTTCGTGAACTCGTAAGGGTAGATTACCTTCCACCCTTTAGTCTTTGAATACATTTCTACTAGATTTCTTAACGCCCCTTTCATTGTAGACCCTGGCACGTAAGGCTTACCGTTAATCGTTATTATTGGATTATCTGTAGGCTCGTCAAATCGTGAAACTCTTCCAGTTCCTATCCTTAAAGGAGATAAGTTGGTCAATTTCCCTGTAATCTCGTATAAGACTTGAAAGGTTGAAAAATCCATTAAATCACCTACTGAGTTAATTGTTTAAGTAGGTCTTGGAAAGTCTTAGTGTTGAAATCTACTCTAGTCTCCTCAATCGATTCGTTTAACCATTTTACGTATCCTAAAAGTTCTATTACCTTGTTTATATCGTTAAGTTGAGTAATGTACTTAACTAGTAGCTTTCCAGTATTCATGAAGTGGCCTCTTTGAGACTGCCTTATAATGAAAAGGGAAAGTAAGTTAATGTCCCTACTTTGTTGAGCATACTCCAGGAAGGAGTTTATTTGAGAGGAGGACAGTCTTTCTCTTTTTCCTGAAACAGCTATTTCAGTCGCCATATCGAGGAGCTTTTGTGTAGATATCTGCTGAGACACATGAAGTTTTACTTGCGATATATTAAATGCTTTACTCTTTAAATAGGAGGAACTTTACGGTCAGATTTCACTCTTCCGTGGAATTATCTAAGCCTTTAAATCTTAGAGAGTTGAATTTTTACAGACAAATATCTGAGAATTCTAGTAATCTTTGAGATAAACTTTATTATACTTCTTATCAAGTTAAACATATGACAACAAAAGTGCTAATAAAGAACATGGACGAGCAGCTTTATAGAATGCTGAAAGCGAAAGCTGCACTGATGGGAATTAGTGTATCCGAAGCAATACAACAAGCAATATCCTTGTGGCTTAACGTTACTGAAGGGATGAATGATTATAATTACGTCGTACTTAAGACTGACCCCAGGGCATTGAAAGCTTATAATGAAGGAAAGTACGTCTTAGCCTGTGACGGAGAATTCATTGGTGCATTTGATAGTGAGAAAGAAGCTATAGAAAGAGGAAAAGGGCATAAAAAGTGCATGTTAGGAAGTAAGAATTACGAACAAGGAGTAGGAGAGTGGGGATGGTCCTCGATTGCTTTAGAATAGACGATAAACCTATTTTACCAATTAAAGTAACAGATCCTTATAATAGAAACTCAGTGGAAATTGAAGCTTTAATAGATACCGGCTTTTCGGGTTATCTTTTAATTCCTCCTTCTGTTTACAATAAAATAAACTCTATTGAACTTGAAAATCAGAGAGCTTATGCCACGCTTAACGGAATTGTTAAGACTAGAGTTGCTAAAGCTATTATAAAAATAGGTAAAATAGAACTACTTGATGCATTCGTTGAAAGCCCTATTATGGGGAGGGAAATCTCCCTCATAGGAAGAGAGCTACAAAAAATGCTGCGTATTGAATTTAGAAAAGGGAAGGAGGTCTGCTTAGAAGATCCTTAACTCGAGAGAGTGTCCCAAGCGCAAATAATTGAATAAATATAGTATGATAGAAAAACAATTTTATAATTAATTAAGAATAAAATATAATTATATCTTTCAGTATAACGAGAGATTAAGCTTATATTGTAATGGAAAATAATCAAGTATA
>Ga0208549_100304_pt1 | contig 22798 bp, 43 predicted proteins | sample BED_host_MetaG_FD_187135 | JGI IMG/M metagenome (GOLD analysis project Ga0208549, IMG submission 187135) | Hot spring microbial mat communities from Yellowstone National Park, Wyoming, USA - BED_host_MetaG (SPAdes) (version 2) | ecosystem: Environmental > Aquatic > Thermal springs > Hot (42-90C)... | reverse complement strand
CCGCCAGACGTCAGTTCGACAATACTCTTAGCGAGCTCCAAACTCTTAGTGAACGAATCTACCTGATCGGCGTTCTTAACCTGTCCGAACCCACCCATACCTAACAGGAGAGGTAAAATCAGTGCGGCCTGAGCGTTAGTGTTCGAAGGAGCACTTTTAAGCATAGTTACGAGGGTTAGCACCTTACGTTGCTCCTCCTCAGGCAACTTGGACAGTTCCTTAGCAACCTCCACGTCTGCAACACTTACCGCAGGCTCACCCTTCTTCTGAGACGAGTAGGTTTCCTCATCCTTCTCCTCCTCAAGTTTCTTAAGTAACTTTTTGGCCTTATACTCGTTCTTAATGCGATACGTCTTAATCTTGGCAAGCTTAGCCCTTCTAAGCTCCTCACGTATCTGGTCGTTCAACTCCTCCTTAAGCTCCTTGTCAACGTCATCCTCAACGTCATCACCCTTACTTCCAACAACCCCAAAAATCTCCTTTATCTTACCCATCGACCAACACCTCCCCCACGTTCAAACGCCCTACGTTTAATAACCGACAACTCCAACCCCAAACACTCCGAAAAATGCTCCGTTACGACGTCGTCAATGAACTCAGTTAGGTTCTTGTATTCACCGCCATTGCTGTTCGTGTACTCATAGTAGAACTGCACTATCGGTGACACGGGCACACTCCTAGGCATCCCAACCGAACGTATCTGTACCTCCTTACCCAGGAACTCTGAATGACCATCGTTCTCCGACCCAAGCCTCCTTTCCAACGTCCTCTCAACAATGTCCACAACGTCCTCGACCGTAAGTTGCCTAGTCTGCGACTGTGGATACTGAGTTACAGGTTGTACTACGGGTGGGCTAGGCGGTGGGATATTCGGTTGGGTAACAGGTTGCATTGAAGGTAAGCTAGGCTGAGGAGTGGATTGGGGTACTGTGTCCAAGTCCTTGTGCTTGAACCTCACATGTAATAGTAGAGCGGCAGGTGTTTTTAACTGCTTACCACAAACAAGACACGTCTCCATTTACTTCATTAACAAGTAGTACGAAGGTACTCTTAAACTTTAGTGTTGTGATGATCCGCAAGCTCCTCGGTTGAGGAGTAGCTGACTTTAAGTTAACACAAGCTAACGACTCCCCGCCCCTTCTAGGGGCGGGGCTTCATAACACGAGGATACTAGTGAGCTACCCCCAACCTGAAGGTGGGAGCTTCCTGCTTCCACGACCAGACTCGATCCCCATTGTAGGGTTACGGTGGTCTCAGTCTCCACAGGCGTAAATTCCCCGTGCACCACAGGTACTCGTACACGTTTCTACACGCTCACACTTAAAGCTTACGCGATCCCCACCCTTGGAATGGACGAGGTTTTGGATACTAATAAAGGTTATACTTGGCTCTGAGACCCTAGTTTTAGGATGAAAGGATCATAAAATTAAATACTAGGGTCAGCCTTAACAGTAGTTGTGGACACAACTGCAATAATAGGCTCCATTTTAGGCACTGCGGGCAACCTACTAATAGACCAAGTGTCGTTTAAAGGCAAAGTCAAGGACGTGGACTTAAGCCTAGACACCAAGGACATTGAAGAGATAATGAACATGGACTTGTCGAACGTAAGTCTAGAGGAGTTATACGCAAGTCTAACGCAACATAAGACTACTGAACCACAGAAGGAACACGGTGTTGACTACCGTAAGGCGTGGAAACAGATAGAGGACGCCGCAAAATACGTGTCCGAACACTGCCCCAACTGTCGTAGGGACGCACTACCCTTTGTAAGGTTCTGGCAAGACCTTATAAGAGCCAAGAAAGGACAGCCACTCAGGGACTCTAAGAACTTCGAGTACTGGGTCGAAACCATTAAGGCAATTGAGATTAAGGACAACGAAGTAGTTGTGCCAGAACACCTAAGACAGAAACACTGTTCCGCATGCGAGCAACGTAAGGAAAGACTGTTAGAAGCGTTAAACGAGCTGGAAGAACGTACAAAGGAGATTAAGGCTAAGCTCCAAAAACAGCAACAATCTGCCTAAAACCATTTTCTAAGCATAGCCCTTAAACGTGCGGGTATCCTTGACGGGTCAGTTCTACAATAGTAGCACAGCCACACTCCGCACACGGGGCAATACTGTACGTCTTCGTCCGACCCACAAACATAGCAGACCAGGCTACTCATGTACTGCTCACCTGTATTAGCACGGTGTTCGTAGTGGCTGTTGAACCATCAGTGAACTGCACCGTGGCGTAAACGTAGACGTTCGCCGGACCATTTATAGTACCGTAGTTAAACGTGAAGGCGTTACCCGTCTGTGAAACATCCCAAGTAAAGGTCTGACCAGCCTTAAACGACTCGTTAGGACTCCCAGAGTAATAGCCAGTAACAATAGCAGGGTTAACGTTAGGGTTATTCGAAACCGCAAACACTGTCGCCTGGACCGTTGAACCGTTAGGGAAAGTGTAGGTAGGTGCAACCAACCCTGGAGACGAACCCGTGTTTATTAGGAGGACTGCAAAGTTCTTACCCCCACCACTGAACTGTCCAATCGCCATAGGCAGAAGAAAGTAACCTGTAGCAGTACCTGCAACAAACCCTGCTACTCCAGCCAACACGTTACTACTCATTTTTAGCGTCCCTCATTTTATGGTACTCGTCGATTTTAACCGTGAGCTCATCTAAACGCTGAACAATAGGCTTAAGCTTTAAGTCGAGTACATCACTAAGTGTACCCGAAATAAGTTCACGTCTAACAATGTCTAAGATTTCGGCCTCCCTCCTTGCAGTATCGTCAGCCCTAGCGTTAAGACGGTAACCCATAACGCCAACAATAGCTATGAGCAGTGTGTTTATAAGGCTTATAACAGCCACGTATATTTCCAACAATGCTTACCACCTAACTACCTTGGGAACTACAATTGGCTTCCTCAATAAACCTTGACAACACAAGTTCTAACTCGTCCACTAAGTCCTTAGCCATGTCGTAATCACCCGTGTTTAAGGCGCCAATAGCGTCCCTAACATTATCCACCTGAACTTCAAACATGGAGGAACAGATAGGTGCCATGTTCACTTCGTGCTGGCGTAGCTTGGCAACAATCTTACGGAAGACCCTGTCATAAACGGCGTTGTCTGCCACTACGACTCACCTTCCTAACACTGGTCTTAACACCCGTGTAAGTTGTGTCCAACATGCTGTGAAGTAAAGACACAAGTAGGGCGTTAAGGTCGAACCCGCTTAACGCATAAATGAAGAGTGGGTTATGCACGAAGTCCTTCCTGTGGTTGGCACCACTAATCGGAGTGGACATGTCCATAACGGTGTCCACCCACCTGTACCGTTCAGCCTTGTCCCCCATAACCATACGTGCAAACTCCCTGTGGACGTCGTGACTCGGCATGAAAATACTACTTTCGACCACTAATTAAAGATTACGAGGTTCGGAGGGGGATGAACAACAAGAAGCCAACCCCCTCGTCATTGGTGGTCGACTCAACATATAAGCGTAGTACCCATACATAAGGGTTAGGCTTTCAGCATATCAAAACCTAAGGTTAGAAAAAAGGGTTGAAAGAGGGAGCCTATGTTACGCTCCGCAGACCCTCTATGTACTTCTGCCGCTTATTACGTATGGCGGCCTCAAAGTCTGCGGGTGTTACTGCGTTGACACCACTGTTAAAGGCGTTGCACACATCGTTAACAGGGTGACCCACGAACGCACCGAAATTAGCACAGTAGTTGCCTTCCCCAGCCATCGTCCTGTCCTTCCACTTAGCACCCTTGGCGGCTGTCTTACGCTCCCATTTTTCCGCGGCGTATTCAAGTGTCTTAACCATAGTGGTCAAACAATATACGTGTGAACGAACGTATTAAATGTTTGTACGTACAGGGTCAAAGGAACTCCGCTAGATAGACAGCAGTGTCTTCGGCATCAGCTTCCATAGCGTCTACCGCAGTGGAGTAAAGGGTGTCAGCTGTGTCCGCGGTTATTATACCCTGCTCAACAAGTGTCTGATAACTTGACGCGTCCAACGCTTCGAGGTTAGAGGTCCAGTTGTAGACTCCTGTGTCCGCCCAAGCGGAAAGCGTTGAAGAGTCGAGTTCGGGTGCGGATACCCTGAGGGCGAGGTTCGTGGTGGCTGAACCCATCTCTGGACCAGTCCTCATAACCTGGGAGGTTCTGAGAGCGTTAATTATACCCCTAATCACGCTTGGGGACATCCTAACGAAGACTAGGACACCAGCAGTAATCACAGCGTACTTAGCAATGGTGGTCATGTTTGCCTGCCAGTTGAAGGGTTGGACTGCAGTACTCGCCCCCTTTGCGGCTGGGTTCACGCAGGTATTCATAATGTAGTTGAGGTTAGCCTGCTGAGCCTGGGTAAGACTTGTACCTGCCGCGTTATCCTCCTGCAGGTAAGTGTTCAGTGTGTTCGTCCACTCAGTCTGACACGCCGTTAACTCCTGGAGGTAGGGTTGGACAGCTGAGTAACAAGCTGTGCCGGGTGTAGTGCAACCCGGTGTTGTTAAAGAGGAAACAAGCCTGTAAACGGCGTAGCCACCTATTCCAAGTGCGCCCACAACGCCAACCGCCGTAAGTATGTCCTCCGTACGCTTTGAAACCATGACAAATACTACGGGTATAGACACTTAAACTTAGTGTCAAGTCTGGTAAGTTTCAGCAATAATTGTATTGTTAACGACGACTGAGAAGTAGCCTTCCACGGTTGGGTCGTTCTGCACGTACACTTTGATGACGAACGGGTCAGCCATAGTGTTAGTTGAGGACCCACGGAAACAAGCTGAGTAGGAGTCGATGTAGGTAAGCGTAGCAGTGTACTGCACGTTCACAGTGAAGTTGCCGTTGGAATCAGTGGTAACCGTACTCGGGCCAGTCACGGAGAAGACAATCGTGTATTCTCCACTCGCAGGAGTATAGGCGAAGGAGGAAGGGTACACTAGAGCCAGGGTTTGGTTACAGATGGGTACACCCGCAGAGCTTGTAAGTTGACCCTGGATTTGTTGCAGGTAAGCTGAAGCCGAACTGTTACCCGTCGTAAGGTTCATGCAAGGAGAACAATTCGAGAAGCCGTTAGGACAGAAGGTTATACACTTCGTTAGATTTGTTATGTTGCACGAATAAAAGATGAGCCAGTCCAAGTAGTAGGAGTACTGAGTGCTTGAAGGAGAAATTATAGATGGAACAAGAGGCTGACAGGAACACTGCACGGGATCCCAGAACTGTGAACACGAACACGTACCAGTCGGACAACTCGTACATATACCGTCAAGACATGTGTAACCCGAACAACACTGCGACGTAGAGGAACAAGGCGCACCCTGGGTACCGCACTGTGTTGTGGGCACACAGGCACCGTTCTCACACACATAGTTAGGCGGACACTGTGAGTTAGAAGTGCAACCCGTAGGCTGAACACACTGACCATTAACACAGATGTACCCTGACGGACACTGTGAACTAGTGGTGCAACTAGTAGACGGTAAAGGAGTGAACGTCTGTTTTTTGAGGAGATTGTAAACGGCAACACCACCAATAGCGGCTAACCCACCTACGACAATAAGGGTTTCAACGGCTTTGGAACTTACCACGACTAATTACGCCTCCTTCAGTACGTCACTCACCTTGAAGCCACTCGGACCGAAGGTAATCTTTGTGTAGTAACTAGGGTTATTAGGGTTCCGTGCGGCCTTAATTTCACCTTTAACGCCATGATAAGTCTTAGTTCCACGACAAAGCAATCCAAACCCGTAGTTTACAATGACAGGACGATCCGCATAAAAACCAACGTTATCGGTATGCAAGTCGTAGCAGTACCAACCTTCCTCGTTCAACTCGTCCTCAACCTGTTTTAAAACCTCAAGCCTTTCCCCTCTCCTCGGAAATTTGGCCTTAGGCTGGGTGACCCACCATCCTTCTTGGTCAGCCGCTCCAAGTCCCAAAAACATTTTCTTAACGTCAGGAGGCGTATCTATCATAACAGCCATCTCGTTAAAGTTAGAATTCCTAGCATCCTTCGACTTAGCAACCTTAACGACACAATCGCAGTTGTTTTCATCCTTAAACTCGTAGACTAGACGTGTTAGACCCTCACCTAACTTCTTGAACCCAGATTCCTCCATGACTTTGTCCACGTCCTTATAAAACTTACCCGTGTCGAAAGCAAGATACTCTTGTCCTAGTTCCTCAATCATGTCGACAACTTTGTCGAGTGTCCGTAAAAGCTCATCAGGCGGGTAACAGGGGCACTTGCCAACATCAGGGTTCTTCCACACAGACTACTCCTCCTCACTCAAACCCTCATAAAAGTAGGAGGAAGTGGGCCACGCAGTACCCTCCCCAGGAGCCACAGGCTTTTCCATCTCAAGCTCCCTCCTCTTAAAGCCTTTCTCAAACCCTTTTGAACCAAACTTAAACTCCTTATAATACACAGGCTCAGAAGTAGGTGTTTCAGTAGCCTTGAAACCCCCTTTACTACCCACAAATGACCCAGTTTTAGTGCAGTTTAAACCAAAACCGTAGTTCACTACGACAGGCTTATTCACATATAGACCCACATTGTCCTCGTGTAAGTCAATACAACGCCACCCCTTGTCATCCAGCCTATCTCTAATGACTTCTGCAAGTCCGAATCTTTCATCTCTATCAGGGAAATCAGCCTTCGGCTGGGTAACCCACCAGCCGTCCTCGTCAGCCGCACCAAGACGCAGGAACAGGCTTCTAACGTCTTCCGGAGCATCAATCATAACCGCCATTTCGTTATAATTGGACACTCTAGCCATCTTCGACTTAGCGACTTTAACAACACAGTTACACCCCTTCTCGTCTTTGAACCCGTAGACTAAACGTGTTAGTCCTTCGCCTATCTTCCTGAACCCTGCGTCCTCCATTGTTTTGTCGACGTTCTTATATAGGTCCCCTGGTTTAAACGGAAGGTACTTAACTCCTAGATCCTCAATTTGGTCAATAACCTTATCGAGTGCCTGCAAGAGTTGCTGGGTTGGGTAACAAGGACACGCACCAACATCCTCGTTTTTCCACATACACACTCACACATAACACTAGTAAGTGAAATTTAAAGGGTGTGTTGCTTACCGTTGAGAGCAGACTTAGGAAGCCAGGAAGTACGGTCTGCAACAACACTTCTCCTATTCATAACGTATCTGTATGCGTCAGCTATACTCATACCCTTCTTTTTGTGAAGGTACCATACAACCGCTAAAGGTGAACGTTCAACACCCATACCACAGTGAACAAGCACCTTTTTCCCTTCCGACAGGAGCTTGTCCACAAAGTCGGCAAACTCGTCTAGAACCCTGACGTTAGCAACATTACCCTCAAGGAAAGGGAACCTGTATGCCCCAGGAGGCTCGTTTGCAGGCTGATACTCGAGTACACACACAACTACGAAGTCGGGTGGGGCGTGTAAAGCGTCTTCAAGGCTACCCAAGTAGAGGTTCTCCAGGATTTGGGACATGCCAACAACACTCATACTAACCACCTACACGTGGAGGAGTAGGAAGGCCACCCCCGCACCCAACACGTAGAACATCCAGTCAACAAACCCGTCAGGCCACAACGGGTTCCTTTCGACTATTTGGTCAAACAGACCCTCCTTAAGTACAAGCTCTAGAATGAGTATAACGGGTATAAGCCAATGGACTAAGTGGGTAGCGTAGATGCCGAACACGATTGCTAAGCCCCACGCAAAATGACAGTCCTGTGCAAGTAACCATGTACCAGGACTCCAACCATTTTCCTCTGTGTTAGACATACATATAATAAGTGTGAATACATTATAAAGGTTACACTCCAGTAGAGAGGAGAACGTGACAGATCAGTCCAGCCATATCCAATCCTCCCTCCGAGCCTCTTCAATTATCTGTTCTACTTCTTCGGGTGTAAGGTTGTTCACCATCGCCTCCATATGGTAAAGAATACCGTAGTGGCGACAAACACCACAATAGGTCAGAGACCCTTCTTTATAGTAGCGCATCCATGTAAGTGAACCGCTTTCAGCGCATGTGTGTTCGCAGAAACCCCTTTCATCCCCGTGGTTGACTACTTCATACCACTTCTCAGGTATCTTATCGAACTTATGTCGAACACATCCATACATTCACCTTACACCTCCACCCTCCCCTTTCAAACCAAACTCAAGTACAAGGAAGAGGAAGACCAGCATGAACACGACAAGGACACCTATCCCAAAGGCAAGTGTAAGTATTTGGAATCCTTGATTCATCGTAAGTGCCATTACAGGCACCATTGACAAATCGTAGAGTTTAACCCACGACTCTGCAAGTAAAGCAACACACACAAACAGAAACGTAAGGGGGAAAAGTAAGAGTTTGTTCATTCAAGTCTCCTCACAAGGATCAAATTATTGTCCTTTGCAGTGCCGATGGGTTCGTAGTAGCCACACTGGCTTATACACAGATCCTCCTGTGCCTTTTCAGGATCAGGGTAGTGGCCGTAAACTATGGTAGTTATGTGGTAGCCGTACCATCCAAGCTTTACAATCTTCGTGGCTTCAAACTCATAGTGCATTCTCGTACAAACTTTACCTACACTCATCTCATCCACCCACATACTTCTCGACTGTATCCCGCAACCTCTTCAACGCCTCCTCATCATAGAGAAGCTCTTCAAACGGGTTGATGAGTTCGTCACACCACCACTCATAAAAGTCCTTTGCGCGATGCAAGAGATATGTGGCTGGGTCGCGGAAACGCTTAACTCTAGCACCCAGTGCCTCCTTGAAGGTGACAATGGCGTAGGGGTACTCAATCACGTGGCGTTTTTTGTGGTAGCTCGTATGATCGCTCACAGCATACTGGTACTTAACATCACCGTTAAGCGTTGCTACAAGAAACGTGTCATCCATACCACGGAAAACGTACACTCTGACCTCTCCGAACTCAGTATTGTAAGTGAAAGGGGAAATGAGAGGAACATTGTCACTCACCCTAACCACCCCTACGCAAAACGTATTGACCGTATTGATAACCGAAGTAGTAGCCTAGGAGGACACCCACAATCGTAGTCCACGCGGACAAGGGTATTTTGCTGGTGTATAAGAGTACAGACGCGACTATAAAGATTATGACACCCATTAGGAAGCTAGGGCTACTCAGTGGCTCCGGCAGACTCACTATCATCAACCTCCGATAACTTGGGACCTCCAATAAGTAACACCATTCTGTCCACAATTAAGGACAGAAGCACAGAGTAAGCCTCCAAGGACTCCCTGGTCCTCTTTTCGTAGAGCTTACTACCCTTATCACCTTCAATAGTAGCCCAAACATGCATGACTCCGTTAGACGTCTCGAAACCCATGGAGGTTACTTTAACATCGGCATCTACAACCATTTCTTAATCTCCTCCCTAAGCTTGTCGACGTCGTACTGTCCCAACGCCTCCAGGAGTTGCTCTGGTGTTACTCCATGTGCGCGCAGGAAGTACTCAAGGAACTGGTTTGGCTGAACGTCCAACGTGTCAAGTATACACACTATACCCTGAACAAGCAACTGTGTGGCCTCAACTGGGTTAGTCTGGTAGGTGGCAATTGCCTTCAATATATCATCTATACACTGAGTTGGGTTAGGGGAAGGCTGAGGCTGTGGGTTAGGCTGACTGCACACTGACAGCTGTATTGGGGGATCATTAAACGGCAGGACATCGTAGGGTGCTCCAAGTGCCTTCACCGTGGCTATATTGAAGGTGGCAGGGTTAGGTGAGTAACCCTGGAGACTAGTACCCGTCTGAGTGTCCCAGTCCTTCACTCGTTGAGGGTCGTAGCCAACACACGTGGGACCAGTGTATCCCAGGCTGACTGGGTAGACGCCTTGAGGGTAGGGAGGCATAAGGGTGGAGAACCCGCCTTCAAGCATACTCCAGATCTGACCTGGGTTCAGAGTAAAGATGAAGGCGAAGTTAAGCCACTGCCCATTTGGGAACTGGACGGGTGCCATCGGCGGGGCGCTATCCTCAGGTAAATCGCCCAGTAGGGGTGGTATCTCACCATTCACTAGGCAGACACCGCCCTGAGTGGGCTCCGCGTAGATCCAGCTCACCCCAAAGCCACTGCCACCAGGACACGCGGAACAGAGAGGAGTGCTGTTCGCAAGGTAAACGGGTGCGAAGGCTCCCCCAAAATAGTAGCCGTTCCGGAGGAGGATAACACTCTCCTTCTGTGAGCCGTCGTTAGTGAACGTCCACTCAACGACTCCCTGAGACTGGTCGTACCACTTCCAGCTCACAGACACAGAGGACAGGGGTACTTGAGCCTGGTTCGGCAGGGAGTAGCGTACAGGTCGAAGCGACCTGTGGAAGTCCTCTACAATCAGGTTTCCACTTCTCTGTTTTAACTGTTCGGCTATAGGCACTGTTATACCACCTCCTCTTACCTAGGCTGACTGTGTTGCAACGTGTTTGGCAAGGGTCATGTGTACCTTAAGTGCACCAGCATTCTTAAACGTCCTACCGCACTGATCACACTTGAAAGTAGGCTCCTCAGTAGCAGTAGGCTTCTGTTCCTGCGACTGTTCGACTGGCTGTTCAGTAACAGGTTCCTCCTCGACAGTTGTTTCCTCAGCGGCCTTAACCATAGCGTTCACACCCTTAAGGAAACACTCGCTACCGCAGAAGTCAAAGGTTCTAAAGACCTTACGGTACTTAACAGCTCCATCACGACCCTGATACTCCACGTCTGTTCTGAAACGTGCAGTGAACGGTGTTGGCGGCACAATTTCCTTTCCACACCCATCACAGAAAACCTTTTTAGCCATGACACATAAACACGACCCCTATATTTATTATTGAGTCTCAGAGGTGTCGAGACGACAGATAAGGCGAACTAGGCCTAGGAAATAGGCAACAGCTAAGGCAACTCCGAGTATAATCCAAGGATCCAACCTAACACCCCTATTAAACAATAACCAACCCCCACAACTTAAACCCTTTGTTAGTGGGGGTGGGTATGGGGATAGGGGTAGGTGATAGGAAACGACCCTAACAGACAGGCGAATAAATGGCTGGACGGTTGGACTGTTCCTTAACCGTAAGGGTTAGGACAATAAGGGTGGGTAAGTGGGTAAGGGTATTTGTTATTAAATAACATAACCCTACCGGCTGGACAGTAAGTAACATGTCCTTGTTGTTATTATTATAATATAAGTAACATAACCCTGTTATTATTATAATATTATTATCCTAGTCCTACCGGCCGACGTTCCTACCGTCCTACCGTACCCTACCCATAACGAGGCTCGTCAACGTGCCTATAGGTGTCGGACATAAATAAAGGTTACTTTCAGGGTGTCACACCTAGCCTTGAAGCCCTCTGTGATAGGTCGTTAGCATAACGGTTATACTCCCTTGGAATCCATGTGAACCTAACGTTTAGGGGTTTACTGAGCTCTACTACCCTGTTCCTAAGCCTTAGAAGGGTTGGGTTGCTAACAGTGTATTCGCCTCTAACCTGACGTATTACTAGCTGACTGTCCCCTCTTACTTCCAGGTCACGTACCTTGAAGGTTACAGCGTCTTCTAGAAGGTGTATAAGTGCTAGGTACTCGCATTGATTATTAGTTACTCCGGAGTCAGACCTAACTATACCCATACCTTCAACCTCTAGGGTGTCTGTTTTCAGGTACCACCCTATCCCTCCGACTGTGCAGGGGTTACCCATACATGACCCGTCAAAGTACCCTTCAGCCATACTGTTCACCTGTGGTAGGAGTGTAGAGGGTCCAAGTGTCGTCGTCCTCGTATACCTGTACAGAGTGTACTGAGGGTAGCCTTAGGACGAGTTTGTCATAGATATACTTAGCCAGGTACTCAGCCGTCACGAAGTCAACCTTTAGCACGTCGTTTAGATAAACGTGGTCTAGTCGGTCCACAACCTCCTTTACCACCTTTTTGACGTCACTGAAGTCTGCCACCATACCCTTTTCGTTTAGCACGTCGGACGTTAAAGTAACCACCACTGTGTAGTTGTGTCCGTGCATACGTCCACATTTAGGGTGTCCCTTAATTGTGTGTGCCGCACTAAACTTAACACTTATACCCATCATGTACAACTTAGTTCACACTCACACTGAAGGTATGTGCAGTGATATGTGTGTCTGTCTTGGAATGTATGGCTAACAGTAGGGTGTTGTCGTCTAACGGCGAAACAATACATACTTCCGGGTCACTGAAACCCATAGCCTTACTGGACAGCTCCGTTATAAGCGACCATAAGCTAGCCCACAGGTAACTTGACGCTCCGGTAACCGTAAGGACATAGTGGTCGGTATCCTCCTGTTTAAAGAGTATCCACCTGTAGGCTGTCTTATCGTTAGGCACACCGTTAATGTTGACCTGTACCTCCCCTAATGCCACAACGTTTAGGTCTTCAAGTTTCACGTCTAGTCACCACTCCGGACGTTTAAGCTTCGGCACAACAATAGTCCACTTCTTAGTTGTGTACCAGTAGTTAAGACAGATGTGGACGTGCCCTTCCTTGATGAGTTGCTGTACCCGTGGTATGGGGTCATCCTCCTCAAACCGTTCAAACTTCTCGTCCTTAGTAACTGTTCTAGGCATAGTAACGTGTACCCCCACCTAAAACTAAAAGTTTTTGCCCACACTACTATCACCCTCGCACGTACGTGGTTTACTAAAGTTTAGACACCCACCTATACCGTACATATTATCGCCAACAATTAAACACGGTAAGAACTTATAAACGTTATACTCACATCAACTCTTCCAGACGGTAATAGAGGTACCCTAGCTGAGCCTGGAAAGGGTAGAGAGTGTTACTCTGGAAACTTGACAAGTCCGACGTTGACTGTACCTGTGTCATAAACTCTTGGACCTGTGTTATCAGTCCTGCCGTGTAGGTTGCAAGTGTGTTATAAGTAGGGTCCTTGTACGCCGAATACGCCGACAACAGGTATGCACGTGCATGTTCAAGCTGTGTTGCCACGTTCGACAGGTCGTTATACGTGTCCTGTACGGTTGGGTCGTGAATAGCGTTCTCTAGGTACTGTGACGCCGTGATAACGTCTGTTTCCGAAGCCCAAGGCTCAGGAAGATAGGTGTAAGGCTTAGCTGTAAGTGCACGGTAAGCGTAGACACCCACGACAGTGCTAACTACCCCTCCAATCACTCCTAGTATAAAGTCACGTATCTCTTTGTCCACAAACTAAATGTGTCACCCCGAGACTATAAGGATTATGGCTTGGGAACCTTCCAACCAACTTATGACACAGTTGTTACACACGTCCGTTGGAGCACTGTTCACGTTAGGTGCAGTTGCAATAGGACGTAAGTGGTACGAAGGAGCTGGAACCATTATTGCGTTAGACCTAGTTAAGGAACTAACCTTTGACCAGGCAGTAGAAAAAAGTGGGTTTGTACCGCAAGGACTAGTCGACTGGAGTTTCTACGGCGTTGGTGTTTGGGTTGCAGTGATGTTGCTAGGTTCTACTGGGAAACTGTGAACCCTATTGTGCCTTAGCCTCAACCCTCGGCTTAACATCCTTCTTTTCAAGCTTTTCGTAGTAGGCTTCGATTAGCCTTAGGATAACCTTGTCGTAACTCTCATCCTTGCGGCCTATCTCCTTAAGCAGTTCAGCCGTCTGCTTGTTTAGTCTAATAGTTGTATACTCAGACATAACACATAATCGTTCTACACAGTTATAAAGGTTATTGACTAACTCCAACCACCCTAACCCAACCTAACCCAACACACAGGGTCCACAACTTAACAGCAAACAAACACGCCTAAAAAACACCCCAATTTTGAGCACTGTTTTTATCCGAAATACTACTAGGGGTATTAGGATTAAAAATGTCCCGCAAAACACCTGTTTTTTCGCGTGTAGTAAACCAACCATAAATCGGCTAAAACCTGTGTTATCCACGCCTAAAAAACACCAAAAAACGGAAACCCAAAAAATCGCAGTTTAATAGGTTAGAGCCCTGATAACGTGGCTTGCAACCATACCGACAACTATTTTACCCACAGTGTCAGGCTTGGCAACTGTGTATGCCCCTTCAGGTCCGAAGGCACGTTTAACCCATGTCTGCACCTCTTTCTGCTGTGGTAGGAGTACTATTGTGAACACCTGTGTGCCGTGTTGCCTAAGCTGGTTAACACGGTACCTAGTCAGCTCAATAGTCTTTTCACTTCTCTTTCCCCTAATGTCTGTTGGCTCACCGTCAGTAACTAGTATCAGCAGTTTCCTGTCAGCGATACCCTCCAGCTGAGTGTCTATGTATTCTAAGGCTTCCGCTGTCGGTGTTGTACCCATACAACCCAAGTGCCTTATTTCGTCCTCAGTGAGTTCCTTAACGTGTACGCTCCCATAGTAGCCTCGGTACCCGTAGACTTTGAAACGTATAGCCTTAACACCTTCCAAGGCCTTCCTTAGACTTAGTCCAACACTTGCAAGTAGCTCCAACACGTCTTCCATACTGTCGCTTAAGTCCAACACGACGACCACTGTGAGCCTAGACCTACTCTTGAAGTCTAACCACTGCTCAGCGTTAGTACCACTTAGACGCTGAATATAACCCTCAACGTCAATAGCCGTACCCTGCTCCGACGGAACATAATAGTTGCTACCCTTAAACCTACTGAACAGCCTTGTAAGCTCCCTTGTAAGTTCAGGGTCATCTGTTGCAACCCTACGCCTTAGAGGAACACTCACAGTAACAGGGAACATCAGTCTCTTATCGTTCCTTTCACGTTCAGTGAGTTCCCTGACCTTCGCCTTAACTTCCTCTAGTTGTTGCATAGCCATGTCCTCGGAGTCCTTATCGTCAATGTCCTCAAGCTCCTTGTATTTGTCCTCGTCGTAAGGCGTGTCACCTTCAAAAGTATGCCGTTGCTTAGCATCCTTATCCTGGTTAGGTAGCAGTGTTGTTGCGTCCTTCTGTTTCCACGTCTGCATTACGTTCTGTTTCTGCTGTTGACCCGTATTGTTCTGTTGCTGTGTCTGTGATGTCTTATCCTGCTGTGTTTGTGGCGTACTCTGTTGCTGTGTCTGTATCGAACTGTCCTGATGTTGTGATTGTGATACGTTTTGTTGTGTTTGAGACGTGTTCTGTTGTTGAGGAGTGTTTTGTTGCTGTGATTGACCCTGGTTTTGACCTGTCTTCTGTTGCTGTTCCCGTTCCTGTCTCCTTAGTTTTAGCGTAGTCAAATAGTCCTTGGCAACGTCGTATAACGACCATACGCTCTTATGTTTGATACGGTCCACAATAGGCTTCAGGTTCTGTAGCTCAGTTGGAACAGCGTCAGGCTTAAACGCTAAGCCTAAAGTTACGTCCAGAGGTGTAACCTCCTTCTTGATTGTCTTAGTAAAAAGGGTGTGTGATCCAGCGTAGAGTTCAGCCCATAAACTCTGCACCCTCACACACTCCAGCGCACTGACATAGTCGTAAACAGACGTCCAGGGTACTAAGTCCAGCTCCTTAGCTATACGTACTGCCAAGTTACGTAGATAGGAAGGGTTAGTCCCGAAGGTTACGTGTGCCAACTCGTGTTCGTACCTTGCATAGTCGTAGGCACCAATCATAGGGCACTTAACAAGTATGTACCTGTCCCTAGGGTCCCAAAAGATACTGGTAGAGTCACCCCTAGACAAGTGTATCTCCTTACCAGTGATCTTCTCGAACACGTCTCGTAACTTGTACCACGCCAAAGGTTTGAACTCCACAACCTACACCTCTATGCCAAAGATACTTAGGATGCGTGGCTTAACCCACGTCTTAACCTCTTCCTCGTTAAACCTGTCGATTACTGTGGTTTTAAGTGCCATGCGTAAAGCCTTGTCCTGTCCGAACACCTCTGTATATGTCTTATATAAAGTTGCAAACAACGTTAGGTCACGTGGAGAAATAACGTAGCTTAACGTGCCAGCCCTACTCTCGTTGGCAAGGGTTATGAGCTTCTGTACCAGGTCGTCGGGTAACCCGTCGTACATGCTAACAACCTTTTGTTCAACGTCGGTACGTGGATAGGTCACATGGTACTCAGCAAACCTTGAACGTAGGTCCTCATTCAACTCAAAGACACCTCCGTAGGTACTAGGGTTCATTGTTGCCGCTATAAGTAGTTTGGCGTTAGGTTCAAGACGGTACACCTTGTTTAGCTCAGGGACATATACGTGACGTCTCCAGTCAAGTAACTGGTTAAGTGTCTTCTGCATGTTGGGTGACAGTGCGTTAAGCTCCTCGAACACCAGGATACACTTACCCTCCCTGTTAGCAACTTCTATTGCAAGCGGCATAACACCTAACTCGTAGGTGCCGACGTCAACGAAACGTCCAACAAGGTCCCAACGTTTGCTATCCTCACTGCAGTCGTATTGAACTATGGGTATAGTGTTGATCCTGGCAAAGTGTGCTATACTCAGCGTCTTACCGACACCTTTCGGACCAACGAACAATAAGGGTACCTGCGACTTCCAGTGTGCCTCCAGGATTTTGAGCTCACTGTCCTGTTCAACGTACCGCGGTGTTTCTAGGACGTAGAACTTGGACGTGTCGACGTCAAGTACCTTTATACCTCTACTGTTCGGCGTACCGTTCTGTGAAACACTTTTAGTGAAGTTACGAACGCTGTTTGATGTGTGTACGATGCCGTTATGGACCTTCAAGGCATGCTTAGAGTTAAACGTCAGGTTACAAGTAACGCAGTTGTACTGCTGTGGCTCCTTGTGTACCAACCCTTTATGTGTATTTACGGCCAGTTGTGACTTGAACGTCCTACCACAAACATCACAGGTAAAAAACGTCTGTGGCTGTGTGGGTGTCTGTTGTGGCTGTGTACCATACTGGTCAAGCGACAACTTGTGCCACCTCCAACATCTTCAAAATAGTCGTTTCCAACCGTATCTCCTCCTCCCTAGTAAGTTGCCTTGTCTTGGAAGCCATGCGGTAGAAGAACTGAACAACCTGGTCAGACGTTGCGTCCTTTAGTATATAGTCCTGAAGGTACTCCGAAAAAACATAGTACCTTCCGTTGCGCTTATACACCCTGAACATTCAGGCCACCTCCTTATGGGACACACTAAGGCTTTTAGCCGTAGTCCCAGCGATGACACTAACCCGTGAAGGGTTTAACGTGGTTTTCATTCCGACCACCAAACAATATACACGTGGGTAGTATATAAACATTAAGTTGATTTATAAGGTCAGAAGTTACCCTTAACCGAATCCACAATCGTGTCGAGGAGGTAGTCGATAGTGGCAAGCTTAACAAAGTCGTCCCACCTATCCCCATCAGTAACCTTACGTCTACGTTCACTAAGGTCTGCCATACACTTCTTAACACCCTCCAAAAGTAGGTCAGCCAAAGACTCGTCCTTGACCTCTAGGTCGTCAAGTTTCTCAACAAGTTCCTCAAGGTTACTGGCCGTAAGTAAGTCGGAAACGTCCCCAACCTTAGACGCACAGTCCCTAACCCACTGCAAGACGTCATCAAACACGTATTCGTTAAGTTGCCTAAACCGCATAAATAGAACACCACCGTCGAACAAAAAAGGGTTATGGTTAAGACTACCCTTAAGAAAAAAGGAGGGTTGAGGCTAGTCGACCCTATCACGACTTGGACGTGGGTGGTATAAAAGGTATTGACCCATGGGTAGAACTATTGGTTCGTGGTCAGGACTGACAATCGTCGTTTCCCCACCCAGACTTAGAACCCTCCTTTCCAAGCCGAGTGGTATCACGTCGACAGTCCCCTCGATGGAATGGTTGAAGAACACTAGTTTTTTGCGTGCGTTATACAAGTAACCAGGCAACGGCTCAGTGCTGGATATTTTGAACACTTCTAGGTGACCTTGCGAAGCAACGTAGTTTAAGGAAATACTGGAAACCTGCTTGAACTTCAGTGAACCCTCAGGCATCAACTTGACGTACCAGTCTAGACTCCCATCCGTGAACCTCGCTAAGTAAGGTGAATAGATGTTTTCGAAGAGCTCACCTTCAATCACTCTCCAAAGACCCCTGAACACCTTAAACTCCCTGACGGTGTAGAACGCTGTGTCATCACTGACCTCTCCCTCAACATATTGGTAGCCGCTTAAAGTCTCGGAATGCCTGATGCTCACTGTGAAAGGTAGCTTTGTTTTCGCTAGGAAAGCGAACACTTTCTCGGCCTCGCTAGCCTTGGCAACGGTAATTGCTTTCTTGGTAACGAAGTAGACGCTGTCGTTGACTCTCACATAGTAGCCGAGTTGTAATCGACCCACTGAATTTCCACCACTGACGTCTATTACGAGTCGGTAGGTAGGGGAAGTATCACCCTCTTCCCCAAACTCCTGAACACCGAAACCATACGTTTCAGTCCGACCGCCTAAAACATCCTGCCTACTCTGGGGCACGTTAAGGCTTTGAGCCGTAGCCCCACTGATACCACTTTCCTGGTCAAGGTTTGTGGCCATATTCAACCACCAATACAGTATACGTATAAGTGATATATAAGGGTTATGTTATGTTATAGGCAGTAACGAACCCAACAAAAGAAGGAACAAAACAGAAAAAGGGGAAAATTAGAAAAGTCCTAAGGCGAGGAATTAAAAGCTACCGTTTCTTTCCTTTTTCTCCGCTTCTCCACAGTACTCCCCAACATGAGAGCTGAGACCATCAGGACTTGGGACACTAGAACGACTAGCATAATTCCTAGTACTTCGATCACCTCTTACACCTCCTTTTCGCTCGTGACACTAAGGTCTGTAGGTCTGTTTTAACAGCTGTCACTTTTCCGCAGTTAGGACACTGAAGAAGGTAGTTGTCATACTCATCTCTACCCGCACCTAAAAGCGGGTACGAACCGCACCTCGAACACTGTGGGTAAGCCGTGTAATATGTGTAAATCCACTTCACTTTCACTCACCCTCCTCGGGAATAATAATATCCCTCGGGTCGTTGGTGTAAATACTCGTACCAACAACCCGAACCGTTGGCTCTTCAAGCGGGTAGTCGAAATGCTCATAGTACCACTCTTTAGCCTGTGCAATCGCTTGCTCAAGTGGCTGGGTAGTGTAAACAGTGAACTCTCCGAAAGAGATTTCAATTATTTGGGAACCCAGAAACGCAAACCGAACATCGACCCTAGGTAACTCGAACGTTTCGTCGCAATACAAGCACTTAAGGGTGGAAACGACATAAACGTTAGGTAGCTCTCCAGACGCATCGACTTTCGGGTCGACTTCGGTAGTAACAGCGATTAACTCGATTTTGTCGTCGTGGTTGCAATCAGGGCATGCAATGAACCCTTCCGGCAGAAGTTGAAGTTGTTTTTGTTCACTCATGTGAATCACCTTATTGATGGATACCATATATCGCTCATCATCCTTTTCGGTCTTCGCTGAAGTGGTCTTATTGGGTCTAACATGCACTCGTCAAAAGTCCCAATTTCAACAAACCCGTTTCTAGTTCTTCTACAAATTACATCATTTTTAGCGTCCTCTAAGGAAGTGCTGTGTGTCCATACAAAAAAGGACACTTCTTTGTAGTTCCCCAGACCGAGGTAGGCTAGTCTCCTAGCCAACCATCGGTGGTGTTTTCTGTGGCAAACTTGTGTCTCACTCATATCCACTCACCCTTGTAAAAAATATGCGAAAGCACGCTATTTAACTCGTTTTTTATCGTTCGTGCATCGGATTCCTCACTTTCAAGGAACTGCCTGAACGGGTTCGGCTTGTCAGGGTGTAACTGCTGGAAACGCTCGGCCGCATCGTACAGTATGTTGGTTGCAACGTTCGCATTAGTGATTGTAGAAACTGCATAAGGCTCTTCTAACCCCTCCTGTCTGTCAAAATACGTCACTAGGACGAGGTTGCTGTTCCTCTCTGTTCGGATTAGGTAGACGTTGATAATGCCGGCACCGCTTAGTAAAAAGGAAAAGCGATGGTCGAGTTCCGGATCAACAATTCGGGGCTTAGCAAGGCGTCTAGCCGTAGCCCCACCGGTATTGCTACCCAAATTAGACGTGGTCTTCACTTCAACCACCGTACATAATAACACACTGGTAACATATAAGGGTTATGTTAATTTATACACGAACAGGACTACCACTTGTACCATTACTCATCGTCACTTGCCCCCACTCTTTGACCGTCAATCTCAACCCACTTAAGATCGATCACGTCGATGAAGTGATGTGGGTACCACAACCTCAGTCCACGTATAACGTCCACTTTGTATACCCCTTCAATGTAATTTCGACGTTGCATCGCATAAGTCACATAGTTACGGTCGAAAGTAACATCATTAAATGCTCCAAACGCACGTAACCTTACTTTTCTACCCGAGTATGACGCCAAAAAACCCTCGGGGGTTTGGGGCACTCTTTTAGAAGCCCCACCGGTGCTACTGTTTGGGTTAGACTTAGTATCCAATTTAACCACCAAGTATTATAACATACCGGCAACATATAAGGATTATGTTGTGTTATACACAAAAGACTAGTACTAATTGGAACTGAAACAGAAACCAAAACGGAGGGAAACGAGAAAAGGGAACAAAAAAGAGAAGGTTACACGCGGCTAACTACTTTGGGTACTCATTTTAAGAATGTGGGACGCTATTAATTCTCTATCGCTTTTTACATTAGAAAGATGTTCAGACGGCGTCCACCGTTCCCACAGGTCGAGCAGAGCTAGCAAAACCTCAGTTATAGCCATAATGTCGACGTTCAGTGGTAAGTCATCATAGTGTAAGTACTCTAATACCTCGTGAATCACCCTCCTCTTCTCACGTTCGTACTTTTGTGGATCTCCACTATACTCCTTGGCTCCTTCAGTTCTCTTTACTAGCTTCTTAGTTGGCATTTTCACTCACCTCCTTGTGTTGAAACAGACACGACGTACCACTTAGCCTGCACTTGTTTCATCTCGTCTTCCGTAAGTACCTTACCTTCTGGCAAACGAGTGAGCAGTTGGAAAACCACTAGTAAGTCACCAGGCCTGAGTTGAACGCTAATACGGTTGACTTGCACTGATGTACTAAGCCTCGAAGAGACAATTTTAGCCGTTGCCTCGTGACCGATAACACTTGTGAAACCACTAGCAATAATACGTTTAACATTATCCTCACTGGCCTCAATAACCGATAAGGTGGACGGTGGAGTTATCATCGAAAGTGAAAAAGCATTGGCAAGATAGACCGTCATTTAGACCACCTCGAACCTCTGTATCGACCCGTTAGAAGGGTCGAAAACCAGGTACCTCAACTTCCCACCACTATAAACGGCTAGCAACCTAACGCAGTGGTCGATGTTATTGGTACTTGAAGCTAACTCGACAGCGTACTCGTTAGCGTCGAGTTGCGGGTGCCAACACATGGCTCCGCAACTATAAGGCTCACCTCCTATATGGCAAGGACACTCACACGTGCCGAGTGTGAGTGGTAGGGACACGCTATCAGGAGTCCCACCGATGTCACTACTTGGGCTTAGGTTCTGTTTTGACATGGTTTTTCACCCTTTAGGTGTTCTTAGCCTCACCCTTAGTGGGTGAGTTGCCCACCCCACACCGCGAGGAGGTGACACCTATTGTGGGGCGTAAAAAAGATTACATTTCCCTCACCCTCACTTAAACTCAAAAATGTACCACTGCGTAGGCTGTATCTTCATGTCCTCCTCACTTAACTCACGTTTCCAACTAGGAAACCTTCTTGGCAAATCCATGACCACTAATATATCACCTTGCCAAAGTGTTACACTTTGCCTACTAAAACGCACAGGCATACCGAGCTGTAATTCAGCCACTTTCGCTCTAAACTTATCACCGACAATGCTAGTAAAGCCTTGAGTAAGCAGAGACTTTACGTACTCAATACTTTCGCTATGCACCACTACTTCGTGCCTCCCTATAATCCTAGACAACGAAAAGGTACTTGAAAGATAAACTGTCATGTTACTCACCCCAAGGGTTCGACAAGGCCTTACTTAAACATTCCATAGCGAACTTATTGTTAAGTAACTCAGTAAATGGATTTCCTGCACCTTCATCGTCGATTACGTTATCGCTATACGCTTGTTCGGCGTCACGTACCAACCATTCAGTAACGCTATACAAGGCCGACGCGGCCGCGTACGCTTCTTCGTACTCACCATCAAAAAAGGTGAGCACCTCAATAGGATTAACAGGACTAGTCCGGAAAACGTAGGCAGTGATTACGCCACGTGGAGACTTCGTTTTATACTCGAACACCGTCTTCACTTCAGGCTTAACTTCACGCATCGCCTTAATTTTCGTCATCGCTTTTCACCTCCTACCTAAACATTCGACCCAAAAACGGGTCGTGTTTACCTAAAAGTAACCCCCGTTTCGCACTTGACGGTAACTCACTTCGCTTAACAAACTTTACTCGCTCATTCATCGATCCACCACTCGTGACTCTAATAAACAGTTTCTTGCCTGGTAACGCTAGCATAAAGTAGTTGTGTGCAACATCTCCTAAGTCGTCATAAGCCAACTCAAAAAGTTGGCCTCTCTTAGGTGTAAGTACCCACTCGTAAACTACTTCGTGATTGCCATGGCCGCAGTTTGGGTCCAGGCAACCAACCACCCCTTCGTTCTTCGCCTCGAAGTATCGAAGTACTGGTTTTGGCACAGCGTAACGACATAGAAGTACGTGCTCTTCACTCCTCACTTTCACTCACCACTATCGAAAAACTCCGCCAGAATTATCGCCAACTTAGCCATGGCTCTAGAGTCTTCACGAAGTTCCTTGAAGGGGTTGTTCCCCGAGAAGTAATACGATTTTTCAGCTTCCCTAA
>Ga0208549_100298_pt1 | contig 22932 bp, 25 predicted proteins | sample BED_host_MetaG_FD_187135 | JGI IMG/M metagenome (GOLD analysis project Ga0208549, IMG submission 187135) | Hot spring microbial mat communities from Yellowstone National Park, Wyoming, USA - BED_host_MetaG (SPAdes) (version 2) | ecosystem: Environmental > Aquatic > Thermal springs > Hot (42-90C)... | reverse complement strand
TATGAGGTACTCTATGTACTTTCAAATAACTTATAGATCTAATCTTTCGCATTATTTGTTTTAATTTATATTTCTCTAGAATTGGTCTTATTTCTATGATATAGCTATTTCTCATTATATTTTTATACTTCTCCTATTATTAAAAATAATATACCTCTCGGTAAACTGGGAAGTTTACTTCGTCAGTCCTAATATCTTTTTATAGTATTATACCTTAAAGTAGTTTTACATAGTATTTATAATAGAAACGACATCTATAGCTATCAGCGTTATAGCATTAATGGTTAGCATATATAGTGCATATATTAATTATAGACATTATCGGTAGTACTTTCAGAAAGTTTATAGCTTTTATCTTAAGGATTTTCATTTAAATCCTAGTCTAAGAACTTTTCGAAAATACTAATCCTGGCGGGTTAGAAATCCCCCTCAAACATATGTTTGCTAAAAACAAACGCAATAAAAATTTCTCTCAACCATATGCGTGAAAGAAAAGGTAGGTATTATGTTTACAGATTAGAGAACGTGAATGGTGAGGTAAAGGAGCGTTACGTCGGTTCTTCAATTGACGTAGTAGAATCATATGAGAAAATGAAATTGGGGGTGTGGGGGTACCCCCCACTAAGCCCCCGGCAGGACTCGAACCTGCGACAACCGGCTCTGCAGGCCGGTGGTCTACCTTGCTGGCCTACGGGGGCACATTTCCAAGTAATTAATAAATGATGTTATCCTTAAAAAATTTTCAGCGGTCCTTAGCTCAGTATCTCTTACATAACCTAAAGAAGCAAGTTAAGTAACCTATCAATAGTGACGTTGAGATTAAAGCTACTTCGAATGCCCCTAACATTATATGGCTAAACAAGTTGTTATTTGTTAAAAGGAAAGTTATTCCAGAGCTTCCTGCCAACACTATAGATGAAAAGCTTATCGTTGAGGTTATTTTAGGAAATTCTAGACCAGTATTAAAAGAAAGTTTTAGTAGAACTACAGCTAGCAAAAATGAAATTAATGCTAATGAAATGTGAAGATAAAGTAAACTTTCGGCTAGAATTCCAAAATTAATAAACGACTTTGCAAAACCTAGACTGAAAGTTGATATAAGGGCAATTAAATCAACGAAAGAGTACTTGAAAAGAGTATTTATGGTATTCATAATTAAAAGTAGATTTCTAAAAATATAAATCTTATCAAGTTATTGAATATATATCTTTCTACATGGAAATTTTCGGCCTAAACTTTTCTTTTTATAAGTTAGTATACCTCTTTTTAATAAAAAGATCAATACCGTTACGCTGGTCAAGTTACTCATATATAACTTTGTTACCCACTCTTTCCTATAGCTCTCATAACCGCAAAACCGAGAGACCTGGGAGATAAGGCAATAATCGTAGGTAATCTCCAAAGAATGAAAACTGTAAGTAGCTTACTAGAAGATTCGAAGTTAGTAAGTGAGTTTGCAGGATACTATACTTATGTAGGCAAATACAAGGGAGAAAAAGTAAGCGTAGTGTTTCACGGCATAGGAATACCGTCATCAACCCTAGTAACCCACGACCTCCACAATTTAGGAGTTAAGGAAATTATAAGGCTTGGTTCTGCTACAGGATTAAAAGACGTAAAGCCAGGAGAAGTAGTAGTTCCAATAGGTTACTCTTATAACTTGGGAGGAACTTTCTACCAGTACTTAAACGGAGAGTTTACAGCTTATGCACTAACGCCGGATTACGAACTACTAAATAAGGTAGTAAATAACTTGAAAGCAAAACAGCTAAAGGTAAGAGTAGGGGTTTGGGCTTCATAGGATTTCATAGTATTTAATATCAATCCTCAGCCCTTGAGCTTCACCGGAGTCAATTCCGTTACACCTCCGCCCCTTTAGCGGGATAACCCCAACCCACATTCGCGGAATATCACGGATGTGGGGAAACCCGCACATCTTCGAGTTATCGCCACACCTTTCGGGAAAACCCATCCACATCTGGTGTGACTTTACTTATATTTACAATTAAAGTATATAAACTTCACGGTTTATCGGAAACTGCTGACAACGGCGAATTTTTAAATCATTTAAACTTTTTATAGATTATGGCCAAGGCTAGAGACCTAGGTTAGGGAGTGTGAACTCACAGCCAAGACATGGAGAACCTCATCGAACCCATCACATTGCTCTTCGGGTTCACTGTAGGGCCCTCTTCCACTTCATAATTTATAACTACAAAATTTATAAACTTTTGTGAAAAGATAGTTAGAAATGTTAAATGATATAAAATTCACGGTTTCTCAGGAACTGTTGGCAACGGCATAGCCCACGCCGGTATGAGAGATAATCCTTAATCAATAGAAAAGAGTACAATATAAAAAGAATTTCTATTGCAATGAAAAATGATTTAGAATTAAGAAGAAGGGTACTCTATTCGCTGTAGTTAAACTTTTTATTCGTGTTTTCAAAATTTTATATTGTGAAAGCTCCACTGATGTTAAGAATACATACTAAGAAAGGGGATAAGTTATTCCTCTACGTACAAATTATCCTTTGGCTCATATATGTTATGATCGATCTTGGGCTGTTCACGAATAAATTACTCTTATTTGCTACAATAGCGTTAGCCTTAAGTGTAGTTTTAATTGCTCTAGTTCTAACGTCGTACTCTTATTTAAACGTCAGAATAACACCAGAACGAGTTGAGGTAGGTAAGTGTAAGATACCCCTAGACCAAGTAAGGGAGATAAGAGTATTGAGGAGTAATGGTCCTACAGCTGACTTAATTATAGTTTATGAAGGAGGAGAGAGGATTATCAAGGAAGTGAAGAACTGGAAAGAAGTCTTAGGGACGTTTCAAAGATATAAGGAAAATATTGTCTGAAGTGCAAGGAATTGTTGAAATATTAACCGCAATCCTTAACTGTAGAGCTTAGAGATATCCCGATTGATAACGAAACCTACACGCCTAGGAACAGAATCGGATCAAAAATTAAGCAAGTCATTAAGTAGAATGGAATTATTTTACATTGGCCTAGGAGGAATAATAGGTTCAGGTTGGTTATTTGCCACATTATATGCCGCAGAGAATGCAGGAGGAGCTTCTATACTATCTTGGATAATAGGAGGTGTTCTAATTTCATTTATGGCTTTAGCTTATGCCGAAATAAGTTCCGCAATACCTAAGAGCGGAGGAATAGCTAGATATCCTCATTATACTCACGGAGGTTTAGTAGGATTTATCATGACCTGGGCGTATTAGAACATTTTCTTAAAGAAAAAATGAAATTTGCTAGATAATGAACTTGATTACACTATTTTCTTGAGGATAATAAACATAGAGGAAATTTCCGTCATAAATTAGGAATTCTCCTTCACTGCCGGGCATGAACTTTATTTTATTTCCACTCCCCTTTACTGTAAGTAAATGTATCTGAGACTTTATCCTTTCTTTCTCTGACCAAGTTATTGCTTTCCTTACTTTCATTTGTATACCTATACTGGAGGGGTTTTCAATGATCTTTTGGAAATCTACTTCTTCCATATGATAATTTACTTGAAAATTTTATATAAATTTTTATAGACGTAATACCTACAAAGTTCTGGAAGCTAATAAGGGCATGCAGGATCTTCCTCTAATGGATCTCCGTAAACTACATAAGCTCTTGCTCTACTGCCTCCGCACACATTTACGTACTTACAGCTTCCGCATTTGCCTTTTAATTTTCCTTCTTTTATAAGTTTCAGTAAATGAGATTCTCTATATATTTTAACTATATTGTCTTTCCTTACATTACCTAAGGATAATGGAAGGAACCCGCTTGGGTATATCTCGCCGTCATAGGAGATAAAAATCACTCCGGAGCCGTCTCTTGTGGACACTATTGACTTATCCACGTCCATTTTAGGTGGTTTTCCTAGTAATTTCCTCAACTCTTCAATTAGTTCATTATCCTCAAAGCCCTCAGGGTATTCTAACTTTGCCCTCCTAAAGAAAGGCCCCTCTACAGTCCTTACTACGATGTTATATTTACTTACCTCAAGCAGGAAATTAACGACTTTCTTATAGTTCTCTTTAGGAATATCCAGTTCTACAGTTCCTCTGCCTACTGGAATTAGGAAGAATATCTCCCAAACTTTAACGCCAAGGTCATGAAGGATTTTTGCTATTTGTGGTAATTCAGGGTAGCTTCCTTTCCAGATTAGAGTATTTACTTGTACAATTACCCCTTGTTTTAGTCCTTCCTTTATTCCGTTAATCGCGTATTTATAACTAGTTAAGCCTCTTAACCAATCGTGAGTTTCTGGCTTAGCACCGTCAAGGCTTATTGACATATAGGTAACTCCTGCTTCTTTAATTTTCCTTATAGTATCCTCATTAAGTTTGTAAGAAGGTGCAGGGGCTATCGAAGTTACTAACCCTAATTGTTTCGCATAATCCATTAGCTCAAATATATCATCCCTGCTTAGAGGGTCTCCTCCAGTAAATACAACAACTACTTTGCCGAAAGTTGATATTTCTTCTAACAACTTTTTGCCTTCTGCAGTAGTTAGTTCTCCGGGCAAGGGATTCTGTATGGCATTTGCTCTACAGTGCTTACAAGCTAAAGGGCAAGCTTTAGTTACCTCCCAGAATACTAAATGTGGAGCTCTCTCAAAGGACATAACGGATCATCCCCGTAAATACTTCCATCCCAGTAGTAGGCTCTACTTCTATCTCCTCCTTTACAATATTCCTTATATTCACAAGTACCACATTTTTGCCCTTTTAAATAATTCTCAGTATTGACGAAAATATCAGGAATGTTTTTAAGAATTTCCTTTAACGGCTTTTCTCTAATGTTCCCTAGCTTAACGAAGTCTATAAATTGGCAAGGGAATACATCACCATTAGGATAAATTGAGATCATTTTCCTCCCACAGCCTCCAGTAGATTTAACGAAGTCCAGCAATTTTCTATCATTTAAATACTTAGCAATGTAAATCCCGTCAAAAGTGCCTAATGTTGTTTCTATTTCAATTTTCCCTTTCAATTGCTTGGCGTAATGCATTATTTTATCCATGAAAATCTTGTATTCCTCTGGAGTGTACATCCAATCTTTCAGTTCTTTCCCTCTACCGCTTGCGGAAAGGTGATAGAACGTTATCCTTGAAACTCCAAGCTTAACTGCAAGCTCGATGTAATTATCTACGTCCAGAATGTTTTCCTTAGTTAACGTGAACCTTAAACCTACATTTAGCCCAGCATTTAATGCGTTTTTTATTCCTTTTATTGCCATGTTGAAAGCTCTTTGGACTCCCCTAAATTTATCATGGAATTCTGGAGAGTAACTATCGAGGCTTATTCCCACGTATACAAAGCCTAACTCCTTCAATTTTCTAGCTACGTTTTCGCTTATTAATGTTCCATTTGTAGATAATGAGAGTTTTATTCCCTTGTTAGCTGCGTAAGAGGCTATTGTAAAGAAATCCCTTCTCATTAATGGTTCTCCTCCGCTCATTATAATCATCGGTATCCCTATCTCTGCCATTTGATCTACTAGGTTTAACGCTTCTTCAGTGCTTAAGCCGTCGGGAGCGCTGGGAGAAGCATTAATATAACAGTGGAGGCAACGTAAATTGCATTTGTAAGTCAAATTCCAGGTTACTATTGGCCTAAAAACCTCACTGAATTTACTGGGAGAATCCTTACCGTAATGCCCTTTAATCTTAAAGGAAACTGTCCCAGTGTCTGTAACCATTACGCTTACTGGAATCATGAAGACTTCTTGGATTTTTAGCATTTAAATCTAACAAAGTAAGATTATTAATCTTTTCGTTATTACCGTTAAAGATATGAATTACTCTGCGCTGAAATTAGAGTTGCCCTTGAATACTAAAAAGATATGAACTACTTTGCTTAATTTTCTTCATGCTTGAAAAAAGGAAACCATTCATAATAGGTATGATTCATCTACCTCCCCTTCCTGGCTCTCCTAACAATAAAATGAGTCTTGATGAAATAGTTAATTATGCAATAACTGAAGGACAAAAGTTGCAAGAGGCTGGAGTAGATGGAGTTATAGTTGAAAATTTGGGCGATTATCCTTTCTTTAAGGACGACATTCCCCCTATTACGATAGCTTCAATGAGTATCATAGTTAGGGAAGTTAGGAAGAACTTCTATTTCGACGCTGTGGGAGTTAACGTGTTAAGAAATGGTTGTATAGACGCTTTTTCCATTGCTCATGTTACCGGTTCTCAGTTCATAAGATGTAATGTGCTAATAGGAGCTTACGTAACAGACCAAGGAATAATAGAAGGTAAAGCAGCAGAACTTCTGAGGTTAAAGAGGTTCTTAAACTCCAACGTAATGATATTTGCAGACATTCACGTTAAGCATGCATATCCTTTATATAATTTACCAATAGAGTTGGCAGCTCAGGATTTAGCTGAAAGAGGAGGAGCTGACGCAGTAATAGTTTCTGGCCCTAGGAGTTCTATTCCACCCTCTGTAGACACTGTTAAGAAAGTAAAATCTTCAGTTAGTTTGCCCGTAATTATAGGTAGCGGAATTTCTCTCGAGAACTTTAAGGAATTCTGTAAAATTGCTGATGGTTTAATAATAGGTGAAAAGGACTTTAAGGAAGGAGGAACTATAGGCGGTCCTAGTAAGAAGGAGGCTTACGAATATTTAGTAAAAGAATGTAGACAAAAGTAATTTTAATTTGCATAATAAAAATACATCACAACGTAAAGCTTTATAAGCTAAAGTTGACTAGTCAACTTAAGATCGTAAAATTTTAGGGATGACGTAATATGATAATTACAATTGATTTTTTCACAGATAAGTAAAGAAGTGAGCAAACTAAGAATTAATGATGATAAATTCCTTACGTTTTTAGTTTTCTAATGTTTGGTTTATATTCTCTTTATATAAATTATTGAGATGTCATGTTAATTGATAAAAAACTTACAGAAAAGGGGGTTAAGGGGGCGGAAAGCCTCGCCAGGGGATGGATAGCCCCATGTATTTAAATACTTCTTTTTCTCTTTTAGTGACGCTAACGACTCTCCTCTCCGGCTAGATCGGGGGCTTAATGGAAGTGAGGGAGGAGCAAGCAGTGACGCCTCTTCCCTTCAAGAGACTAGAGCTATGCAATGAAAGCTCCCTCTTGGGGGGCTCTCTGGCTACCCCTACTGCTAAATGAGACCCGAATCGATGGTGGGAACGATGAGGAGGGAACCCTCGCTGGCGGGGAGGAGTCAGTAATTAGCCATATCTATAAGATATTCCACCTTCAGAAAATCTAAATTTAATAGCTCCAAACGGACAGATGACTAATGCTCCACCGCATTCTAAGCATCTTTCGTAATGTACAGCAATTCTTCCGTCTGGCAAAGCCTCATAAGTCCCTGCTGGACAGGATACCGTACATGGCTTATCCTTACAGTTAATGCAGATATCAGTATTAACTTCTATATGAGACTTTTTATCTACATTATAAGTATTTAATCCTAGCCTCTTCAAAAGAGGAACTATTTTACTGTTTTCCATAAATCCCTCACCGCCTGACTTAGTGGAATTCCTTTCTCCTTTAATCTATATAAGACGTCGTTAATTAACGTATCCCTATTCTCTTCAACTGTAAACATATCAGACAGTACATTACACAGAATCTCTGGGTAAGTTGAAAGTGTTGAAGGAGAATTAATTAGCTCAAAACGATTATAAGCTAACTCCAAGTGTTTAAGTACGAAACTATCCTTAAGCATTTCATAATAAACCTCAGTGTTTGAGAAATTCCTGCTCTCTACAATCTTTTTTGCGGCAAGTCCAGCAATCATTCCAGAGCCTATTGCTAAATCCATTCCCCTTATTGTAAAGCCGTCATTAATTAGAAATCCTGCAGAGTCTCCTACCGCAATTAGATTTTTATCGTATAATGGTGGCAAGTTCTTAAAACCGTAGTAAGGAATAGCGTGGGCTGAGTATTCTAAAATCTCCCCTTCAATTCCTATCCTTTCCCTAAACGCTTCAACTAAATCCTTTGCAGGAAACTCCGATTTAGGAAGGGAATCAAAAGTTACTGCCATGCCTACAGATAATGTATCCTTATTAGTGTAAACAAAGCCTCCGCCTTTAACACCTTTTATTGCCCCTACTATTGTCCTAACTTCTCCTTCATTTTCCGGTAAATTAACGTCTGTCTTTATTATCTCTTTCACTCCGAGCATCCATTTATCTGGAGTAAATCTTCTCAATCCTAGTAATCTGAACACTACAGAAGTAACTCCTGAAGCGTCAATTATTAGCGGAGCTTTAAGTGTCCCCCTATTCGTTTCCAGAGTTATTCCTTCGCCTTCTCTATAGGCATTTAAAACAAGAGTAGAGTAAGAGATTAGTAAACCTAAATTCTCTGCCTCAGAAGCTAACCACCTATCGAACTTTGACCTTAGTACTGAAAAGCTGTTTTTCTTATCTTTTTCCTCAAAAGAGAACGTCAATTTCCTATTTTTATCACAAAATATTTCAAAAGTCTCCTTCGTTATAGGTCTTTCTAAAGGTGCCCTCTCTAACGCATCTGGAATTAATCTTTTTAACGCGTGAACATACATCCTTCCTCCAGAGACGTTCTTTACACCACTATATTCTCCTCTTTCTAAGAGAATTACGTTAAGCCCTTCCCTTACCGCAGTTATTCCCGCAGATAAACCGGAGAGTCCTCCGCCAACTATAATTACGTCTGCATCAAAGCTCACTTATTTTTCACCTTTTCAGTCATTATTTTACAAAATTCTATTGCGTCACCGACGATAGTGTAGTCTGCATTCTCGACTATCGGTGCGTTCTTATCTTTATTCACTGCAACTATAATCTTAGCGTCTTTTATTCCTGCCAAATGTTGAGGTTGACCGGAAATTCCTAGTGCAATGTATAATTTAGGCTTTACCTTATTTCCGGAAAGTCCTATTTGCCTATCTTCCGGTAGCCAACCAAGTTCCGCAGTTACTGGTCTACTACCTCCTAATGCTGCACCTAAAGCGTTAGCAAGATCTTCTGCATATTTTACGTTTTCCTTTGAGCCTATTCCTCTCCCAACAGAAACTATTATTTCAGCAGTTGATAGATTTACTCCCTGTTCTCCCTTGCTCTTCTCTTCTATAGCCTTCACTTTACCTTCTTTTACCTCCAACTTATTGATCTCAATTTTCTCTTTCTCCTTTACTTGTACTTCTTTTCTTCCTATTATAATAACTGCTGGATATGAAAATTCAACTTCCGCTATCCCCATTCCGCTGTAAACTACTCTTTTAGCCTTATTTCCTTCAAGATCCATTACTTCCGGAATTATAGGTACCTTCAACAAACCAGCAACATAGCCAGCAATGGTTTTATCTCTCTTAGAATTCCCTACTAAAACTACGTCAGGTTTTAATGACGCAATGAAATTGCTTATGAATTCCTCATCTATCCTATCAACTAGATATAATTCGTCGGCGTATTTTACTTCTCTTGTAGTTATACCTATGATATGCTCGTTAGGGAAATAGCTGGCTCCAACTTTTATTATTTCCGGATCCTCAGAATATATTACTACCTTCATAGTACACCCTCACCCCTTAAGTATGATAATAATTTATCAACAGCCTCCTCCATTTTGCCTTCTATAATAATCTTTTTCCTCTGAATAACATAAGGAGAGACGCTGACTATCTTAACTTTTGGAGCTTTATTAAAAGTCAAGCTCCTCACCGGTTTCTTTGCAGACTCTAAAATTTGTCTGACAGTAGGAATTCTAGGAGTGTTTATTTCACCAACAACCGAAATTACGGCAGGCATAGGGGCTTCTACTATTTCCGTAAGTGTCGTTAAATTCCTCTCTATTTTAACCTTATCTCCCTCAATTGAAATCGATTTTGCGTAAGACACAATAGGATAATTTAGCATTGCTGCCAAATACGAAGGTAGAACGCTTCCGCTACTGTCAGTAGTGCTTTCTCCTGCAAGTATTATATCAGGCTTTATTTGGTTAACTTCTTCTGCAATTGCCTCAGCTGTAGTCATAACGTCCATTTCTTTCATGTCAATGGAAATAACCTCGTCAAGGCCCATTGCTAAAGCTTCCCTTATAGTTTTCCTATCCGTAATCCCTGCCGTAATGCCGTAAGCTTTTCCTCCATGTTTCTCTTTTATTCTTACAACCTCCTCTATGGCGTTCTTATCGTAAGTGCTTATTTTATTCGGAACATTAAGGTCAAGCGAGTTCCCGCTTATCTTTATTAAAGTGTCATCAGGGACTATTTTAAATAATGCTATAATATTCATAAACTATAATTGCTAAAAATCGTTTAAACGTTTAACTCTCATTGCCATTACTTTATTTAATTAATTCTTTAAAATCAACATAAATGTGAAATAAAGCCTATACTTTCTCAACTTAATTAAAACAAGAATTATATTGGTAAATTATTTAAATCAACCTTCGCTCTCTCTATTATGAGCGAGGAAACAGAGTTAATAATCCAGTCATCAAGTGAAGTAGCAAAACAACTCGATTCAACAAGTGAGGAACAAGGAATTTTCCCTAGAAAGAACCTTGAATTATTAGCCCAACAAGGATTTATGGGAATTTTAATACCTAAACCTTACGGCATGGGTTTACCGGCAAGAGTTTTCGTTGACGTTGTTAAAAACATTGCGAAGGTCTCACCGTCAACAGCCTGGATTTACGTAACTCATGTTGCAGCAACAATGGCCTTCAATACTTTTGCGAGTCAGTCACTAAAGGATAAGTACATAAACGACCTAGTTAACGGTAAGCTGTTAATTGGTGCAGCAGGAACTGAATCAGTGGGCGGTGCAATAAACGCCGTACTTAATACTACTGCAGAATTGAAAGGAGACAAATACGTAATTAATGGGAACAAGACTTTCATTACCGGAGTAGGAGAATTAGATCTTTTCATGATTATAACTAAAATTGTAGGGCAACAAAAGCCAGGAGTAATCCTAGTCGAGAAAGGACAAACGAAAGTAGGACAAAAGTTCGTTTCCTTAGGAATGAAGGGAGTATCTTGGGGAGAATTAATACTAGAGAATGCAGAAGTGAGTAAGGATAATTTCATAGTTGACGACTTCGTCAAGTTCGTAGGAGTTTTAGGCAGAGTAGGAATGTTAGGAGTTTCGGCAATATCCTTAGGCTTAGCAGAAGGTGCTTTTGAGGAGGCATTAAACCATGCTAAGAGCAGGAAATTAGGGCAAAATACTCTAGGCTCTTTCGAAGGAGTGCAAATTTACTTAGCTGAGATGTCTGCAAAGATTGAGGCAATGAGGCAATTACTTTACTATGCAGCAGATCAATTAAGTACGCAGAATCCTTTACCTGCAGTGCTTAAGGCTAGAATATTCATTACTGAAAACGCTCTAGATGTAATAGATAAAGCTTTAAGAATAACTGGAGGCCACGGATTCAGCAACGCTCTTAAGATAGAGAAATATTATAGAGACGCAAGAGCACCGATGTTGCACTTCCAGACGTTAGAAATATCAAAGAAAGTACTGGGAGGAATTCTTGTAAGCTAAGCTTTTATCTATTTTTCTTACGTTAGTTTTAACATAGTTAAATCCACTAGTGGATTAAATAAGGGAAAATTTTACGTCAGAAAATAGCAGTTCATCTATTATGCTAACGAAGAAATATTTCCTGAATCCTTAATTAGATTAAATAAACTATTAGATAAAAATAATGTATGGCTTTCTTAAGATGCTACATGTGTAAAAACGCTTGCGGAATAATTGCCACAGTTGAAGGAAAGGTAGTAAGAGTCGCGGCAAATAGGAATCACCCCCAGCCAGGTATTTGCGGCAGAGGAGCAGCTGGTCCTTATTTACTTACTCACCCAGATAGGCTTAAATCCCCTTTGATTAGGGAAGGAGATCAATTGGTTCCAACAAGTTGGGAGAAAGCTTTAGACGAAGTCACCAAAAGGCTTAAAGAGCTTTTAGACGAAGGCCATCCAGAATACTTAGCTATAACTTACCACGATTACGGTAAGGAGCTTTTAGAGAGGTTTGCAGCACTTTACGGAACGCCCAACTTAATAGGCCACGAATCAGTTTGTCACGGTCCGAGGACTGTAGCTGCAGAGCTAGTTTTAGGAGCCGAAGGTCCCAGAAGCATTGACCCAGATTATCCCAACTCTAAGTTCGTTGTATTTATAGGCAGGAATCCTTTAGAAGGCATTGTCCCTGACATAGTTAGAAGGATAGAAGAAGGAAGGAAAAATGGAATGAAGATAGCGGTTATAGATCCTAGGAAGTCGGCAATAGCTCAAAGATATGCAGATAGGTGGATTCCTATAAGGCCTGGTACCGATACTGCTTTCCTGCTTTCCGTAATTTATTATATGATAAAGAACGGAATGTATGACGAAGATTTCCTAAAGAAGTATAGCAATGCTTCGCTGTTAGTCTATGAGGACGATTTATCTCCTGCTAATGAGTATTCAGATAAGTTAATCTATGAAGGTCAAAAGGATGGTAGAAGAGTAGCTACAGCCTTTTACTTACTAATGAAGGAAGGAGAGAAAGTATATCCTAGACTTACTTACATTACTGGGGCCACTTACGACGACGTTAAGTACATTGCAGAAAACTTGTGGGAAAAGAGACCTTCTGCGATAATAGACGACGGTTGGCATACTTCCTTTTCCACAGACTCAACTTATACTTGGATGTCAGCTTTCATAATTAATGCAATGATAGGTAACCTGGACAAGAAAGGAGGACTGATTTTCTCTAAAAAGCCCAAGATAAAACTCTATGAAGAGAATAAGGCTAAAGTTAAGAGGATAGATAAAATTAGGTATCCATTAACTTACGCTGCCTTTCAGGAGGTATATAGGGCAATACTCACCGGTAGTCCTTATCCAATAAAGGCTCTAATGGTCGTGGGGACAAACCTAGATGGTAGGGATCCAAATAGCGACCTGGTTAGGAGAGCGTTAAGCAAGTTAGACTTCCTAGTGGTAGTTGACGTTATGCCTTCAGACGTAACAGATTACGCAGACGTAGTATTGGCGGAATCTACTTATTTAGAAAGGGACGAGTTACCTTTGCCTGTAGGTTGGACTTTAGAAGCATGGGTTGATATTCACCAAAAAGCCGTTGAGCCTTATTACGACACAAAGCCGTTATGGTGGATATTGTCAGAACTTGAAAGAAGGTTAGGGTTAGCAAACGATACCTTTGATTCCTTGCAGGATATGATTTTAAGCAAACTAGGAATAAACAAGGAAGAACTTTACTCAAAAGGTTGTGTAAAGATACCTACAGAGCTTTACGAAGTTTATCCTTATAAAAAGGAGTTAAATACTCCGTCAGGAAAAGTTGAGATATACTCCACAATCTTATACGAGCACGGATACTACCCATTGCCCACTTATATAGAGAAAAATGTTATGCCTAGAGAAGACGACGAATTTTACTTAACAAGCGGCCACACTTTATATCATACCCAAGACAGCATAACCTTTGATATACCAACGCTGATAAAGTTAGCCCCAGAGAACCCAGTTACCATCAACAAGAAGAGGGCAGAAAAACTGGGAATGAAGGACAATGACGAAGTGGAACTAATTTCCTTAACGACTGGTCAAAGAGTAAGATGCAAGGTTAGAGTAACTGACGACATAAGGGAAGACACGGCCTTTACGTACTTCGGTTTTGGTAGGCATTCTAAAGGAGAAAAATTCGCTTACGGTCACGGTTTCGACGTCAATAGCTTAATAAGCGACCAAATTACCGACCCAATTTCCGGAAGTATAGCTCAGTCCTTAAACATTGTAAAGATAAGGAAGGTATAAGAATTGCTGTAAAATCGAATACCTACTACTTCATAAACTATTTATTTTTAATTACCTTAAAATTTTCAAGATAAAATCCTGAGCCTTAAGGAAAGCCCTAGTTTTTAATATCCCTTTAAATGGGGAATAATATACTCTCAACTTAAGTAAAGATAAGAACATGAAGATTATTATCTTGAACAATTTTCTCGAAATTTTACTATCTGTCTCATCATGTATGTAACTTATTTCAACTTCTTTTATACTATAGCCTCTCCTCTTAAATTCATAAATTAAATTTATATCAAACAAAAAGTCGTTTATTATTAAATTGTCGAGAACTGAAAGAGCCTTTTCCCTATTTATTAACTTAACTCCAGACTGAAAATCCTTAAACTTTCTAAGGCTCGGGAAGAAAATCTTAGTTAAGATAATAAAGCCTCGGTGCAAAAACCTCCTTTTCCAAGGCATGCCTATGATTCTTCGAGTTGTAATAACCAAATCGGCATTAGTAGTAGTTATTTTATTTAAATCGTCACGTGTTACCGGTAAATCGGCATCAATTAATAGAATTTTTTTGTAGGACGAGAATTCTATACCTTTCTTTAACGATGCCCCCTTCCCCAACCTTTCCTTGCTTACGTAAAGTTTTGCGTTATATTCCTTTACGACCTCCGGCGTGTTATCATTTCCATCAAATACAACTATAATTTCTGACGATGAGTACCATGAGGTTAACTTGTTTAAAGTATTTCCTATCCTCTTCTCTTCATTGAATGCAGGAATCACTATAGACAGCATTTTTATATAAAAAAGGTTAGGAAAGTTTATAAAGATATTTGTTAAATGCGATTCTCTAGTTAAGGAAATAATTTAAATGGTTTATACATTTCTGAATTTATAATAGTTGTGGCTTAATAAGAAGAGAAAGACGTAATACATTCGTTTTTTAACAGAATTAGGACGGCTCAAACTTAGTGTAAAGACTCCTAAAAATAGTAGAAAAGTTAATAAGCTAGTAAATTGAAACTTCTCTATCTTTCAAATTGTATAATTCGATTTTCTTGCTATAAGGCAAGTATATAACATTTCTGCTAACTTTTAATTATCGTGGAAAGATACTTGACGCCTAGTGATATTGATGAGGTATTTAGCATGAGTAGGAGTGAATTAAGGAAGGGAAAATTAAGGCTATTAACGGTAGTGAGATTGAGAAGTTATTAAGTGGTGGAAAAGTTAAGCAAGTAGTAATTTAATACAAGGGTTTCGCAAGTCAGAAAGATAATCTAGATCTGCATAGGAAATTTTCGCCTTAGAGGACTACTAAGTCAATAGTCTAAAGCCCAACCCTATGGCTATGACGATATTAATCTTTAGACGCATTTATCAGATTTTCCAATTCTTTTTCCAATTCTTCATCCCAAAAATCGTTAAAATATTTCTTGGCATTATCGATGACAAACTGTGCTACGTTTTTTATGTCCTTTTCAACCTCTTCCTTATCTTTATAGTTAACTAAATTAGGATCAAAACCGTTATATGAAAAAGAATGTAAAGATAGGGCTATTCTTACTACTAAACTTACGTTATAGCCTAATTTTTCAAGATCATATGAAACTCCTATAAGACCCGTTGTTGGGGCAGAATAACCTATTCTCTCATACCACTCTTTTTCCTTTTCAGGCTTATTCTGAATTATTTTATCAAAATCCTTTACAATTAATGCACTTATGAATGCCTTTATGGAAATAAAAGCTTTAGACGAGGCGTTAGTTAAAAGCCCTCTTTTCAACATTTCTAATGCCAACCTACTTTCGACTAAACTTTCCATAATTTTCATGTGGATATAAGATTTCGGATTTCCCTTGTAATCTAATACCTCGTACACAATACTATTATTCTGATTCTCCTAATAATACGTTTTATTGGCAATTTATGATCAGTGACTTTTAGTTATTTTTGCCTAGATATTTAAAATAAGTAAAAAGATAAAATAAAACTTCACGGATTATTAAAACGAAGATTAGTGAGCTGCAATGATTTCTACACTGTTTGCTCTTTAACTATTTTATGTCTTAAAGCTAAAATTCTCTTTAACGCTTCAGATTTGGTCTTTTTCCAATTATCTACGTCAGCGGCTATTCTTAATGATATTATAACGTGTTCTTTATCGCTTTGCTCACTTAAATACGGTCCTTCCTCGATTTCAAAGCCTTTTAATGCCTCCTTAACTTCTTCCTCAATTGTATTCAAGTTTATTTTATCTAAAGGAAACTCAACTCTTATACTAACATATAATTTCTTAGAGAACTTTGAAGTATAATCTATTACAGAAGACTTCAGCAGGAGAGAATTAGGAATCCTATATTCCCTTCCGTTTTCCAGGATAAGCCTTGAATAGAACAGATCTATTTCAATAACCGTACCTTCCAAACCTTGTTCAAAATATTCCCTGGAGAAGTACTTATAAGGTGGCAAATTTGCTGCCATGTAAGGAATTTGAGAGTTTAAAATCCTTATATGATCTCCTATTGAAATAAATCCTGTAGAAATTATAAGAATGCCTGCGAAGAAGTTTTCTAAAACCGCCTGTAAAGCTAGGCCGAAAACTAAGCCTGCAAAAGTACCTCCTGCTAAAGCTTCTGCAGATGTTACTCCGAAAGTTGCTAATACCCCTATGAAAACCAGAATGTAGCCTATATATTTTATAATGCTAGGAATTATTATTGCACCGGTACCAGTTCTTCTCCTTTCTAGGACTTTCCTTACTCCGTCAGAGAATATTATAGTAAAATAAATTCCTCCTGCCACTATGCTAGAAGCCCTTAAAGCTAGTAAGGTAAGGCTAGAAGGCCTTAATGTTTGTACGAAGGCGTTTAGAGCAAAAAGCGCTAACACTAATAAAATACCAAGTAAAAACTTTTGGTAAAACTTCAACATAAAAAATACTTTATTATGTACAATTTATTTCTTTTTTAAAGAACTTGAAGGAAGGACAAATAGTAACGTATAAAGGTTCTCCTAGGACTCTCCTATTAATGTGATCATTAAGAACGCTAAAAAAGGAGCAATGAATGAAATTATTGAGGCAGTAACTAGAAAAGCTATTGCGTAAGTTCTGGATACGAACTTATATAATATCATGAAGAGAAGTAAAGTCACTGACTCTGATATAATATAAGATATAATAGGGAACAGGAAAAATAACTTAGTACTTCCTAAAATATATAACATTGTTATCATTGAGATAAAAAATGAAGGAATAATCCATAATAATCCTGTTAGAATACCTGCGAATGCAACTGCAAATGTTTTAGCTTTCATACTTACTTAGAATACCAAAATGAGAGAATTTAAGTTTCATGAGAATTTAAAAGGCCAAGATAGTTTATATCCTTTAGATTCACATTATTGATTGAAATAATAAACTAGTTAAAGAAATGGAGAAATTAATATAAAAACTTTAATAGACTATTTAAAAAGATAGTAATTGGATTATAATATTAGTCTGACTTCATATTAATATTTTACATTAATAGTTTACATATTTTACGATTCTAGTAACTTAATTAATTTACATAAATTTTGATCAGTCAATACTATGTACCGTTTAAAATTAACTGCTATATAAAATGAAAAAGAACTTAAGTCAGTCCATGTTTCGTTTTGTGCTAGATACTTCTTAAACAAGTACATAACTAGATATGTTTTTAGTTTAGAATCAGAATTTTTCTCATTTTCCAGTAATTGTTTCGCGTATGTAAAATTTGACATGATTTCCTTAGACACCTCAAAAATTAGCTCGTCGAGATTCTTTTCATTTAAATAAAACATCTCTCCTATATTACAATTAATATTTTTTGCATCTCCATCTAATAGTATATAAACTTGAAAGTTTATTTTCCTATCTTTTAAAATTTCACTTATTTCCTCAGCTCTTTTACATATATTATCTTTACCTCCGCCTTCGCAAATTAATATCTCGTAATAGCACCTATATTGTGTAATAAGTTTCTTAGCATCATAAGACGCTTTATCTAATCTCGTTATACTCAATAATCCTGCAAGGAATTTTGCATCAGTTATTCCTTCTACTAAAACAACTTTCAGCATGCTCCTCTCAAATCCTCTGAAAGTTCTTGACTCAGTTCTTTCGCGTAACTACCTTCTATTTGCTTAATATGGATACTATTTCCTCTCCTCATGAACCCATAAACCATAACGTTGACTCCGTCAGTTTCAGTTAATAAATAATCTAGGAACTCCATACTTTGAGTAGTTATAAACCATTGTGAATTGCTTTCCTTCATTAATTCTATAGCCTTAAACATAAGTTGCGGGTGTAAATGGTTCTCTATATTATCATAAATTACTATATCATTACTTGATGCTAAAGTTAGCAATATAAGCGAAGCAAATCCACCGCCCAGGAACTGAATTTCCACGTCATTCTCATTTTCAGTTACTACAATGTTAGGTCTACCGAATTCGTCAGGCTTCATGCCTACAAGTTCAAGGTTTAGCAATTTCTTTAATATATCCTTTACGCTGGCAAAACTAACGCTAGATAGAAAGCTATTTATGAAATCGACAGATATTGGATTAGGAATAGAGAATGCTACAAATCTATAGTTAGGTAACCTCTTTATCTCATCTGGAGTTATATCTTGTATGCTAAGTACAGAATTTTGAGCTATATCTATTCTTAAAATTCTTATCACCTTATCATCTTTAGTTAACTTAAATCCGTTAGGTAAAGCTAGATCCTGAAGAGGCTGAATAGGACGCACCTTGAATAAATCGTCTAAAGAAGCATGAGTAATCCTATATTCATTTAATGAAATATCCATGCCCCCTTTAGCTAAGAAATAATGCCATAGGGGGTCCATCCTTAAAGTAGAGGCCAAAGTAAAGGTAGATCTCACGTTATATACACTTGGTGAAATTATTGATAGCGCGACCGTTAATGCTTCAAGAAAAGTAGTTTTAAATGATCCGTTACAACCCGCAATTACGTTAATTTTCCGAGGGTGTAAAGTTGGGATCTCTCCTTTTTCGTGGTCTATTACGCTAAATCCTCTAAGTTGGCGTACCGTTATGCTCTCAACGGTCTTCCTTTTTAGTTCTTCCATATATTTCATCTGCGTTAAAGGCAAAATATACCTATCTATAACCTAATAAAGGACTTCGAGCAGGCTTATGTTTAGCAGATCATAAAGCTTCTTTCTCTACCTTTGTAATTCTGCTTTATGTATTACATAGAACATACGTAAATTAGCCAACAATCTTATTTAGTCAGTTCTCTTTAGAAATTTTTATATTGACGGAACTTTGTGTAGTAAAATGCGATGAGAATGAAGTTAAAAAGAAATCTAAGGAAATAGTTGAAGGTCTTAAGGAAATATATGAGAATTTTAATGAGTCACTCATAAAAGAGATTAGAGTTGAAGAATCAGTATTTGGCATAAGGGGATCTTACGACTATAATTCAAAGATATTAACATTATATTGTATTAATTGTGTAATATGCGTTGAAACCATTGTCCATGAAATAATTCATTCGAATAGCTATAAGCAGGCGAGAGATATGTATTTTGAAGGTTTAACCGAATTTCTTACATTGTATTATCTAAAGAAGAGAATTAGAGCTTGCCTAGATCATAGATTTATTGATGAAATTTGTCGAATTAATAAGGAATATGAAATTTATGCTACATTTCTAGCTTTGATTATAGGAATAAAAGAATTATGGAGATATTATTCCAGAGGACGTAATAACGATATAGATAATTTGTTAAAAAATGATATTTACAAAGCTTCTTTTGAGTTAGCAAAGAGATATAATATTAAGTTAATGGATCTAATTGACGTACTAGAGAAATTAGAATAGAACGCGATACTTTTGCTAGAGTCTATTAGTAAAGCTTTTATTGATATGTATAGTATAACTATACATGAGTTTTGGTTTTTATTATGCTGGAATAATTACCAAGGCTGACGCTATAAGGATTATTGACTTATTAAATAAAAAGGGCCTTTCTAAGTCGGAGATAGCAAGCAGGATAGGAATAACCAGGGGTTCTATTTATCAATGGATTTGGGATATCGTGAAAGATATAGATTATGAAAACAAAGTGAAGCTTCTTGATTTATTTTATGAAGTAGATAAATTCGAAGCCATAAATTTCATAGAAGGAATACTAAAGGAGCATCTAAAAATTCTAGAAAAGGAAAAAGAGATAAATTTTAAGCCTACGATAAAAGTGGAAAAAATACTAGTTCCTGCTTCAACTACGGTCCAATTGGGAGTTGTTGATCATTGATTATAAAAACCATAAGAATTCTGTTTAAGTTTTCCTATCCTTATACTTTAGACTTAAGGGACATGATTAGAATCCTCAAGGACTTAAGCTACGTTATCTCTGATAATCTACCATTAACTCCTCCAGGGTCTATGATATTAGGAAGTGTAACTGCATTAAAAGATGATTTAATAATAGAATTCAATAACATTACCGGTACTATAAGTTTCTTTATTCAATCCCTAGATAAAATAGACTTAGTTGAGGAAGACTTACGCAGGATTGTTGGTAATTTAAACTTGGGCAAGATAGATTATATAGAATTATCATTAGAAATAATATTTACTGGTAAATTAAATTTAAATTTAAATATGCTAGGAGGAGAAGTTGTAGGTCTGGAAGTATTGTCAGAGAAGAAGAACGTTAGAATTAACTCTTACATGGCAATGACTAACTCCTATTCTGTGTTAATTACCTATAAACTAAACGAAATTAAAGAACTAGACAACATCACTGAAGAAATAAAAAGAGATATTCAAGAACTTGAGAATAAAGGATTAAGATAACTTATAAGATTTATTACTATATTGTTTTTCCAATTTTTATATATTTTCAGATTCTTTTTCTTGCAAGTAGAGATTATCTTCTCAGTTTTCTTAAAGTATACTAAGCTTGAAAGAACTGCATCAAACCTCTTAGATTCTAGACTGTAACGTTTCTGCGTAACTACTAGTTATTTTTAATCTAAATATCGTTTTAATGCGGGTTACGTTTATATAGTATTACAAAAATTGAAAGCCTAGCCCCTTCTAGGCGCTGGGAGAAGTCAGTTGCTAGCACTTCTTACCTAACAGTCCTACAGGTTAAGCATACTCCTTAAAATCGAATAACTTGTACACCTCTTGAAATGATCGTATTTAGAAATATCACTTCTCTAATAGGAATGAAAAATCCTACCCTCAATTCTAAAACTGCGTGCATTGCTTACCGTACGCCGTGTCATTAAAGAAAGAGTATTAATTAAATGGGTACTACTCTCACGTTCACTTTTGGAGTATACTCCATAAGTTAATCGGAAGAATTTTGGAGTATACTCCAAAAGTTTAAAAATGCAAAAAACTCCTATTATGCGTGAACGTTGAGGAAATAAAAAGCATTATGAAGGAACAAAGAGAGGACGCAGAAAACTTAATGAGTAGGGCAATACCCAGAGACGTGCCTAAGGAGGAGTTGCTAACAAACCTATCAATCCCAAACGTCCTAGCAATATTAGGAGTTAGGAGAAGCGGGAAATCTACTCTATCACTCCTACTGTTAAGGGATAAAAACTTTGCTTACGTTGACTTTGATGATGAGAGGTTGAGAAATTTAAAATCTGACGATCTGCATATTGTTGAACAAGCAATTTACGAGCTTTACGGTAACGTGGATTACATACTTTTTGACGAAATACAGAACATTCAAGGTTGGGAGCCCTTCGTGAGCAGGCTGAGGAAGACTAAAAGGATAATATTAACCGGGAGTAATTCTAAGTTACTTTCCGGTGAGCTGGCCACAAGCCTAACCGGAAGGCATGTGGACTTCACGCTCTTCCCCTTTTCCTTCAAGGAGTTTCTAAGGTTTAAGAGAGTTAATTACTCCGAACCGCTTACCACAAGGGAGAGGGCTGAGATTAAGAACTACTTAAGGGAGTACATGAGCATAGGAGGTTTTCCTGAAGCGTTACTACTAAACAGTAGGCAAATAGTCAACAGTATTTATAATGATATACTGTTCAAAGACGTAGTACAGAGGCTTAAGATAAAGAGGATATCTAAGTTTAAGGACTTTTCCTCAGCAGTAATTTCCCTTTACTCTTCTGAAGTTTCTCTAAATAGAATTGCTAGAATGCTCAGAATTGATTATAAAACTGTTGACGAGTGGTTTTACGGTCTGACCTCAAGTTACTTAATTTATTCCGTGGAAAGGTATACCGGAAAGTTGAGCAGAATTGCAGAAAACAAGAAGGTTTACGTAGTTGACATGGGTATTATTCAAGAAGTCTCTATAAAAAAGGATATGGGGAGATTAATGGAGAATTTAGTCGCAATACATTTGCTTAGGAAAAACCAGAACAAGGGAGTTTATTTTGTTAAAGGGGAGGACTACGAGGTAGACTTTTTAGATGAGAAAAACGGGGAGTTAATACAAGTAACTTATGATGAGGAAGGGATAAAGGAGAGGGAGTTAAGTGCTTTAGCTAAAGCCTCCTCATCATTGGGTTTTAAACCTAAAATCGTAACGTGGGACATGGAGGACATAATGGATTATAACGGTAAGAAAATAGAGTTAGAGCCATTGTGGAAGTTTTTATTGAAATAATGAGACCTCTTCAGTTTTCGCTTAATTGCGTCAAAGGTACCAGTACTGACTACTTATATCACAAATTTTTGTGACATCTTTTTGACTTCTTTCATATTAGGTCTATCCTTTGGGTTAGGAGATGCCATTTTTACCTAACATATTCTCAAGAACGGTGTTGTTTACATAAGATAAACACTATATTCAAAGTATATAAAGTAAACTTTATATACACACTTTTCCTATTCTTACGTTATGAGTGAAATTATTAGAGTTAGTAAAGATGTGAAGGAGAAGTTAGTTAAGATTGCTGCTGAACTGCAGTTGAATAAGGGTAAGAGAGTTAGCTTAAATGAGGCGGTAGAATATTTAATAACTTTTTATGAGGAGAATAAAAAATCTCAAAAGAATGTTCAATTACTGTTTTCCCTTTTAGGTTCTGCAAAAGGGATTAGAGAGGAATTAGAGAGGTCGAGAAGAGAA
>Ga0208549_100287_pt1 | contig 23649 bp, 19 predicted proteins | sample BED_host_MetaG_FD_187135 | JGI IMG/M metagenome (GOLD analysis project Ga0208549, IMG submission 187135) | Hot spring microbial mat communities from Yellowstone National Park, Wyoming, USA - BED_host_MetaG (SPAdes) (version 2) | ecosystem: Environmental > Aquatic > Thermal springs > Hot (42-90C)... | reverse complement strand
GTGCTTTGGAAGAGGCCAAGGTACTGTCCAGGAAGGAGGGGAAGGTGGGGGTAATTACGATCAACAGGGAGTCTAGGCTCAACGCCATGGACAACGAGACACAGGAACTCCTCTTGGAGGCAGTGCAGGGGATGGACAGGGATCAAGAGGTTCGAGTGCTGATCTTAACTGGTAAGGGAAGGGCATTCTCCGCTGGCTCAGACGCAAAGGAGTATAGCACCATGGACCTCAGGGCCTTCCTCTACCACCAGGAAGTAGCCAACAGGCTCTTCAAGCTCATAGAGGAGATGGGGAAACCGGTCATAGCTGCGGTCAACGGCTACGCCCTTGGGGGAGGGTTCGAGCTCGCCCTGGCGTGCGACATGATCGTGGCGAGCAAAACAGCGCAGTTCGGCTTCCCGGAGATAAAGCTGGGCCTAGTCCCAGGTGGGGGGTTCAGGAAGCTCGCGGCCCTCATAGGCCCTTATAGGGCGAAGGAGTTCCTGCTCACGGGCAAGTTCATCTCCGCAGAGGAGGCCTTTAGGATGGGCATAGTCAACAGGGTGGTGGAGCCCGAGTCCCTCATGCGGGAGGCTATGTCGCTTGCTCAGGAAATAGTGGGGGCCTGGATAGCAGTGGAGAAGGTGAAGCACATGGTGAACAAGATGTTCGAGTACTCCTTCAGGCTCAGGGACTCCTATGAGGCTGACGTAACAGCCCTCCTCTTCAACACGGAGGACGCCAAGGAGGGATTGAGGGCCTTCGTGGAGAAGAGGAAGCCGGAGATGAGAGGTAGGTGAGGGCTCGAGGAGGTGAGGGAGGGTGAAACCCCTGGAGGGAATAAGGGTGGTGGAGATGTCGGTGTTCTGGAACGGCCCCTACACCGCTAGACTCCTAGCTGAGTTGGGCGCGGAGGTGGTAAAGGTTGAACCACCTTGGGGCGATCCCCAGAGGTATGTCCCGCCTCTAGTGGACGGGATTTCCCTCCACTTCATGGCCTACAATGCCAACAAGAAGTTCATCACGTTGAACCTCAAGAAGGAGAAGGGGAGGGAACTCCTGTTCAGGCTCCTGAGGAAGGCGGACGTCTTCGTGGAGAACTTCTCCCCTGGAACGGCGGAGAGGCTGGGCGTGGGGTATGAGGACGTTAGGAGGGTGAACCCAAGGCTGATCTACCTCTCCTCCACGGGCTACGGCAGGGTGGGCCCCTACTCCGGCCTCCCTGGATTCGATCCCACGGTGGAGGCCATGAGCGGCTTCATGGACACCAATGGTTTCCCTGAGAGGCCCACGAGGGTGGGGATGGGGATCTTGGACATAATGACGCCGGCCTACGCTGCCCTCGCGGTCCTCGCAGCCCTGAGACTCAGGGACCTGACAGGGGAGGGGCAGAGGATAGACATGTCCATGTTCGACGTGGCGGTCATAGCTTCACAGCAGAGCATGGTTTACCACATGGCGGGCTTCCCATACAGGGTGGGGCCGAGCGGCATGTTCTTCTACCCTGAGTACCTCTACAGGACTGAAGACGGATATGTATACGTCATAGTCCACAACGACGAGGTCTGGAGGAGGCTCTGCGCTCGCTTCGGGAGGCCGGACATGGGCCAGGACCCCAGGTTCTCCAGCAACGAGGTGAGGCTAGCCGCCTGGAGGAGGCTCATGGAGGTCTTCAAGGATCCTGAGGTCGTGAACTCACCCTCCTTCAGAGTGGACGAGCTGGGGGATCCGCTCCTCAGGGCTGGGGCCGAGATGCACAGGACCGTCTCGTCTTGGTTCGCCGGGATGAAGAGCCTGGAGGTAATGGAGCTGGTTAACTCCTTGGGTGGAGCAGCAGGTGTCATGAGGAGATTGGGAGATCAGCTGGGGGATCCGCATGTCAAAGCCAGGGAGTTATACGTGGAACTGAAGATCCCCTCCGGGGGGAAGGTGAAGATCCCTGGGTCGGTGCTGAAGCTGGAGAGAACGCCAGGGGAAGTCCTATGGCCTGGCCTTCCCCTGGGCTATCACAACGAGGAGGTCTACGTTAAGGAACTGGGCCTGAGCGAGGAGGAGTTCAGGAAGTATAGGGAAGAGGGGGTCATATAGGTGGAGTGCGAGCTCGAGGGGATAACCTGGGACGACCCCAGGGGCTACGGCGGGTTAGAGGCTTCCACCACGGCCTACGGGTTGAGGATTAGGTGGAGGCGTCAGTCCCTGAGGGACTTCACCATGGCCCCTCCTGGAGAGCTGGCAGAGAGGTACGACCTGGTGGTAGTGGACTACCCGTCCATGGGTAACTTGGCTTCCAGCGGGAAGTTCCTCTCTGCAGAGGAAATCCTAGGTGAGCCGGAGCTCCGAGAGGTCCGGGAAGGGGCGGTAGGCCCCACCTTCAGGAGCTACTCCTACGGTGGACGGACCTGGGCTCTACCACTGGACGCGAGCGCTCAGGTCTCAGCATACAGGCCTGATCTCCTCCCAGATCCACCCAGGACCATCGAATCGGCCATGGAGCTGGCGAGGAGGTCAGCGAGGGAGGGTTCGCCGTCCGTCGCAGTACCCTTGGCTCCCCTCCACGCCCACTCCACCTTCCTCACCCTACTCTACAACTCCAACCCCGAGCTGACTGGGAGGCCCTTCCACTCCCTGGAGGACTCAGCACTGATCCCGGTCCTGGAGCGCATGAGGACGATGGCCGACCACCTTCACCCGATCAGCTTCAGGGCGGACGCCATAATCCTCTTGGACGAGATGTCCAGGAAGGACGAGATTAGCTACTCCCCGTTCGTCTACGGCTACTTCAACTACTCCAGGCCTGGTTACAGGGAGAAACTGGTGCTCTTCGGGGACATACCCTCCTCCGGTTACATGCCGTTCGGGGCAGTATTGGGCGGAGCAGGGATAGCTATCTCAAGGAGGTCCCTGGAGTGCCTAAAGGAGGTGAGGGGCTTCCTCAGGTGGCTTTTGAGCTCTGAAGCGCAGAGGACGACCTACGTGGAGGGGGGAGGGCAGCCTTACCATGTGAGGGCCTGGATAGATGCCGAGGTGAACTGGAAGTTCAACGACGCCTTCCTGAAGACCTTACCCACCCTGACCCACGCCTACGTGAGACCGAACTTCCCCGGATACACAGAGGCCCACGAGAGGAGCGGGAAGGTGATCCTGTCGTTCCTCGAGGGCAACGGGAAGGCAGGGGAGGTGACCAGGGACCTGAAGAGGATCTTCCGGGAGTCCTATCGCGAGGAGAGCTGAATTTTTCCATGTGATAGAAAATTGTTATATTCGTTCGATAGTGTCAATATTAAGCTGAATCATAGGGTTGGGACGTTTCCCTTGAGAGTATAGCGTTGTTCACCCTTCGTAAACACAATTCTCATTGGCTAGAGGAAAATTTCGTAGCTCAGTGCCGACACTCTCTATTCGTTCAATCCTTCTCTAAATCGTGACTCCTGAGACCAAAGGGGCCTACCGACTTAGAGAGGAGGTCAGTTTCCCATAACCACCAACGGTGTTCCCAACGTATATTGCAGTAATCCGTGGTCAGAAATCTTTTTACAGAAACTGGGGGTTAAGGGGGCGGAAAGCCTCGCCCCTTCTCGGTAGACCCAAAAACCTACTGTACTTAAGTGCCACCGATTACGCGGGACCACGGGAATTTTGGATCTACCGTTCTAGGGGTGGGGACGGATAACCCCTCATTTTAAATACCCCTTTGTCGAGACGATTATCCATGAAATCCGCCATTAGGAGAGTGGCCGGAGTCCTCATCCCCTTGACGACCAGTGCAGTGGGACTACTGCTGATACTATTGAGGTTGAACTACATAGAACACAACTTCGTTGACGCGTCATTAGCACTGAGTTTTGCCTCCTTCTCTTTCGCAGCACTCATTTTCGCTTCCTTACTTTACGGAAGCGTCATGAATAGGGCCTCACCCCAATTCCTTTTCCTCCTTGGGTTCACCTTGATGGAGGTATTCCTGGTGTTCGTAATGGCCTATTACGCACTCAGGATAAGCGACCTCTTCTCCGCTTATTTGGTGCTGGTAGCCGCGTTTTACCTCGCCGGCTTTTTCCGTTGGAAAAATAGTGAATTAAAGAAGATTATAACTCTAAAAAGAGAAAAAAGGCTAAAATGAGACAGCTGCGCGCAGAAATAGGATTCACTATCACATTCATCCGTATTACCGATTTGGTTAAGATGTCTCAACGCTGTCTATATAAACCTTACAAGGCAGATTTATAGGTCCTAACCTCTCTTTAAATGAGACTGGGCCGATCAGTAGGGTGTGGAAACTACTTATCCATGCGAACTCCCACCGGCGAGCTATCCAGCCATTCGTGTTTATCCATGGCGTAACTTTTCGATACCCTTCATTACTTCCAATCCGCCACGGGTACACCTCGTAAGGGTTCATGCGGAGTCCCCCTCAACTAATCGGGGCTAGGCGAGGGGAATGCACTACCCTCCTATTCGCTTCACCACTCCTACCCTCGTGGCATAGCCAGTCATCAGTTGGGAGATCTTGGAAGAGGAAAGTCCCAGTCCTGAGGACGTGTTCACGCCCGCAGGGGTTAGAGCAAGGGAGCACTTCACCGGCTTCAACCGAGGCACCTCAGCGGCGCTCACCCCGTCCGTGACTGTTTGGCGGAGTATTTATTCGTGAACTACCCCGCCCTCACGGACGGGGCATCTCGCGATCTCCCGCTCCTCAGAGCGACCTCGATCCCCCCACAGCGGAGGTCCCACCGAACGGAACCGTTCTGTAATGCCCCGTGTGGAAGAGGGGTTACGGAGGATCGCTCTCCACGGGCGTGAATCCCCCCAGTCCCGAGGGTACGACCTCAGCTCTTACAGCCGGAGGTCTGTGTATATCTATTTTATAGCTATAAGAACGTTTCTATAAGGGGGCTATCCACCCCCTCCCTCACGGAGGGGGACTTCCGCCCCCTTAACCCCCGAAAAAGTTAAATGCCCACGTAGTAGAGGGACACATGCTCTCCTTAATGGGAGTAGAGAAGAGGCTGGGGAAGTTCAGGCTGAGCGAGGTGTCCTTCAACGTGGGGAAGGGTGAAATCGTGGGTTTCGTGGGCTTGAACGGGGCAGGGAAGACAACCACGATCAGGATAGCAGCGGGAGTATTGGAACCAGACGCGGGGGAAGTTATGGTGGAGGGGCACTCCATGAGGAGGGAGAAGAGAGAGGCCTCCAAGTATCTGGGTTGGGTCCCCGAACTCCCCACCTTCGAGCAGGACGCCAAGGCGTTAGACTACTTCGTCTACCTGGCTGGATTCTACGGCCTGAAGGCTGGGGAAGCCAAGGTGAAGGGAGAGGAGCTCTTCAGGGAACTGGACCTCCAGGGGCAGGAGAGGAAGAGATTGAGGGACTTCTCCCAGGGGATGAAGAAGAGGTTCGCCCTAGCTGTGTCCATGATCTCCGATCCCCCCAACTTCCTGTTCGACGAGGTCCTCAACGGCCTGGATCCCCAGGGGATAGCTTACTTCAGGGAGATCTGCCACAAATTCAGGAAGGAGGGCAAGGCAGTCCTCTTCTCCTCCCACATCCTAGCTGAGGTGGAGAACTTAGCTGACAGGGTGATCCTGATCCACGGCGGGAGGATCGTGAAGGAGCTGAAGGCAGAGGAGGTCAGATCCGCTTCGACCGCGGCACTCAGGATCGGATTGGACAGGGTGGACCAGGGGGCACTCCAGCTCGCCTCGAGCTTCGGGGAACCTAGGGTGGAGGGAGGTTACCTGATCCTGGAGAACCTCAGGGCCAAACCGGAGGAGGTGTCCCAGGCCTTTGTTGAGGCGGGATACAGGATAACCGAGATGAACAGGGTCTCGGGGAACCTAGAGGACGTCTTCTTCAGGCTCATAGGGTTGAGGAAATGAAGGCCTTCATCTACGACTTCAGGAAGTCCTTCCTCAGGGCCTCGGTCCTCACCTTCCTCGCGGTTTTCGCGTTGGCCGGGGTAGCCCTGTCCTACCTCACCCTACACAACCTGAACCTGAAGCCCCAGGTCAACGTCATAGGAGTCGCCTTAGGGGAGAGCAATGGCAGCGTGAAGGTGATAGGGCTAGTCCTCGACACGCAGGGTAGACCCATGCAGGGGACTCAGGTCACCCTAACCCAAGGGGGGATCACGGTCAAAGCTTCCACCAACTCCTCAGGGTTCTTCGTCCTTCAATCGAACCAAGGGGAGTGGGGGCTGAACGTCACCTCCCCCCGAGGGGGGATCTCGGGGTCAGTGGCCTTGGTGGGGAATACGTTCGTCCTGGGGAGCAGTTTCTCCAACGGTTACACCCACGGTTCCAGCGGACCTGGGGGGATCTCAGCCCTCCTCCTGAACCTCCACGACGGTGAGGGAATCCTCTTCGTTGCCTCCCCATCCTATCCCCTGGACCTCTATTACAATGTCACCTCCGCGTCCCTGGTGACCAGCAGCGGAAAATTCACTTACCTGGGCACCACGCATGGTTACCTCTCCTCTTTTCCGATCAGGATCAACTCCCCTGGGAACTTCCTCTGGCTTAAGGCTGTGGGAAATTCCCTACAGGGGGGTTTCGAAGAGGTGGGCTTCCTCTATAGTCCAGTGAGCCTGGCCACTTCCCTCCTCATAGGGGGGATCATATCCTCCGTCGCTCCCTTCTTCCTCCTCTTCCCAGTGATCTTCCTCTACCTGGTCAACGTCCTAATGGCGAACCCCAGGAGGACCGGGGCGTTGGAGTTCGTGCTGGCCAGGCCCGTGACCAGGTTCGATATCTACATGAATAGGTACATAGCGGGGTTACTGACAGCTGTCGCTGCCTCCGCCCTATTCGTGGGGCTCGTCTGGGCTTCAGTGAAGGCCTTAACTGGTGTCTCTTTTCCGCTCCACTTCACCTCCCTGATCTTCCTAGGCCTCCTGGGATCCCTCGCTGCCTTCTTCTCCCTCCTTTACTCCATAGCCTCCTCCACGAGGGCCTACCTGGGCATAGGCATACTGCTCTACCTCCTCTTCTACCTCCTCTGGTCTCTCATCCCGTTGCTCTTGGTTGGATTCAGCCCCAGCTACGGTCAGGTGCTCTCCGTGTCCTACTACTTCAACCCCTCGGGGGCCTTCCAGTTCGCCTCATCCGCCTTAGCAACGCAGTATGGCCTACAGGTGAACCAAGGGGCTTCTCTTAACCCGGAGCTGGAGGTCCTCTCCCCCCTGCTGTGGATCGTGATCCCCACTGTCCTAGGCTACCTCAGGTTCAGGAGGGCTAACTTGACCAGCTGAGGCTCCCCCGTGCCTTTCCCGTGTGATACGGAAATCCTTTCCGTTCCCGCCCTGAGCCTAAAGGGGGGTTTGAGTCTGTGGGTTGATCTGATCGAGAGGATTTCCCCAAAATCCCTCCCGAGAGGACTCAGGATCCTCAGAGCACCAGGAAGACCCTACCATCCTTGGAGGAGAGGGATTGGAAGGCCTCGGCGCCCTCCTCCAGGGGGAGCTTCCTCCACACCTTCACCTTTAGCCTCCCCGCTATCTTTAACAGGGCTCTGAACTCCCCGAGGCTTCCCCTTGTGGTCCCTAAGATCGAGAGGTGGCGGGACGTGATCTCCCCTATGCCCATTTCCACCTCAGCCCCCGTCAAGGTACCAAAGGTAACGAGCCTCCCTCCCACCCCAAGGAGCTTGAGGCTCGATCCCCAGAACTCCCTCCCTAGGGAGTTCAGGACTATGTCTGCCATTCTACCTCCCGTGATCTTCCTCACCTCCTCCAACACTTCCCCCATTCCCACCACTTGATCCGCTCCCAGCTCCCTGACCCACTGGCGCCTGCTCACTGCGATCACCTCAACACCCATTAGCTTAGCCAACTGCACTGCGAACTGTCCCGTGTTCCCAGAGGCGCCAAGGATCACCGCCACTTCCCCTGGTCTGATCCTGGCCTCCAGGAGGGCGTGATATGGGGTGAGTGCAGAGACTGGTAAGCTGGAGAGGACGTCCCAGTCCAGGTCTGAGGGGAGGACATTGAGGGCCGGGACTACCACGTATTCAGCCAACCCACCGTTCTGATCCACCCCTATCCTCCCGCCGTTGAGGCAGAGCATCTCTCTCCCAGCGAGACAGTAGGGGCAGGAGCCGTCGAAGGTCCTAGTGTAGACAGCCACCTTCGCTCCCTTCCCTAGACCCCTCACTTCCTCCCCCACTTCCTCTACGAGGCCTGAGAACTCCACCCCTGGGACGTGTGGGAAGGGTCTCACGGGTAAGGAGGTGATCGTCATGAGGTCCACAGGGTTAAGACCCACCTGCTTCACCCTTATCAGGACCTCATGAGGTCCAGGTCTCGGATCGGGTAGCTCCCTAACCTTCAGGTCTGAAAGGTCCCTCCTCTCGAAGGCGAGTGCCCTCATGATCTTAATGGAGGGGCTGAGGGTAAAATGTTTTCAGTCCAGCGAGGGCTGCAGCGATAGTGCCGGCATTGAGCTACAAATCGTAGAGTTAGGGCGTTCTCCTTGAGAGTATGGCGTTATTCACCCCTTGTAACATTCTCGTTGGAAGAAAATTTCGTAGCCTAGTGCAGACATTATGGATACACTCTTCACGTTAATAGAAATGTTTATATTATTTACTCTGGATTTCTAACGATGGAGAGGTGATTCCCTACACCCATGTGGGCTCTGCCCAAAAGGGGTGGGATCACGGGGATGTGAGACCCGCGCCCTTGGGCTCAGGTCCCACGACCCGCCCGTCCTGAAGCTGGGTAGTTGAGGGCTAAGTCCTCCGCACTTGATCAAGATTGAACATAAAACGATTGGAATAACAGTGCAGATACAAATTGGACTGGACACTATCTGCACAATGTGCAGATACAGGAACCCCAGCGCATCTTCCCCTAGTCCAAGTGAACTTAATTCGCCCCATGGAGTGTCACATAACGATTCCCTTTCTCAACCCCACCTTACCAAAAAGGTAGAGGCCCCACAGGCACTACAGGCCTGCTCCGGCTAATACTAATTTACCCCATACAGACAGAGAATAGGGCAAGGGCTCACCTCGCGGACTCACCTCAACCAGGGCGCCTAGGTGAGGCTTATCCCGTGCATGACTCACATTAAGAGTGTGTCCAACAATTTCTCTCACCTCACTAATAGGTACAAGTTGTAGATCGTGAAGAACGCACGAGTCCACCTTAGGACGGAGTCCCTGGTGCTATTCCAGGGGGAGGTGCACGTCCAGTTCCTAGCTTGTGCCTGAGGGTCCTGAAGGACTGTTCCACGGTGTCCCTCACGCCGAAGGTCGGGTGCTCGTGGTTGAGACCAACCCACCCGAGCACGTTGTACCACGGACATCGTGGACGACCTCGATCACGGGGTGCCCTTTCAGGACGATGAGTACGTCGAGTCCCGTCCTCGTCTCGGTAAGATCCAGTGCCACTAGCTCCCTCGTCTCCACACCCCTTACAGCCCAAGGGAGTAGCTCAACCCGTTCGCCAGTACCACCTTAGTCTCGTCCATAGCGTACCTTCCTAAACCACGTGGAAGGGATAGGTGGGCTAGCTTGCACCAGTAGTAACACAAGGTCGACCTCGGAACAATGGAGTCCCTTAGGCTACCTCCCAAGAAGTATGGCGCTATCTCCTCAGGCGTGTACTTCTTCGACTTGAAGTCCATCAATGGGGGAAGGTAATTATTAGGAGGGAGAGGGCTTTTGCCCTCGTCACATCCATCGGTAATACCCTCTCCCTCCAGGTTAAAATTCATTTCTTTGAGCTTAATTGTTGGACACACTCCACATTAAAGTTAAAAACACCCCTAGGGGCTATCCGCTCCCACCTCACGAGTCTTTCGCCCCTTAATCCCGTTGAGATAAATAGGGCTGAGAGGATCTGTATGCATGAGCCTGAGGAGAATGAGAATAGGAGTCCTGGGCACAGGGGAGGTTGGACGTGCAATAGGTTCCAAACTGGTCCAGGTAGGAAATGAGGTCCGGCTAGGATCGCGTGCTAAGGACAACCCCATGGCTGCTGACTGGGCTAAGGCCCATGGGGAAAGGGCATCACACGGGACTTTCGCTGACGCAGCCTCCTTCGGGGAGCTGATCTTCAACTGTACTAACGGTCTGTTCTCCTTGGACGCTCTCCGGTCAGCAGGCGAGGAGAACCTGCGTGGGAAGGTGCTGATCGACGTGGCCAATGCGTTGGAGTTTCAGGGTGATCACCCCGCCCTGGTCTTCTGCAACGATTCACTGGCTGAGAGGATACAGTACACCTTCCCTGAGGCGAGGGTGATCAAGACCTTGAACTTCGTGAGTTACGAGGTCATGATTAATCCCTCCATGATCAAGGGGGAACACCAGATGTTAATCGCGGGGAACGACAGGGAGGCCAAGCAGCTGGTCACGATGATCCTCAAGGACTGGTTCGGCTGGGAGTCGGTCATAGATCTAGGGGACATAAGGGCAGCCAGGGCATTGGAGATGCTCACGCCACTCTGGTTCAGGGTATTCGAGACCATGGGAACGACAGTCTTCGGGTTCAAGATCGTCCTCTAGGGGTCAGGTCTCCAAGGTCTAGTTCCCAAGGCGGAGTCCCAGTATCCTTTGCTCGAGCCCATCCTTTACACTGGGTAAGCTGTGTATAGGCTCCCCAGCGGGTTAGGAAGCATGTGACGGACGAAGCGGAGCGAGGCCAGTGAAGTGGTGAACCCCTCCTCCATCAGGGACTGGTAAACCATGGGATCATAACTCTCCAACTTTCGCCCCCAATCACCGTTTCCGATCGAAGGTTTGACCCAGATCCCCGCGGTCACTAGTCATGGATGGTACAGGGCCCACATCCTTGATTCCGATCATCCCTCGGGAAATGCCCATCGGGTTCCATCCCACCAAGAACTCGGGGGAACTGTATAAGGTACCTATGGATGTGGGAAAGGGTCTACTACACCTCCAGTTAGCCGTGAGGCTCCACGAGCCCACCAGCCTCCCTTGGGACGTAACTCGCCCTCGGATCCAGGAACTCAGCCTGTCTCTCGTTATGCCACTTGACGTCATGCGGAGTGTGCATGACAACCCCATACAGGCCTGGATCCTCGACTTTATATTTTCAACCTCATACGAGCTGGGGTGAAGTCCGCCGAAATCCTGAGCCTAGCCTCCCACCCCTCCCTGGTCACTTTCCTGGGCTTCCTGGGCATTTCCCTGAAGCAACCCCACAGACTCCTCTACCTAGTTGACGTGTCCCTCTTTTACTCCCTCTCCCCAGTCCTCATAACCTGGGGTCTGGCCCTGGCGGGTAAGATCAGGGACTCCCTACTCAGCGAAAGGGAGGACAGGTTCCTCCCTATCTCCATTGCCGTCCTAGGCTACTTGATCGGCTCCTCCCTCCTCCTCCTAGTTTACGGTCTCACCGTGCCCACCTACTTGGCCCTCTGCTACATCTCGAACACCCTGACGGTCCTAGGGGTGACAACGCGGTATAAGGTTAGTATACACCTGGCCACCTTGGCCGGAGTGATCACGGCCCTGGTTTACCTCTTTGGCCCCCTCCTTTCCCCCCTATATTGCCTCTCCATCCCAGTGGGGTGGGCCAGGGTCAGGTTGGGAGTCCACGACTTGGCTCAGGTCGCGTGGGGTTTCGTCCTGGGGGCAACCCTAACCGGGTCAGAATTGTTCCTCCTCCACTCGATCCTCTGAGTGAGTTTCCGTCCCGGGGAATTACCCTCCTCGGTGATCGCCTGTTCGACCCGATCATGGTTTGACCGTGTAGTATATCCTCTTCCTCCCCTTCCCCCTGTTCTCCACCTTCATGATCACTAACTCCCCCACCTCTGCGGTGTTCCTCACGTGGGGTCCACCGTCAGCCTGAACATCGTAGCCTGGGATCTCCACTATCCTCCAGACTTCTGCCTCAGGAGGGTTCCTCCCGGCTAGCTTCACGATCCCGGGGATCTTGAGGGCCTCCTCCCTCTTCAGGAAGTAGACCTTCACCTCTATGCTCCTACGCAGGACCTCATTGGCCTCCCTCACCAGGTCCTGGAGCACTCCCTTGTCCTCGAGATTGAAGTCGTCCTTAGCATACTCAGGGCTTATATGACCTCCAGTTACCAGTGCACCATACTTGGAATAGGCCAGGGCAGCCAGCACATGGGAACCCGTGTGGAGACGCATCATCTTATACCTCCTCTCCCAGTCCAACTCGCCCCTGACCTCCTCCCCTGTGGTGAGAGGGGAACCAACGCGATGTAAGACCTTCCCTCCCTCTTCCTTCACCTCCTCCACCTTGACTTTCCCCCCGTCAGCCCTGAGGAGGGTCCCAGTGTCGTACTCAAGCCCTCCCCCTCCCGGGTAGAAAGCGGTCCTGGTGAGCTCGACCCACTCCCCTACAACCTCCTGGACCTGGGCCTGGAAGACCCTCAGGTAGGAGTCCTTGAGGTATAGTCTCTCCATGAGTTGAGTCGATCCCCTTGGGCTTTTTAAATCTTGAGTGTGGTCCCCAGTGGGGCGTCTAACCTTTATTAGCCCAGAGGGGGATCTAAGGGCATGGCTAAGACAGTTTCAGACGTGATCGTGGACGCACTAGTGAAGGCGGGCGTACAGAGGATCTACGGCATTCCGGGGGACTCCATAGATCCACTGGTGGACTCCCTGAGGAGACATAGGGACCTTCACTACGTCCAGGTGAGGCACGAGGAAGGTGCTGCCTTCGCTGCCTCAGTTGAGGCCAAGGTCACGGGCAGGCTCACCGCCTGTATGGGCACCTCAGGCCCAGGTTCCATACACCTCCTTAATGGTCTCTACGACGCTAAGATGGACCATGCCCCGGTTATAGCACTCACCGGGCAAGTGGAGAGCGACCTCGTGGGAAGGGACTACTTCCAGGAGGTGAACCTGGTGAAGCTCTTCGATGACGTGGCTGTGTTCAACGCCTCCATCGTGAACCCCTCCAGTGCCTCTTATCTGGCGTGGAGGGCTACACATGAGTCAAGAATCAAGAGGGGGGTAGCCCACCTGAACCTCCCGGTGGACGTGCTCAGGATGGAGGCGCAGGAGGAGGAGGAACACAACTTCCAGATCCCAACTCCCTCCTACTCATTGGACCTGGACAAGGTGGTGGAGCTTGTGGACCAGAGTTCCAAGCCCGCGGTGATCATAGGGGGAGGAGCTAGGGGAGCTGGGCAGAAATTGGGGGAGTTCGCTGAGAGGATCGGCGCTCCCGTGATCTACGCTCTCAATGGTAAGGGGGTCATGCCGGACTCCGATCCCAAGGTCATGGGCGGGATCGGACTCCTCGGCACCAAGCCCTCAGTGGAGGCCCTGGGGAAGTGCGACCTCCTCATCCTCCTGGGCACGTCCTTCCCCTATACATCCTTCCTGCCCGGGAAGGCCAAGGTGGTCCAAGTGGACGTTGATCCAGGGAACATAGGGAAGAGGGTCAGGGTCGACCTGGGCCTCGTGGGGACAGTGGACGCTTTCCTGGACGGGATCACTGGGAGGGTCAAGGAGAAGGAGGACAAGTTCTACGCCCACCTCAAGGACTCCAAGGAGGACTGGGAGAGGGAGCTGGAGAGGGTGGAGCGGTTAGAGTCCAAGCCCCTGAAGCCGCAGCGTGTGGCTAGGGTCCTCTCCGAGAGGGCAGCGCAGGACGCCTTGGTGGTGGTGGACACTGGGAACGTGACCATGTGGGGGGCCAGGCACTTCAGGGCCTCAGGGGGTCAGACTTTCCTCTTCTCCGCCTGGCTGGGATCCATGGGGGTGGGGGTTCCGGGTGCGGTAGGGGCGTCCATGGCTTTCCCTGAGAGGCAAGTCCTGGCACTGGTGGGGGACGGGGGCTTCGCCATGACCATGATGGAGGTGATCACTGCAGTGAAGTACTCCAGGCCCGTAAAGATCGTGGTGTTCAATAACTCCAAGCTGGGCATGATAAAGTTCGAACAGGAGGTCATGGGCTACCCCGAGTGGGGGGTGGACTTGAACCCAGTGGACTTCGCCTCCGTGGCCAAGGGAATGGGGGCCCAGGGGTTGAGGGTGGAAGAGCCAGGAGGACTGGAGGAGGGGGTTGAGGAAATGCTGTCTCACGGTGGTCCCTTCGTATTGGACGTGGTGGTCGACCCCAACGAGAGACCCATGCCTCCCAAGCTCACGTTCAAGCAGGCCAAGAACTACGTGATCTCCCTCTTCAAGGAGGCCCTGGAGTCCACGTGAGGCGGAGGCAAAGCCGCTGTCAACGCTTTGAGCGCGGAGGCAAAGACTTCGAATTGCGGTCCAGATGAGGCCTACGCCGAACGTGGTTCTTGAGGGATAACGCCAACGGGCTTGGGCATATATCCCCCATAGCCCAGGTGGACCCACTGTAGGATTGAGGGGGTTCACCCGCGAGCGGTGAAGTCCAAGGGTCGAGGGTTGGGCGCACCCTGGAAAGCTCAATGGAGTCTAACCTAACTGGGGGAGTTGGAACCGTAAGCCTGCCTCGCCCTCCCATACTCCTCAGCACTCCTCTTCACCTCCTCCCAGTGGTTCACCATGGGGGGAGGGTAGTCCTTGAGGTCCGGGGGCCTGAGCCTATAGAGGTTGTGGATCACCTCCACCTCGTAACCCTCCAACTCCTTCACCCATTTCTTTATGTAGAGACACTGGGAGTCGAACTTCCTCTGCTGCAGCCACGGGTTGAAGGCCCTGAAGCCCCTGGGGTCGAGACCTGTGGAAGCAACCCACTGCCAGTTCCCGTTGTTCACGCTGGGGTCGTAGTCCGTGAGCCTATTGGCGAAGTATCTCTCCCCCCACCTCCAGTCAACGTGGAGGTCCTTCACCAGGAATGACGCAGCGATCAGCCTGACCCTGTTGTGCATGTAACCCGTCTCGTTGAGTTCCCTCATCCCCGCGTCCACAATGGGGAAACCAGTCCTCCCCTGGGTCCAGGCCCTGAACTTGGCCTGGTCGTTCTCCCACCTCACCAGGTCGTATCTGGGATCGAAGGACTGTCCGAAGACGTGGGGGAAATGGTAGGCTATATAGGTGAAGAAGTCCCTCCAGTATAGTTGCCTCCTGAACTCCTCCCCAGGGGAGTTCCAGTAGACCTCCCTCACCGAGACGGTCCCGAACTTGAGGTGGGCTGAGAGCATGGAGGTCCTGCCCAGATGCGGGAAATCCCTGGCCTCCCCGTAGTCCCTGAGCTCCCTGAGGCGCGAGAGGAGGGTAAGCCCCTCCTGCCTCCCCCCTTTGACCACTGCCTTGGGGTTCACCGACTCCAGGATCTCCCCCCATCCCATCTCCCCATCCAGTTCCCCGCCCTTCATTGTCCCCGGGAGATCGTAGGAGGGCCTCCTCACTCCCTCCCGTGATGCCCTGTTGTAGAAGTGGGAGAAGACCTTGAACGGTCTCCCCTTAGAGTCCAAGACGACCTCAGGGTCGATCAACAGGTAGTCATGGTAGGACAAAGGGTGAGCATTCAACTTCAGGGCCTCCCTCTCGATCCCTGAGTCCCTGAGCTTGGAGAAGGGGGTGTAGTCCCTGTTGAGGAAGACCGCCTCAACCCCCTCCCTCCTGAGGATCGAAGCCACTACCTCCTCCGCCACCCCCTTGAAGAGGTGGAGTCTTGCCCCCCTCTGCCTAAGCGAGGAGTCCAGCTCCCTGAGGGAGTTGACCATGAATTGGAATGCGTTGGAGCTGAAGTATGAGTTCTGCTTCAGTTGACGCGGATCTAGGATGAAACAAGGTATGACCTCCTCTGAGGACTGGAGCGCTTCGATCAGGCCCGTGTTGTCCTCCAGCCTCAGGTCCCTCCTGAAGAGGAAGAGGGATGAGGTGTAACGCCCCCTTTGCATGGCGGAATTAGGGAGCAGGGTTTGTAAAGTTTAGCTGCCTCCTCTCCACCCTGAACGGTCCCCCTCATAGATTCGGCTTCACATCCTTGAGGGGCAGTGGAGGGGTTAGAGACCCTGCCATTCAGATTAACAATTGCGATAACGTCGCGGTCTTTCTCGTAACCGCAGGGACGTTTGAATCGCCTGTGTTGGACCTCACTCATCTTCTGCCCACATTTAGGACAACGGGTTGGGGAATGGAAGGCTGGAACATACTCCACCAGTAGATCGCTCTTCCTGGCCTGCCACTCGACCCAATATTGCATGCACGGTAACGCGTCAGGTATGGCTCATCCCTGAACTCCGCTGATAGTTCGCTACGTGCTTAATCACATCCCTCAAGTTCTCTACTTATGACATTAGCGTTCATCCTCTTAGCCTCCTCAACGACCCGCTTACCGAGTTTCAATTAGGGAAAGCTAGCAGAAGGACGTGTTTTTATATATACTCCCCCAATAGATCAACCATGGTGGAGCACCTTACCTACGAGGTAGCCCGAGAGATAGTGGAGAAGGCCCTTGCGCAGCAGCTGGTGAAGTTGGCGGAGAAGTTGGCCGGAGGGAAGAGACTGACACAGTTCGAAATGGCCATGCTCCTCGTGGCCTTGACGCGGGACGACTTGGGTAAACTGGAGAAAAGCGTTCGGGAGTTGAGGTCTGAGATGGATAAGAAGATAGACTTCACCAACAGCAGGATAGACGACCTCAGTAAGAAGATAGACTTCACCAACAGCAGGATAGACGACCTCAGTAAGAAGATAGACTTCACCAACAGCAGGATAGACGACCTCAAGGGGGATTTTGACGAGAAAATCGAGCTCATCCACCAGTCTCTGGAGAAGAGGGTCGACGACCTGAGATCGGAGGTAATCCTCCTGAGGCAGAGCGTGGACTCCCTGAGGGACCTCATATTGGCTTTCTCCTCTCAGAAGAAGAGGGAGGAAGAGAAGAAGTGAAGGCTGGACTGCCCTCGAGGAGTTCCGACGATCTCCAGTTCCCGCGTGGTCGGCATTTTTCAGTTAAGATGATTTAAAAGTACCGAGTTCTTGAGTTGACGTGGGATGGCTGGAGAGGTCTCAGGCTCGGAGCGATTTCCCCTCCCGAGGGAGTCGGTTCACGCGGGGTGGAGGAGGGTGAAAGGGAACCCAGATTCCGTGAAGCCCAAGGGCTGAGGATCGAATATGAGCGTGAGACAGTTACGCTACGAATAAACAATTCAATGAATTCCAACCATGAGAGGGTTAACTAACGTTTAAAAGGTGTGAACCCCTGCACTCCCTGTGGCTCTGGACCCTAAGTGGCTCACGTTGGCCTATGCCGTCAACGCGGCAGCTCCACTCATACTCCTCGCGGACAGGGAGAGGGCGTTGGACTCACTCCTGACCCTGGTCCTGGCCTTCCCCTTGGTCCTCACACTCTACTACCTCCTCAAGAGGTCCTGGACACCCCTTGGGTTATACGCATACGTGAGGGAGGTTTCCCCCTCATTGGCTCTGGTCCAGTTAGCCTCCTGGATCTCTAGCTACTTCCTCTACCTCTCCTATACGGTGGACGACGTGGTCTACGACGTCCTGGGCCTCAGGGGGTTCAGGGGGGCTCTGGCCTTCCTGGTCCTCACTGCCCTGATCACCGTCTCCCTCTTCAGGGATTGGGCATACTGGGCCCTCCTGGGCTTAGCACCAATACAGGTGATCCTCTCCCTACCCCTGGGACCTCTTTCCCCATTGGGCGGCTTCACGAACCTGGAATTCCTGGACATACTCTCCTCCAGCCTACTGGTGGTGTGCCTCACCCTGATCCCCTACTCCAGGAGCGCCAGGCCTTGGTATGTCTTCGCGGCGTTCCTCACCTCAGCCCTAGGACTCCTCTCGGGCTCCCTCTTCTCTCCCCCCGAGTTCGCGATCAGGGCCCAGTGGATCGGGATGATAGCTCTGGTGGTGGCCGAGTTCGTGGCCATAAAGACCCTGCTGGTGAGGGGCTTCGGAGTACCCAAGTACTTCAGAGTCACCGTGATCCTATACTGGATCACCTCCCTCATGAGCCTCCTGAACCCCACCGAGTACTACGATCTGACCATAGCCCCTTCCGTTATCCTCCTATACTTGACCCTGGGGATCGCTTTCAGCACCTCAGCGATCCTTTTCAGGGGGTGGAGGTCCCTATTCTCCGCTGCCTCCGCTGCCCTAATGGGCTACGGCCTCTTCAACGCCTTCGCCTTGGCCTCTCCCCTCCAAATTGGTATAGGGGCGGCGGCCCTAATAGGGTGCGCCGCTGCGCCCCTGATATTCAGGGGCGGTGAGAAAAGAGGAGCCGTGGAGGGAAGTCGGGGATCAGGTCCTCCCAGCGGAGGATCCGGGAGTCCCTAGTTCCTGGAGGAATTTGGCTAAAGTATAAAAGGGCTCACCCGAATTACGGTCTATGGAGTTAGTAAGGGCCTTAATAGTGGGAGTGACAGTAGCTATCCTAGCCTTCTCAGCCGGAGTCCTGGTGTACTCACTGGCCTCAGGTCACGTAGCTTCACCCAGCGGAAGCGCTAAGAGCACCACAACCTCCAGCACCTCTTCCTCTACTTCTTCGACCACCTCCTCTACCAGTACCACCTCCTCTTCCACCACAACCTCCACCTCTTCCTCCGGCGGCATAGCATGGGGTTGAGGAGGCCGGATTCACCAAAGGACTTTAATTTAAACTTTTAAGCGTCCACATCCTTTCCCTATTATGGAAAGGGAGAGAGCTCTGAGGTCAGCCATTGGGGTCCTTTCCCTAGCTTGGGCCACCTATCACCTCTTCGTGGGCTACCAATCCGCGACCTTCGCTGCCAGGGTGGTGGGGGGAGCATCCTTCGTCTTCGCAGAGTACTCCGAGTACTTCGGTTTCGCTGCTGCACTCTACGTCTTCGCAGGCTACGAGATCCTCAACGGTACCAGGAGGCTGATCCCTCTGATCTACGTCCTCTACTCCTTCAACCTCCTCCTGGTCTCCATCGCCTACGGCATAAGGGGGCCCCTGCTGGGCAGACCCTTGCCCCTGAGCCTCATAGTTGCCCCCGCAGTGCTCCTGGACTTCGCATTAGTGGGGCTAACAGCGGCGCTCTGGTTGACCACCTATGTCAGCGTCAGATAGGATCCCACTGAGGAACAGAGACCTGGTCCTGAGACTCTTCTCCTCCCCACCCCTCCTGGCCTCCACCATGGGACACTTCGGCGTGGTGGGTAGGACGCCTGAGGGCTACCTAGCTCTGATGTTCCCTAGGGACTCCACTGAGGCCTCGAGGTTCAGGCCCAGCGAGGACGTTTATCCCTACACCCTCTCCCCTCCCTCAGTCCAGGGGGCCTCGATCTCCTACGACCTGATCGAGAACAGGAGGGGCGGACACAGGTATAGGCTCGAGCTGACCCCCTCGGGGAGGTATGTGGTGATCATGGTCAAGTTCGTTAAGAGCTCCGGGCTGATCAAGTCTCCACACGTGGAACCTGAGCACCTGTTGGAACACATCAAGTCCTCCCTGGGGGAATTGGAGAAGGGGGAAACCCAAGGGGAGGAGGAACCCCTTCCAGACTTCGTGAGCCTGGAGGAAGTGAGGACGGACGTCAACGGTCTTATCAGCAAGATAAGGGAGCTGACCTCCGGCAAGGTCACGGGGGCCCTGAAGTTCAGGTCTCAGGAGGGGGAGGGGAGGATAGTCCTTAGGTCGGGGGAGGTGAAGTTCGCGGAGTTCAGGAGGGGGGAGAACGCGATCGTGGGCTCAGACGTCTTCGCCTCCATAATCTACCTGAAGGGGGAAGTGGAGATCGAGGTGGCGCAGGTGGACTATGATAGGGTCCTGGACTGGGTTCAGGAGAGGGTGGAGAGGGGTAAGCGCAGTGTTAAAGGACGCTGAGCGATGCGGGCTTACTGTGGATGGGTATTAAGTTTTTCCCAGATTTCCCTGGGAATTATTTAAATCACTCCCTCCCCTCCTGGAGGTATGAGATCCCGCAGGTCCCTGGAGTTACTCTCCTTCGTCCTCCCCCTAACCCTTTACGCTCTGACCCTGGACTGGAGGATCACCACGAACGGTATGGACGCCAGTATACTCTACCTCCAATACTCCATCCTGGTGCACCACGCCCTGACCCTCCCTCCAGGGAGTGAGGTGGTAGACGTCAGCCTCTACCAGGGGAGGGTCTACAGCGCCCTCTCCCCTGGATACGCGGTCCTCTCCCTCCCCTTCGCGGCCCTGGGCTTTCAGCTCAACGGTTGGCGCTTCACCCTCTTCGGTCCCCCCAGGGTTATGGACGAACTCTTTTCCTCCCTCATGACGTCACTGGTTTCCCTGATCTGCTTCAGGATCTCCAGTGAGTTGGCGGACGAGAGGAGGGCCCTCCTCACGGCCCTGGCCCTGTCCCTGAGCACCCCCCTCTGGGTCTACGCCACCACCCTGATCCCCCAGAGCGCCTCCCTTCCCCTGGCTCTGGCTGCAGTGTACTTCACCCTGAGAGGTGAGGTGCGAAGGGCTGGCCTAGCCCTGGGTGCGTCGACCTTTGTGGAGTACGCCTCCTCCCTCTTCCTCCTCCCCCTGGTGATCTACACCTGGGCCAAAGGGGGGTGGAGGAAGGCCGCGCAGATCCCCGCTGCCTTCACCCCAGGGGTAATGGGGCAGCTAGTCTACAACTACCTCCTCTTCCACAACCCTCTCCTCTTCCCCCAGGAGTTCTTCCAGGGGAGCCCCGGACCCCTGTGGGGGGACTTCTCCCTCAGGGCAGTCCCCTTCCACCTTCTGCTCAACCTCCTCTCCCCCTACAGGGGGATCCTGCTCACCTCCCCCCTCCTCTTCCTCGGGACCCTTGGGATCAGGGAGATGTTCAGGCTGGATAGGAGGGCAGAGGCGGCGCTCTTCCTCTGCTCTTCAGCTGAGGTGATCCTCTTCTACTCTGCCTGGAAGTATTGGGACGGAGGGTTGGGGTACTCTCAGAGGTTCGCGGCCCTGGCTCTCCCCCTCCTCCTGATCCCCTCTTGCCTCAGTTGGGGGAAAGCCCTCAGGGGATTGGCGATCCTGGGTTCCACCCTGAACTCAGCGGTCGCCTTCACCTCCCCCTACCCTCCCCAGGGTGGACCCCTCTACTTCCAGCCCTTCTCCGCCTTCCCAGGCCTGCTCCATCCCGACGGTTGGATCGCGTTGTTGACTCCTCATTCCTCTCCAGTGATCTACGGGACCTACCTATGCCTCTGGGCTTGGTCGTCCCTCCCCTTCCTCCTGATCAGGGAGTCCGGGAGAGGGGTGAAGCCCGAGCTCCGGGAGGCCCGGGAGTTGGGGGAGGAGCAGACCGAAAACTTTTAAGGAAGGTAAGGTCAGGGGAGGACTATGTCAAGAACCAGATCCCTCCTCCTGTTGATCCTACTCCTTTCACCCTTTCTTCCCCACCTCCCCCAAGCCCGGGCCTGGACCGTGATCCCTCAAGGCTATTACCTCTACCTCCCCCTGAACTTGAACTCTACCTCCCTCCTGCTCTACGCGGTGAGGAGCAACGTGAGTGTCTCGGTGGCCCTGGATACTTCCTCCCAATTCAGGTCCTTCAACTCCACAGGGCGCCTCAACGACACGATCTACCTCCAGAACGGGACCCTGGTTGAGAACGCTGCGCTCCTCACCCCAGGCCTCTACTACCTACTCCTGTATTCCCCCTCCGCTGCTGCCAACGTGAGCTACCACTACTACGTGACCCAGAACTTCAGTCTCCAGAACTCCTCCACATACGTGGGGTTCTTCTACACCGTTCCCCCTAGGTCGACACTGAACTTCACGCTCCACGATCAGACGGAGGGTTCCCCCTCCAACGTGAGCTTCCTGGGTCTCTCCAACGAGACCCTGACCTACAGGCTGATCCTGTGGGGGCCCAATTCCACGATCTTCTCGGTGGGACCAGTCACGGCATTGGCCAACTTGAGCGGGGGAGTGTATTATAACTCCTCCCTGAGCCCCGGGCTCTACTACCTTCAGGTCTCCAACCCCAACCCCTCTCCGGCCTTGGCCTACCTGGCGTACCACATCCACCTCTCATACGTAAACCCCTACCTGGCCTGGGTCGTGAGGACTGGGAAGCTCTCCCCCTCCCCTCCCGCCCCCACAGGGGTGGCCAGCTTCGGGGTTTACAACAGGTCTGGACTACTTCAACCCTACGTGATCCGGACCAAGGAGGTGGTCGGGTTCTTCAACATCTCCTCCATTGAGGCCTATAACTCCACCGCGCAGATCCTCAACGTCTCCCCCTATGAGGCCACACTCCAACTCAACGTGGTGCTCCAGGTCAACGACTCCTCGGGGACCTACTACTACTGGCCCCAAGACGTGCTCGACTTTTTCACCAACGAGAGCGTCCTGGCTTACTCGGATAACGTCCTCAACTTGACCGGGGATCAGGCAACCCTGACTAACTCCTCCATAACCTCCCTGGACGGAGGATATGTGGAGAACTCCAGTTTCGGGGCATACTACGGGATCTACCAGAACGCGCCTGTGGTTACCTATGGGTTACCCCTGGCAGGGGAATTGATCATGAACCTTACGCTCCTCCCGGGGCAGGGAGTTGAAATAGGGATGTGGGTGATCGTCCTCCAGAACGGCACCTCCCCCTACCTCTTCACCTCCAACTTCGATAGGATAGTGATCCACGACCCCAACGTGACAGCTGCCTCATTCGTGGTATCGGGCCGAGACCTAACGCCGGCGGGGGAGGAACAGAGGCAGGGGAACTTCATGGACGCTGAATTGGTGTTTGGGGGAGGGGGGAACGGGGCTGCGACCCAGTTCCTGAACCTCTCCGCCTCCCTCTTCCTGGGCTACATGAACTCCAGCGGCTCCCTGGTTCCTTTCCCCTCCTATTACAGCTTCGGGGCCGACACTGCGGAGGCATCGGACAACGTCCATGTGACCAGAGGCCAAGGGCCGTTCTTCGAGGTCAAGGCGGGGGTCCCGGACTTCGTTTACCTGGGCTCGGTGGGCAACTCCGTGAGCCTTCCCAGCGGTAGATCCTCCTCGACCTCCTCGACCACTTCGTCCACCTCCTCGACCACGACGAGCACCTCCTCGACCACTTCGTCCACCTCCTCGACCACGACGAGCACCTCCTCGACCACTTCGTCCACCTCCTCGACCACGACGAGCACCTCCTCGACCACCACCGGATTCCCCATCTCCTTCTACATACTCCCCGTTGTGGCACTCATCGTGATCGTCTCAGTCATCGTGGTCGTGTTCAGGAGGAGGTGAGAGATGCTCAGCCAGTCCTAGCCCCGGAGGGTTCCAGGGTCTCGTCCACCGTGGGTTAAGAACGTCGGGTAGGGACGGGATCCTTAACTTAAATAATGGTGCCAATAAGGTTAATGCGAGGGATTTTGATAACTTAAAGGAGGCCGGGGGATTTGATAAGGTTACATGGAGACTGACGTCTCCCCGCCCCGGAAGGGTTCCCTCCCAGAGGGCTCATCATTCCCCCCATTGGTTCGGGACTACACCCCTGGTGGGCAGTCGGGGGCGCCAGAACTCCCCCCAGTGGAGGGGACTTCCATCCGTGAAGTCCACTCCCTTAAGGGGAAAGGAAGGTGATGGTTGCCCCTCCCTCAGTCCCATTAAGTCGTCAAAGGGGTATTTAAATATAAGGGGCTATCCATCCTCACGGAAGGGGACTTTCGCCCCCTTAACCCCCGCAAAGTTAAAGGTTTATTTAAGTGTCCCCGCATGAGAAGGGTTATAAAATTAGGGGTTCAAAGGGGGCGAAAAACCTCGCCTCTCTGAGGCGGGGATGGATAGCCCCCTTTGTAGTCATATTTAAATACATCTTTTTCAAACATTCCATTAATGCCTACCGTAGGGTTCCGTTTTAGGG
>Ga0208549_100286_pt1 | contig 23789 bp, 25 predicted proteins | sample BED_host_MetaG_FD_187135 | JGI IMG/M metagenome (GOLD analysis project Ga0208549, IMG submission 187135) | Hot spring microbial mat communities from Yellowstone National Park, Wyoming, USA - BED_host_MetaG (SPAdes) (version 2) | ecosystem: Environmental > Aquatic > Thermal springs > Hot (42-90C)... | reverse complement strand
ACTACTACGGAGACAGACCGGAGGTCAGGGAAAGAAAGGTTAAAAAGTTGGAGAAGCCCTCAGAGCGATAACCTTCATGCGTAAGGAGAAGCCAGTGCTGGATCGGAGCAGAAAGAGATCACGCATAGCTGGTGAATAGGAAGAAGGCGCCTCGTAGGGGCGAATAATGGATGATGGGGATATCCCCGAATAGTTGGGTGCCAGCCTCTTGAGGGGGGTGTCATAAAGGAAAGAGCGTCTGAGCAAAAAAGATAAGATTAAATCAGGTCATAGTTGTCAGCATAGCCGTCGACTCGTCAGAGGTCAAGGTCCACAACGGAGGGGATTGAGTAAGGCAGGTCTGGAAGGTGAATAAGGAATACCTCAAGATACACTTCCAGATGGACATAAAGACGGGGGAAGGTCGTCTCAATGGACCTCTCATCAGAGAAGGTAGGAGGCAGAAAGAGGCCGGTTAAGGGGGTAATGAGGGACAACGTGAGGGTGAAAAGGGTCCTAGGTGATGGGGCGTTCGACCCGAAGGCTAACTTCAACTTCCTCGCCCAAGAAGGGATCATACCGGTAATCAGGGTCAGAAAGGTTCCGCGCCCAGGAATGAGCCTCTCAAACTATGAAGCTCGCCGTCATCGAATAGCAGACCTTCAAGCTGAGGGCATGGTCAAAAACTAACAGGTTCGGCTACAGGTGGAGGGTCGAAGTAGCATTTTCGGTCATCAAGAGAATCTTCGGAGAATACTTCATGGCTAAGAGGTTCGTGAATATGCAAAGGAGATGGCTGTGAAGGTATTTATCCACAACGGGTTCATAATAGCAGCGGTGTAGGAATTAGACGACGCTTCAGTTCACTTCATGCTTGAGGGTAGAGTCATGAAACAGAACAGAAAGGCGCAATCGTCAACATGAATTCTCTTTGGCTCGTATGCTCGAAAAGAGGTCCCTCGGCTATAGTGATCGTGAGAGAACTGTTCACAAGGATTCTGCATTTGAATGGGTCTCCAGAGTAGGGCTTTTCTCTGTAGTCCTTATTAAAATGTCTATGATTGCTATTGTTAGTAAGCAGTATAAACCATGTGCTGTCGGCTTCTGATATTGTTCTATCTATTTTGCTCTTGATCCTCACACATGGCTTAAAGTCCAAAGTAAGGTGCCTTATCCATAGCCTTTATCTTGTTCAGCTCTGTTTTATGTTTTCCTAGCGCTAGAGTCTTTCGTATCCCACGAGATCAGAACTCACAACTGACCTATAGAAAGTATTTCTCTCTGGTTATCGTATCTTTTTCAGATTTAGAGCAATAACCTAGAATTACTTGGATACTTCTTCGATTTTCATCCCAGTAGTTTTTGGTCCGAGTACAAGAACATCAATTATTAGCACAAGTGCTATGAGCCCAATTACTATAAAGGTTGGAAGCACTCCGTAGAGTACCAAAACTGTCGGCAAGATAGATAGATTGAAAGCCGAACCCAATCTACTGAGAGAGTAACTCGAAACCGCACCTGCGATTCTCGCCCTAGTTGGAAAGATCTCCGTCGCATATGTCTGGAACACCCCTACCCACGACTGCGAGATTAAACCAAAGAGGAAGCCTGTTGTTATTATAATGACAGGATTCCTCGTATAAGCGAACGCAAGTCCATCTACTGCTAATATTGCCGCTATTACAGGAACTTGCCATTTGCGTTCGAACCTGTCTATATACAGTAATGAAAGCAACGGACCGAGTGGATAGGACGCATATATCAAAAGCGAATACTGTAAACTAGTTGTGACCTTAATGCCCTCGTGGACTAAGATGGTAGGCGCGAGAGAGCCAAATCCGTAAAAGATACCTGCTTGGCAGAATTGCAGAATGAATGCCATCACGGTCCTCTTAGTATAAGGAGCCCTGAACAGGTCTGCGAAAGGGATTCTCTTCTGAGGAAGAACTTCGACAATTTCTGGCTCCGGAAGGCTCGATAAACCCTTTAAGCGCATGACCTCCTTCTCGATCGATGAAACTAATTCGTCTGCGCGTTCACTTTTCCCACTAACCTCTAGCCATCTAGGTGATTCTGGAAGTCTTAGTCTATAGTACCAAGCAGTTAAAGCACCAATTGACGAAATTAGGTAAAGCCATCTCCAACCTTCGGGATAGATAAAATGAATGGGTATTAAAAAGTAAGCCGCGACGGCCAACGAAAACGCGGACAACAATCCGAGAGTAGTCATGTAAGCAAAATAAGTTCCTCTCTTTTTTGCAGGAAAGAATTCACTAACATATGTGCTGATCGTCGGAACTTCTGCTCCGACCCCGAAACCGGATATAAACCGAAAGATAGCAACTTCATAGATGTTAGATGATAATGAGACTATGAAAGCTCCAACAGACAACAATAAGAGACTATACATAAAGAGGGGCTTCCGACCGATCCTGTCCCCAAGGAACGACCATGTCAACCCGCCGAAGAATGCACCGAGAAAAAGCGAAACAATGACGTAATCCACTGTAGCTGGAATCGGTATTCTGAAAGTTTGTGAAATCGGAACAATAACGAATCCACCGACGAATAGTTCGAATGTATCGAATAGATAGCCTAAACCAAGTAACACTGCCAATTTCCGATGCCACGGGGAGAAAGGAAGTCTCTCAAGCTTGGCTGCAGCGGTTATTCTTTTTGCTTTTTCCATATTTCCTGCATGTTCTGGCAAAGCCATTAATAAGCGTTACGAACGGAGGTAGATTGTAGCATAACTTGATTTAATAGTCTACGGTCCTTCTTCTCCGCATCTATCGGATGCTTTGCTTCTACATCGATGCTCATGCCTATGGATATGTCATGGCATGACTACAACAAGGCACTGATAGAAAGGGGGAAGATGATACTGGTTTCTCATTCCTCGACTCCTAGGGAGCTGGAAGAGATGAATAGGGGGAAGTAGGTTCATTTACCCAGACTCATATATCGAATTCCTTTCCTTCGTCAAGGTTGGGTTTGGTGTACCATACAGGACGTTGCAGGGTGTCACAGAATCTCTATCAGAATACATCGTACCAATGCATGAAATACACTTCACACAGATAAGGAGGAGGATGCTATCTGTAATGAAAAAGAAGAAGTAAGTTTGAGCCTTTGAAGGATTGTGATAAAGAGGATGAGCCTACAACTATAGTAGTCGATTCAACAAGAATATCGACTACAAAGAAAGGATCCTATATAGAAGAAATGTGGAGGAGGGAAAAGGGGAAGTTCATCAAGCTTGCAGATAAGAAGGGTAAAATAGTAGGCTTCAGGGTTACATCGGAAAAGACAGGAGATACAAAGAAGTTCGTACCCCTCGTAAAAGAGGCAGTAAAGAGAAAGGGAAGGGGGAAGGAAGGATCAAGAGGGCATATGCTGATTTAGCATATGATTCAAGGAAGAACTTCAATCTACTTGATAAACTGAATATAGAACCTGCCATAAACCTCACGAAGAATGCCGTGGCTAAGACGAGGGGCTCTTACCTCAGAAAAAAGGAAGTGTTGCTATGGAGAGGCTCGGAAGGGATGAGTGGGTGGAAGAAGGTAAAGGAATATTGCAATAGATGGATCGTAGAGATACTGATACCCATCTTAAAGAGGGTCTTGGGCGATAGCGTAAGCTCTAAGAAATTCCTTGGGCAGAAGATAGAGGCATCGCTTAAGGTGATGCTGTACTCCAAGTTTAAATCATTCTGAACGGGATCATGTCAGGAAGACAAGGTAAAGATATCGTGGATATGGAGTTACGCTACAATCTACTTATGGTTCCATAATTACTGAATTCCTGCTAGAATTTTGGAAGGATGTTAATACTGGAGTGCTTCAAGAATACGAGTATCTTTTTCGTCATAAGCAGACCAATGTTCATGGTATATTCTCCAACGACTTGACTTTTTCAATAAGACAACTGTTCCTCGATAACGAATATCGTGAGATCTTATATCCTTTGGATGAAGCTGGAGTGTTAGAGTTACTACAGCTACTCTGCCAAGTACATCAATTTTTATATCTCTTATCTCTGAAATATAATTGCGCCTGAAATTGATCCATATTTTTCTGATATTAGAAAAAGCGGCCTCTTTTTCTAATCTGATACGCAGCGGCGAGAAGCTGTAGTAGTAGAACTCATTGTCATACAGTCCCATTTTTATCGCCGAATCGAAGTTACCATACTGCGCTAGCGTGTGCTGACGTTTTATTATTTGCGCTATCTCAAATTTATCAGACGGCTCTTCATTAGGAAATCGATCTACTTTACGTTGTTTCATCTGAGGTTTGTCTTCTTTGAACCAGCTTCGCAATCGATGACTTATGTCTAACAAGTTCCTTACTGTAAGGTTATTCTTCGCCACTAAAAGCGTAAGGTCGATTCGGGTGTCGATATCACTTACATGAGCGAGTATTCGCGCGTGATGTTCGGTAAGATGATACAGCGCTTCAACTAATTCTGGATGATCTGATAGCGTCTGCTCGTCGAATAGCTCAACCATTCTAATGCAGTTTGATATGTGTTGTTTAGATATCCCGAGTATCTTGCCAATTTGTTCGTATGTTTTTCCAAACTCTTTGTTCATTCTTTGAAAGATGAGTGCCTTCTCATAATCCGATAAGTCCTCTCGCTCGAAATTCTCTATAAGAGATAGCTCAACGACGGACTCGTCGTCAACATCAACAACATCCGCAGAAATTGTCTTCCATCCAAGAGCTTTAGCTGCCATGAAGCGTCTATAACCGTAGATAAGCTCGAACTTGCCGGGTGAAGACCTGCTTGGCCTGACTTTTACTGGTACCAACTGTCCTGCATGCAAAAGTGATTCGGACATTCTTTCAATTGAGGTCTTTGTGTAACGTCTGCGGGAATCATACGGGCTGACAAGTATTGAATCGATTGGAATATCCAATTCAATTTCCCCTAATAAAACAAAGAAGATCTCGATAATAACCTTTTTCTGGTGTGTTACACGATTTGGCTTAGTAGTCTAGGGTTTTGTATCAAGTGCGCTTGAATTCATGGCAAGATCATAATGTCATCCCGATGACATAGATTGGAGCGGGTATAACGATGCCCTGATTAGGATAGGCAAGGTTGAGATTGACCCTTCAGTGCTCAGGGAACTACGTCATCAGTTGAAGAGGTAGAATAATGGTTAGGTTGGAGAGCTCTACCATTAATCTCAGTCATTCTTCACATTGATAGTGTTCGTCAGGCTCCTCTTTCATCTTCTATACGGGCAGACTGAGGGATTCAACGTCTTTCTTCTAAAGCATATTTATGGTCTAACTGTATCAGATCACTCAACCATCAACAGAAGGATAAACAGGCTCGGTATCGACATCGAAGGCTATCTGATCAAATCTAATGAACCTGTCAGCATAGCTGTCGATGCATCTGTGGTAAAGGTGAATAACGAAAGATACGGAGTAAGGAATGTATGAAAGGTGAGGAAGGGTTACCCCAAGGTACATTTTATTATCGATATCAAGACAAAGCAGGTTGTAGCCATGGATGATGAGCGTTTCCGAAGTATCATTTTGCTCTGCCATGTTTATATAAAGTGAATTAGGAGGCATGCATAGGCAGGTTTAATGATGCAGAGCATCCTGTGCTTATGCTGTCTTGCTCCATCTGAATATTCGTCAGGTAATGCTGTATATCATTGCTCAATAACAAAGCAAGGAAGCCAATACATGAGATGGATACTTATCTAGATAACTTGGGCAAATAAAAGGAATGAGCCATTAGGTAAGATAGCCTTGTGACACATGAGGTTAAATGCAAAGAGGTGATCTTTCAAGGCGATAGTCGCCGCTTCTGCTAAGATGTTGGGAGTGATATATTCTGTGTTAAAGGACTTTACAGTTAAGGAGAGCAACCTTATGGCTCTAGTTGACGCAAATCGCCTCGTTAAACCAGATGTGGCATCTCCTTTTAACAAGTTACCAGAATGTTATGATAATGAGGTTATAGCTAGAATAGATAACTGGAATACTTTAAACCTGGATAATTGATAAATTAATAGTTAAATGCAGCTCACATAGATAATGAAGCTCTGCGAAGACCCAAAAAGTTAATATAATGGTAATTGTTAGAAATGACTTGAATTGCAATGATAGATTTTTATGGAAAGCAAATACCAGAATCCTTAGAAGAATTGATAGAACCGAAGCATACCGCGTTGCTTATCTGGGACATGCAAAATGATGTAGTTGAAGGAATTTTCAATCGCGACCAAATCATTCAGGCAATCAAAAATTTGCTAGATGAGTGTAGGAAACACGGCGTTAAGGTAGTGTACAGCCAGCACACGACACTTGATTGGAGGAATGAATCTATTTCATGGATTAGATATCTCATGAAATCTAGCCATGTGACTGACCCTTCTCGTCTGAAATTAACTTGTGTGAAGGATACAAATGGATGGAAAATTGTAGACGAGATTAAGCCTACTGGAGATGATTTTGTCTTCCCTAAAAGGCGGCCTAGCGCCTTCATAGGTACAGATTTGGATTTGTTTCTAAGATCAACAGGGATAAGCACAGTAATGATTGCTGGGGTTGCTACAGAGCTAGGTGTGGAGAGTACGGTTCGACACGGAACTTACATTGGTTACAATATGGTGATTATAAGAGATTGTGTCGGTTCTTGGAATAAGGAGGCTCATGAAGAGGCAATAAAATTCATGGAAAGAAGATTTGAGGTTGTTGATTCCGCTCTGATAATCCAGGCTTGGAAGCAAACAGTAAATATGTGAATGCAGGCTCTCAAAGAGTTTTGCGTAACGAGTAGAAAAGGTAGAACTAGTGACCACACCTTAACCTTGCTGCAGCTTCGTTTCTGCTCATGGACTGTTTTTTATTACGCATTTCGCCCCTTCTGCCTCCAACAAGTAAAGGCGAGATGATGCTTGTCGCAAGTTACAATGGAGTACCTCTTGGGTGTTGCAGACGCCGTTTGCTTCCGTAAAGGGCTGCCCACCTTGCTGCTTAAGCACAAGTTCACGTCCAAACAGGTTCTTTACACATCTTATCAGCTGCAGGCCTGGTCCTACTGTTTTATCCTTGGGCTGATGGGCTTTGATACAAGTCGCCTGAAGTATGCTGTGATACTTGCGCCGCCAGAAGCGAAGGGTGATGAGTTTCTGGAGCGAATAGATGAGCATTTGGTCCGGAATTCTCGGAGTTCTGAACTCACCTTCCCTCTCCGTACGGGTCAGGCAAAGGTTTTCATGGAAAGTTTTGACCAACGCAGCTTTATCATGCAGCTAGACTGGGCGCTCGAATTCTGGAAGCAGAGTAGAGAAGCTGTACCCACGCGTAACCCGCAGAAGTGCAAGGTCTGCGAGTTCAGAGAGATGTGTGATTTTTCCCTTGCCAGAACTGCCAGTTCCCCACCTAGTTCGGTAAGCGGGAGGAGGAAGATCTGATGGATTGGTATTTTGACATAGAAACAGCCAAGCTAGATCCTCACGATACCAACCGAAAGGCAAACCTAGAACCTGAGACTGGAAAGATCATAACCATCCAGCTACAGTTAGTGGATGAGGTTAGCTGCGAACCGATTGGTCCACTCAACATTCTGAAGGAGTGGGAACCCGGTTGCAGCGAGCGCACCATTCTTGAACAAGTGAAGCCACTGATTACAGGGAACCACTGGGACTTCGTGATGCTGGGGTGTAATCTATCCTTCGAATACAAGTTCCTGAGCGCAAAGTTCAGACAGTATTTCAACCTCGAACTTTCGGCAAAAGATTGGCTTGAAAGACCGTTAAAGGACATGAAGCTCATAGGCATCATACTCAACGACGGGAGTTTCAAAGGGGCTTCGCTGAGCTCATTCACCAGCAAGCCGCAAGACGGAGCGATGGTCCCTCTTTGGTACGAAAGAGGGGAGTACGACCTGGTTCTGGAGTACGTGGAAAGAGAGGCTGAATCGTTTTTGAAAGCATGGAAAGAAGTGAACTTCGAGCTCAGGAAGAAGTTCCAAAAGTGAAGGTAACGATTCTTAGTAAATCAAGAATCGTCGCTATATCATGCATCCCTGACCATGATATAGGGGTAGAATCCACGAATATCGTCCTGTGTAGGGTAAAAAAAAGAGATAGACGTTGAGAGGAGAACATCCGCAACCATTCACTCTGTCTGCGTGCACTCAGCCTGCGAAATCAATTTGTCGTTGCTTAAAAAAGTGTGCCTGCATACGAAACCACTATCAAGTTTGGTTGGCGTTTAAATATGATTCTACAGCTATATCTACATGGCAATGCCAGAAATAGAGGGACAAAACCAGTTTCCTGCTAAAGATACTAGCGAATGGACCTACAAAGAGGTGAGGGAATGGGCTCTTCAGAACCTCTTCCCAAGGACTTTTGATGTTGAGGTTGACGGAGTGAAGGGCGGGTTAACCATATCCACAAAATCTGTGATCTTCTCTCCTGTAAATGGGGCAAGCAGAGGGTGCGATATCAATCAGATAAGGGCGATAAGAATAGTAGATTATGATACAGCAGAGATAATGTACAGCGTAGCTGGCAAGATTGAGAGCATCATAGCTAGGTCCACTGAAGGTTGGAGGCCGAAGCTAAAGTCAATCGACCCTGGAATAGAGTATTACGATGCGCCAGTTGGAAGATCATATACGTTTGCGCAATATATTTCGGAAGTCTCGGATGCAGACGTCGTTGACCACTACGGCTCTCCCTATGGAAGAATAGCATTGAGCGAGTTCGAAGAGAGAATCAAGCAGGCTAGGGAGATGATTTCAAAGATTGATAAGGAGCATAAGGAGTATTTCAAACAGATCTACCTGTCTCCCATGGCAGTGTTGCAGGAATCAATCTGGGGATTTGCAAAATATGTGATTCCGATTTCTCGAAAGCTCATGATGGATATTATTGACTATGAGGCACGCCGGAAGATGCACCAAGTGGATCCTGCTGATGAACGAGTCAAAAAGGCCCTCGACGAAAGCATTGATGTCTTGCTTTCATTCGGTTTTACTGGATTGAAAGGTTAGTCTTACGTTTTCTGTGTTTGAAATTCAGACCGACCACTCAGGCTGCGAAACAACGGATCGGCTTCTGCCCTCAGTGATTGAAAACTACCTGCGCCTGATCTGCTTAGTTGCTCTTTGGCCAACTCGAAAAATCGCTGTCTAATCAGGTGAGGCACCATGTTTGAATGTATCTCTTTGCTCGTTAGTACACTTGCCAAGCTGGCCTTTTCCGACTCTGTTCCACGCCTAACTATTTCATCAAACCAATTCCCAGCTGCTTCTTCGCCTTTGAAGTCAGATGGTAACTGAATTTCTGACGACTTCATCCTCTCTACAAGTTGAGGGATTGTGCTCGAAAGTGACAAGGTATGCTGTGCTGCTACAGCTGAAAGTTGCTTCTCCACACCAGCCTGATAGCTTGCAGTTACGTCTTTTGCAGTCTTCAAAGTTAAAGTCCTGTTCACTATTCTGGCCCCTTCACCAGCTCCCAGCGCTCCGAGAGTTCCGGCAGCCCCAAGTGATGTTATGTTGGAAAGCATAGCAGGAAATGAGTGCCTGCTGAATGCCTTCATACCTGCAGCAAGCTTCTGCCCCGTTGTTGGGGTAACACCTGAACCCAGATATCCAGGAGAGCCGGGCATGGTGAGGCCTCCAACAGCCATTTTTGCTGCACCAACTCCCCCAACTCCTGCAATGGCTCCTCCTGCAACAATAGCTGTTCCTACACCCACACCGGTCATCGCTGCTTGACTTGCTGTCTGGAATACTATCGAGGTGAGGGGTGCGAACACGGTAGGCATCAGAACTGCAGCAAAGAGTGCAGCTGCTGCCATCCAACCCTGCCATCCCTGCACGACGTTGAATATGTTGCTGGAGGAATTTGATTGCAGTACGTTTGCTGCCACCCCTATCACTATCGCGCTCATCAGAGATGCAAGTATCAGGCCGAAGAGAGTATCCTCAACCATCTGGCTGAGCTTCCTGGTGAATGGTATCATGCGCAGCCCAACAGCAACTGGAAAGGCTGCAAGCATCACCCCTATGATGAAAAGCCTGACCATTCCCAGAAGATAGGTCATTACGTAAAGTATCAGCATCATTATAGCCCTTGCTGCTGCCAGTATTCCAGCAGTAATGAGGTCCCATATAGAGCCTCCAAACACTATCTCATTCCAGACATATGATATTGAAGATGAATATGATGTGTATGGAGCAGGGTAGGCTATTATAGTCATGTCCAGATAGTTTACTGTCCTAGCAATGTAATCATATAACATCGGGAAGATCAGGATTATCACCACCCCTGCTGCTATGTTGAAGAGGAACTGAACGCTGTAGCCTTCCTGCCCTTGTTGCCTTCTTTTCCCTAACGCACCTGTTATCATTTCTACTATGACAGATACCCCCAAAATTATGAATGCTACTATCATGATGAAGTTGTACATCCCGTCTATTGCTGGAAGCACTGGATCGGATGAAGTGACGTTGGTGCCAAGCATAGAATCATTGATCAGGGGGAGCGCAACTATCAGCTGGAATGTGGGGTTTGGGGAGGGTAGTTGCTGCTGTTGCTGTTGCCCCGCAAGTGGAGAGCCATTACCGCCTCCTGATATGATGAAAGAGCCGTTTGGTATGACGACCAGAGAGGCAAGCAGAACTGCGACCAGGAACATCCTGGAACTCTTCCTGTAGAATAGTGCTGCTCTTGTTACAGCATCCCTGAGCGTCATACCAGAAGAGTGATGCATAATGGTTTAAAACGAAAGATTGGAGGAAAATAAAAGCAAAAAAGGGAAAAGCGAAAAAATTCTTGTGTCAAGAGGTAAAGGCAGCTCTCTTTCCTCTTTGCTTACTCGTGGGCCTCGATCATGTCGTGCACCATCCCGTAGCCAACCCATATCGCGCCTATGATTACGATGAGTATCAGGGATGAGTTGAGTGCATTGAAGACTATGCTTGGAAGCGCTGGGTCGGTAGGTGAAGCTACGCATTTAGTTCCTGCCGACCCTGCCGCCATCGTCCATAGGTAAGATACACCGTTGCTGGTGCAGACGGCAGTTAACCCGTAACCAACGGTAGCAGGGGTCCCTGCCCCAGCTGAGGTGGAAACGACGTACAGCAGAAAGGACAGAAAGACTGGCACCAGAAGTATAATTATTATCATGATCGCCTTCCTCCTCAGCTGGTAGGTTGCTGAAACACTTCTGGAGCTCGTTGAATAAGCCATTGCTACCAGATCCTCCTCCCTTTATGTACACTGTAAGCCACGTCATCATGACCTTCATGCTCACGGTATGCTGCTTTGCTGACTTTTTCCTGCATTGACCTTAGAGTTATCTGCGCCTTTTAACGAGAAATGAGCTGTTAACATGCATGTCGTCAGAGGACTCATGGTGGGAAGATGAACAATGGTGGGAGAGAAAGAGCATCCCTCTCGGTTTCCTGATTCTATCATTCAGGCAGCTAGTTATCATCGTCCTGTTCTTATTTCTGGGTTACTTAGTTTCGCTCCCTGTTCGTTTTACCTTGTTAACATTCTCATTCGCAGGAAGGGCCATTGTTTTCCTTGCATTCCTGCTTGTTGGATTAGCGCTTGCAAACAGAAGAGTGAAGATGGTTCCGCCTGAGTTGCAGCTAATCTACTGGCTGACGATGAAAATGGGTAAGAAGAAGTCTTCCAATGAGACTGGAAAAACAATGGCAGAACATGGAGACGAGATTAGAGAAGGTTGAAGCAACGTGATCATCGAAGGTAGTCCGAACCTGTGTTTTACCTGGAATGCGCTTTTACGTGCTAGTACCTTTTGCTGAGAGGCCTCTTTTCTTTCCACCTTTTTTGACCTGCTTGTTCCTTTTATGCAATCATTTGTTTTTATCCTGGTTTGTACACCTATGAACTTCGTTCCGTAAACCTCAGGAACCTTCCGGAAAAGGACGCTGCTGCTGTGCTCGACAGGTTCGCCTCGCTCCTTGATTCGCTGACTGATCCTGTGAGCTTCATCATGATATCAGATAGCAAGGTTGTGCTGACGCTGGGTGAAGGCTCCTTCCTCAGGTATTCCACTCCATGCAAGAGGTTCTTCGTCACATCCACTGTAAAGCTTGACAGCCTGCTGGAAAGGGGAAGCTGTACACCTGCAGCATCGATCCCTGTGCTGAAGATAAAGAAATTTGAGTCAACTTACTCTATAGATGAAGAGTCAGGCATTGTAAGGGCTTATTCCGTGACAAGGCTTGGAGGGAGGATACAGGCTGGATTCCTGAGCGATGTCTGCTCAGTAGCTCATTCTGTTAGGCTTGATATATCTCCGATTGAGACTTACAGGGCAGAATCAATAGTTAGAGCTAAGCTGCGCTCAGTATCTGTCAGCATAGGGATAAGGCAGATCGAGGGGAGAACTGCAGACCAGAGGGACCTTTTGGAGTATGAAAGGGTAAGGTATGCTCATGACTCTGTAGTGTCGGGAAAAGAAAGGCTGTTCAGACTCAGGATGCTTATCGTTCTCAGAGAAAAAGACATTGATGCACTTCATGAAGCAGAGAAGAGGCTCAGGAGGGCTCTGGGGCAGTGTGTTGGAGAAATAGATTCGCCAAGGTGGCTCCAGGAGCCACTTCTCACAGGTGAAGGGCCATCCTGGGCTACGGGAAGGTGGTTCTACGTAACTACATCCACAGCAGCGAACTTCATACCATATTCAGGGCTTGATGTTTTGGACCCAAACGGGGTGTTTCTCGGGCAGAACCTTCAGACCGGAAATGCTGTGATATACGACCTGTTTGAAAAGGAGAACTACAACATGGCAGTTTTGGGAACAACAGGGTTTGGCAAGAGCACTTTCATCAAGTCCTTCATGGCTAGATTGGCTCTTCAGGACAAGAGCATGATGCTGTACGTCTTCGACAGCATAGTTAAGCCTGAGTATGCTGTTGGGCCTGATGGAAGCTATGAAAGATCGTTCGCAGGGGTAACGGGGTGCACTGTGAGAAGGCTGGGGAATGAAGATGATGTTGATGATGATAGCGTCAATGACGCAACAGAAAAGGAACAGGGAGACGGCCTTGATCCCCTCAAGGTTTTGCCAACGAAAAGGATGGCAGCAGACTTTCTTTCAAGCATAGCCGGTATAAGGGAGAACGAGCAGCTCCTCCTCTCACAGCTATACAGGGCTTCAGAACTCAGCTCAAGCGTTGATCAGCTTCTGCAGCAGCAGGCTGGGCAGGGTGAGCTAAGGACCAGGCTCGAAGCTAACCTGCAGCCCTATATGAGACTGTTCACAGGAGAACCTAAATTCACAGAAAGAATGGTGTTCATTCTTGATCTACCAACAAGGCAGGTAAGGGATGCTGCAGCCTTCCTTGCCCTTTCAGCAGTATGGAAGATGATAAAGGAGCAGCCTGTCAGGAGGAGGAAGGCTGTTGTTATAGATGAGGGTTGGGCCTTGGTGGAAAAGGACCCTGCAACTGGAAAGCCATACTTCCCTCTTGCAGTATCTTATGTGCCTGAGATAGCAAGAACAGGCAGGCACTTCAACACATGCTTTGTCATAGCCACACAGATGGTAGCAGACCTGCTTGGAAGGGCTGGCGAGTATGGACCTGGAAGGGACATGATAGAGTCCTGCTCAACTAAAGTTGTGCTGAAGCAGGACCAGGCTTCTTCTGCCATGCTTAAGGAAGCTTTTAACCTTAGTGATGCTGAGGAGAGCTTCGTTCTTAATGCAGACATAGGGACAGGAATGCTGCTCACAACAGAAGGGCATGTTCCCTTCCACGTCTTCCTCAACCGGTTCGAAAAGGATATCTTCACAACAAGGCCGGATCAGGTTGAAAAGATGAATGAGCTAGGTTAGTCTTTCTTTAATTCGAAAGTTTATATCTGATGCAAGTCTCATCTTGGCAAGTGTCTCGAAATGACTGATAATGTTTACTTTGTCAGACACAAGATGCATATACCATACGAGGATGCGAAAGAACTGTTTGAGCAAGGACTTATTGCATTTCACTACGAGGACATCAGAAGCTGGGACCCGAACGAATACAGTTCCATAGCTGCGAAAAAGACGATAAAGCATTTCGAAAAACTTGACAAAGACGGTGATTGGGTTATTGCAGATTACTCTCCTATACTCTGCGCGGATAAGGATCGCAATGTCTCAAAGGAAAACGATGGGAAGACGATACTGGTAGGAAAAGTTGAGCAGAATTCACGTGATTACTACCAGAGCAGGGGACTCTGCACGAAGGAGAAGGCTAAAGAACATGACAATGAACGTCTGAAAGATAAACACATCTACAAAACGCTCAGGCTAAAAATATACAAAAAACTTTCGGTTCTTTCCTACACACTTTTCCAGCTGCCTTTCCCCAGGGGTACAATAAGCCCTCTTAGAATGATCTCTGCAGAAAATCTAGCAAGAATGTGTAAAGGACGTAAGTTGGTCAATAAAGTCAAATCCATGGCGCCTTCACAACTCGAGGTGCTTTGCGAAGATTACCTGAGAGTGGAAAATAGAAAGATGAAAGACTTACCCAGACTGAAGATGCTCCTCGCCCCCATCGGAGGTAGCATGAAGGATATTGACATCGCTGGTCTTGCTTCGAATGGGCGTTATATCTTCGCACAGGTCAGCCAGGCAAAGGACAAAAGGGTAGAAGAAGAAAAAATAGAGAGGCTCAGAAGGGTCGGCGATAAAGAATCGAGTTTGATCTACTTTGGGCCGAAGAAAACTCGCCAGAGATCCAAGAATAAGGAAGAAGGGATACGGTATGTCGACATAGAAGAAGTGTTCGAGGAGTCAAGCAGTCACAGGGAATTAAAATCTCTCATTGAGTTATTCCTGTCACCTTCGAAGTCTTAATCCCGGTAAAGAAGCCTCCATGTAATTCAACTGAAATTCCGTCATTACCAACATGCCTTATTCTAATTTCTGTGGGATGTCTTTTTGCTCCGCTTGGCGAGCGCCTGTTTTTCGGTGTTCACAAAACGTACTGCATTCTTTACCTTATCCCTTTATGGCTATTCGGGATCATCTTTTGTCAGTTCAGTGTAAATGGCAGTGGGGAGAACATTTCCAGTGGTGGGGCGGAGTTGTTTTTCCTTGATCATAAAGAAAAATTGGATGTTCCCAAGCGTGTCTGCCTTCACCTTGCTTCTCTGACCATCTATGAATCTCGCCTTCTCTGCACAATCCATGAAGTAAGCAGCGCTGCATATACAAACATAACAAGTAAAACGATGAGAAAGGCAGGGGACCTTGGCCTCTCTGAACTGAAGACGCTCAGGGACAAATTTCCTGCATCAGATACAACTCCCCATGAATTTTCTGTATAAATTGAAATTGTCTGGTTCTTCGTTGATGGGATGAGCAGTTTGAATAACCCAGTGTACCCGCTTGGCGCAATACCTTTTGATGTAGGCACCAAGGTGATATTTGCGAGCACCTCTCCCTGCAAACTTGTTGCCCAGACTCGCGTTATGCCCCCGCTTTCTAGAGTTGCGTTGAGACTCACCAGAGAGTATCCAGCGCCTGGATTGAGGCCGTTGATATGCACCCCTCCTCCCTCAAGATTGACGTACACAGTTGAGTTCTGCCCGTAGAGTAAGGGGTAGTTATCGCTCAGGTGGCCTGGCTCCTGCGATACAAGGAAGGGCAGGTTTCCATAGCCATTGTACTGCCAGAGCAGAAAATAGCCAGAATCAAAAGAAATGCTGACGTTCAAGGGAAGGGCAGCAAGGCCAAGAGTGCTGTCAACGTATTCAGCTGTGAAATTCCTGAACGGGATTCCAGGAAGGGTACCGTTGCTGAGAAGGAGAGGACCGAAGCTCCCGTTGAATGTGTAGCTGTAGCTCCCTTTTCCTTGCTCAGATACTGTAACGTTGTAGTATGGCATTGCTGAACCGGGCATTGAAAGGCTGGTCGCATTGACCAGAAAGGCTGTCGTACCGCTGGAACGGTAGAAAGGAATTAGCTGCATGGTTTGGTTGTATGCATCGTACAGGTCGGTCTTGAATGCTGAGATGACTTTGGAGTCGTTTCCAAATTCATCTCTTACCTGGGATATAAGGTACTGGTCTAGCGGCAGAGGGTTGTGCACAGTAATGTTGACCATGGCATAAGGATCAGGGTTGCCTGAAGAATCGAACGACTTGAAGACCAGCAGACCGTTGAAAACAACTGGCTGGTAAAGGTAAGAAGTGTTGAATAAAGTGTAGTTGCTACCTGCAAAATCCTGCGATGATGCTGTTGCTGTAACGTTGAGGTATGTGAATCCTTGCGTCAGAAGTTCTTTCATATCGGTTGCATTCCCTTCAAAGTAATACTTCTGGACCCTGCTGCTCCAGGTGAAGGCTTTGATAGTAGCGTTCTCAGATAAGATTGCCAGAGTGACATTTTCGTACTTTGTGTAGGAGAGATCTTTGCCTATGTCAGGCGAACTTGCGTTCAAGGAGGCTATCCATCCGTCTGTTGAAAAGGTGTAGCTGTTCACCAGCGCCCTCTCCCCCGTGTCGTTTGTGTCAGTGATGGGATCGGTGTTCTGATCTCCTGAATAGCTGTATCCAGGGTTATTACCGTCGTACCTAACCAGAATGACGAATTCTTTCTGGTAGGAGGAGGTGCCAATGCTATTGTATCCGGTGTACGTAAAATACGTAAAGTAAGGAGAATACTGCACGACAGCGAATGGTACCTGGAAGAAGGCTGAGGATATAATTTCATTAGCCTTGTTGACATTCAAAGCTTCAACCTGAAGGGTAAGGTTGTATGGAGAGTATCCTGCATTCATCGATACAGAGAAGCAGGCAATGCCATATCTACCCAGAGGGAGGGATGATGTGTAGTTCAGCATGACCAAGGGCCCCAGCTGAACAGGCTGCACCTCTGTGCTTATGTCATTCCTGTAGTTCGAATACTGAAATGATGCATTCCAGGCGATGCAGAAGGAATCGTTCCTGTAGAAAGAGCCGTCAGGGTTCCTGAGGATGTTTCCATATTGGTCTGTGAGGTTGATTATCCTTGTATCGAGTACAAGTTGGAGCGGAATTACTTCTGCATATTGTACTGTTGAAAGAGTTGAAGAGGAGTAGGTGTATCCGTAGAAGGTGACTGATGCGGTTATAGGATACTTGCCTTCAGCTACACCCTGCCTTACTGTGAAAGTCGCATTTGTTATTCCGATGGAAGCAGATAGTGCTGACTGGTTGTAGCTCCACGAAACTGTTGCACCAGAAGTTTCCTGCGCCTCTGTGATGTTCAGTAGAATGGTGAAGCTGTCCCCTGCGAAGAGTGTATGGTCTGGGTTTGAGCTCAGATATACCACAGTGGAAGAAAGACAGTTGCCGTACGAATCGCAAGGGTCCTGCGTTTGAGATGCCGTTGTATGCTGCAGTGGCTGGCTCGTAGCAATCAGCAGCAGTAGAACAAAGATCGGGGTAAGTATTTCGCCTGCATAGTTGCCGGTCTTCAAGCAAGTGAATAGAGCTACCGAATATTTAACGCGCCTGCCGTTTTAATTCCTTTGAACGATATGCTTTATGTCTCACAGGAAATATGGGAGACGTCACTCACCGAATCACAGGGTAAGGTACAACTCCAACACGAAGAGTTGGGTGTGCGGATGCGGGTGGAGGGGCAAACGCCATTTGAAAGCTTCACATGTAATTCTGAGAGAGGAGATTTCGCCCTCCCTGCCTTTCTCTCTTGGGCCAGCCCCAAAATACGCGAGGCTTAAAAGGAAACGTTTCATGTGCGTAAACGTCCAACATTGTTGGACGAGTTGAGGGTCTCGATTCATTCAAAAGCATTGGACATTTACGCACATGAAGCAGAATGTAACAAATAAGGATCAGCGGTATTGACTTTGCTTAAGGCTTCGCCTCAGCTGCCAGTAACCTCTAATATCGTTCAGGTAGGCGTTGATGCTTTCCTCAGTCCAGTCCTCTATCCAGCAGATGTCAAGGAGCGCGTGCCCGGGAAGTACTAGGCCCTTCTAGCCAACAATGGCTTTCATCCTCTCCTTGAAGTCATCTGAAAGCATGTATCTAATTCCCCACTTTCTTGTGTTCGCCTTCTGTATAACTCCTTCTTCCTTTAGAGTAAGGAGAACCCTGTACACAGTAGACCTTTTGAAACCCATCTCCATGAGAACCCTGACCCTGAAGCCGGAGCCCTGTGCCATGATCCCAACCAAGAGAGCCAAAGCGATGCAGGTGCTCTTGCTTGCTGGCATTCACAAGCTCCTTCCTCTCTTTTTCAAGCACCTGTTGCCACGTTCTTCTTATGAAGTTGATTTAATTCAACGCTTCCTCCATCTGTTATCTTCACCCACTTGCCCTTCTTTGGGTCCCAGGTGAGGGTTCCCAATTCTGCTGCATGCAGCTTCGGCCCTTTCAAATCAAAAGGAGAATCTGAAACATTCACTCCGAATCCCGATTCCTCCTTTGAGATGACGACGAATAACTCTTTTCCGCAGCCTCCACATACATGCCGAGCGCTGCAGAAGAATTCCGGCAGAAGGGTGTCCTTCATTACTTTCCCATCGGCTGAAAGCGTATAGAAGGTCAGTTCTTCTTTGGTTGAAAGCCTGCAAGGGTTCTCGTAGCCACATAAAGGACAGCTGAGGAAAAGGACATCAACTTCGAAGAATGGAGTGGGAGGTTCATACCGAATCGATGGAATCGATAAAGTGGATGATGGACCGCTTGGCTGTGAGGTCGCCTCAGCCTCGGCACTTATGATGCGCTCTTCTTGGTCCTCTTCTTCCGCTTCCTTACCCACCTGCTCCGGTTCTTTATCCTCCGATACCTCGCGCTGAAGCTTTTTTCTCACCTGCTGAATAACATCCTGAGATGGCATGTTGAATCCTTCATGCTGCTGACTTCCATGAGCACTTTCTTCCTGCTCACTCGATTCCGGAAAGTTCTCCTGAAACCAGCCTATCTTAGGAAAACCCTGCTTCAGTATATCTTCTGCAAGGCTTGTTCTGTTTGGCTTGAGCCTTGCCTCTGCTATAACTGCAGCTGTCAGAAGGAATCTCCTATTCTCCTCTATCCTCTGAAGGTATTCAAGATGGGCTATGGTGAACCTGAAGCCAGAAGCCTTTTCTATCCTGTACAGCTGCTCTAGCCTCTCTTCGCTAAGGCTCCTTGCAAGGGCAAGCCTCTTCCTGAGGAAGGAAGAGTCCCTGTTTATCATCCTTAGAACCTTTGCCCCTTCCTCCCCCTCCATCATCTTCGAGAACCTGCCAAAGGTGAGTATCTCCTCTGGTAGGGAGAGTTCCTTCCTTTCCCCCTTCTCCCCCATGTTCTCAGCGATAGCTCTTGCGAACATTTCTGCTTCTGTCAGTCCTTCATCTATGATTGCATAAAACCTGGAGAATGCCTGTTCTCCGGTTTCTGAATAGAGCTTCTTGATTGCCATGAACCTCCTTATTCCTATGTAGACAAGGTAGCCTGAAGCGTCATCTTTAGGAACAACCCTTCCAGGCTGGAGTTGCCCAACCTGCCTGATGGATTCTGAGAGGCTCTTCAGAGATTCATCAACATAGTCGAACCTGAAGAGGAATTTAGGGTGAACGTCTATTGTACCTATAGCAAGGCCTATTGAGGATTTTTCTTCTGGATGATTGCTCATCATGTTATTATTTGTCCCACCCTTTTAACTCAGAAACAACTACTAGTCCACCGTTCTTCCTTAGGGTGACCCCTGCCTGGGTAGCAGCTAAAGCAACAGAGGCCTTCGCTTCTGGGGAGAGGGATGAGTATATCTCCGTGTCTGCTTGGAGCATAGCCTCCTTTGCCAAGCTCCTTGGGGACCTTCCCATTCCCCTCATGAGTGATTGCTTGAATAGCTGTTCGAACCTGCTCTGAAGCCTGCCAGCGCATCCTGCCTCTCTGGCAATTCTTGCAGTCAGCGGAAGTGAGGAGAGCGAGTACCTTCTCATGTAAGCCATGCTTTTGTCAGGAAGTTCAAGCTCACCATCGACAACCACCTCCTTCATCAGCTTGAATATGCGGAAGGATTTTGAGAAGCACCGTTTGAGCCTCAATGTGTGGGTGTCGACAACAGACACCCTCTTGTCAGCAACCCGCACAAGTGTGGCGTTGTGCACTGCAATCAGAGCACCTGCATCGTACTCGTACAAAGGAAGACAGACTGAGAAGCAGTTTCTTCCTCCCTTATTCAGGGGCCATAACTTGAACCTGCGCTGTGCACCAGCTACCGTTACAGATATTCTATGCGGGTCTTCTGATACAACTTCGAAGACAAGAGGCCTCAAGGCAGAGGTCTGGAGTTGCTGCGCATTTGATGCGGTTTGAATGTTATCCATACCAAGGAAGCCCAGCTCTAAGTTGGCTGCAAGGAGGATTGATTCGTTGATCGAGAGCCCCCTGCTCCTGAACCTTTTTGCCATAAGAGTAATCCTCATTACTAGAGCTGACTTTGTATGCTGGTCCAGGTTGATTCTTTCCATTGTAGACTTTGCGGCTTCGCCGATTCTCCTTTCCTCGTCGTTTGTGAAGAGAGACCTGAAGTAGTTGTGCTCCCTTGTCGAAGGAACCCTCCCAATTATCCTTCTGAACTCTGTCCTTGAAGGGGTTGATTCGCCGAATGATGTTCCAGTAAGGCTGGAAGGGTCGCACATCGGACATCTGCCATCATCGTGCAAAGGCGAAGAGCATACTGGGCAGAGCCTATTGATTCCCTGAATATAGTCTGCTTCCTCTTCATGTCGGTACTTTTCTGAGTTCAACTCACGATTTAACCTCCGTGAGCACAGCAAGGATAGAAGATGGAAGGGGGTTCGATATAGAATGTTCTGAAAAGGAATAGTCAGGATAGCCCATCATCCTAAAAGATTTGAGCCTCATATCTAACCATGTCATTACCAGCTTCCCAAATTTAACGGCACAATTATTCCTCAATGATGCGGTACTATACCGTAGAAATACTTATAGCTATTCCGCTTTATACCTGTGTGACAAGGGTGATCTATAGAGTGCCGAAGAAAGGATCAGGGTACGCCTCTCTTACAGTAAGCCAAGCTGTCTACGAACACTTCAAGGAGAGCTTCCAGCAAAACAGGAGGATGCTGGAAAGGAAGGGAATAAGCAGTCTTACAGGTTACGTAACAAGCAGGCTGGAGGAGCTTATGCTTAAGGATAGAGTATTTGCTAGATACGCTCCATTTATGGAGGAGTTTGGTTATGATGAAGACAGCAACACTATCTACATAAAGGACAACAGGACGAAGAGGATTGCTGGAATAACCATTGTTAACAACAAGCTACACTGTGATGTGGATGAAAAGGAGGACTGTGCGCACATAGGTTTTGCTTATTCACTTCCGAAGGTATACGAAGCCATGATAAGGATGGGGATACCTGCACCGGGTACTATAACGGAAAATAAAGAGAGACAATTAGTGGGTACTTGAGAGCACACCGTGACTTTCTCAGACCGAGGTGCAAGAATCCAAGGACGATAATTTCAGATGGAGCTCCAAACTTTCCTGAAGCAACAACTGATTTCTTTTGGAATTGGAAGCTATCTAGAAATGAGCAGGTGAAGCTCATTCGTGATATTACCTTTGATGGAGAGTGCCACAACAACATCCAAGAGAGGTTTAACGGAGAATTTCGGACAGAGAGAAAGCGATCAGAGATGTAAAGCCCGATTCTCCAGTATTCCAAGGAGCTCAAATTTATCACAACTACATACGGCCACACGTGACTTTAGAAGGCATGACTTCCGCTGACCTTTCGGGAATCAAAGTCCAAGGCGACAATAGATAGTTAACTTTGATTCAAAATGATTTAAAGTTGACGGGTCGTATGGTCGGCCACCAGTTCTTTTTAGAAGGTTGGAACGGTCAGAAGTCCATTTGAGCGAGCTGATCGCGGGGCTTTCAATGGCGTTTGTCTCGATTGCTGTGGCGTATGGCATTGATCCTCGCTATGCATCGATCGCTGCGGTACTTCTCCTCTTGTGGCCCTGGATTATCAACCAAGAAGGGGCTCCTCTAGCGGAGAATCCCGAGTATGAGTTCTCTCGGAAGATATGATTAAAGTTGTACATTGCAGGGCCAATTATCCTATTACAGCTCAATAGTTTCGGTTTGACCTATTCTCTCTTGGCGGCATCAATTGTGATGATAATTGCTCCGACGGCACTCATAGCCATTTACGCTATCATAGTTGATGGATCACAAAGATACTTATAAATAAAAAGAATGGAAAAGATGGAAGACTCGAAGGAAATGGAGTCGACCACATGTGGAGCTTCAATTTATCTTTCAATGACAATCTTCGTTTCAGACTTGATAACGTCCGCAACTGGTCTCTCAGCATGGGCTGTGTTGCTTTCGATTCCAGCAGTGGTTGTCTCGGCTCTATTTATCGGACGTCAAGTTTACGCTAGGGAGATAGCTTCCAGCCAATACGCCAAACGGCTAGCCGATTCGTTACATAATAGAAATTGGATTAAGAGATTCGGTCGAAGGAGAAAAAGAGGAATTGAAGTTGAGGATAAAGGCAGGGCTGATGTTGCTTGGAGAGTCCACACTTAGCTGGATTCTGCTTTTCTATTTTGGACTCACGTCCATAAGGCTTCTTCTATATAAAGCATCTAAACCCCCCTACCATACACTCTTTCTACACTTTCCATCGTGATAACTTGGTTCGAAGCTAGTTCTTCAAAGTCTGCTAAGAGGAAAGATGGACCTAAAGACATCTTCTTGAAAAGTAAGTAGAGCATAATTTCACTTGTAAGTATGAATCCTTTCGAAGATGTTTCTTTCTCAACTTCGCTTATCTTTTCCGTTCCTTCGTAGGAGTGAGCTATGAGGGCAAAATAGACTTTTTCAATTCCTATTCGTTCTTCAATCCTCCTTTTTTCATGTCGTACGTATTGTGTCATTGCTCTTCTGTCGTTAGCGATGGGAAAGTAATTAGATTTATTTTTACAGTCATAAACGATAGCAAAGTCTTTGGAGTATGCTATTCCGTCTGGGTATTCACCTTCCTTTTTGTGTCCTAGCTGTTCGACTTCGAATCCTAATGCTTTGAAAATTTCAGCGATTCTATCCTCATAATCGTCGTTAGAGATTGTTTGTAGAATTTCCTGGAAACGCTTGCCGATCCAGTCTCGCCACAAAGGTGTTGATGAAAGTTCGGCCTCAAGAAGTTTCTGCCACTCTATAGGTGGCTTTATGTCGAATCTTTCCAGGATGGACATAGCTTTCTCCCCCGAGACATTGAAAAATAGGTCTCGAACCCCGACTTCATTTAAGAAGGTTGAGCTCGTTATGCCTTGCATCTTTGAAACATATTGAAAGTCGAATCGTGGTTCTCCTTTTTCGTTTTCAGTTATGTCTTTTATTATAAGAAAGCTAGGAGGTTGGGTGCTGAAATCCCTGCCCTTTCCTTTTGAATAAACTCCTATCCCTGCAAGTGGCAAAGTGTCTTTTAGGCGCCGCACTGATTCTATCGACCTCTTAGGGTAAGGCGCCACCTTGTCACTCTCCCAGTAATCGCCACTCCAGTAAGTGCAAAGAACTAAAACTTCCTTCAATCAGTTCACCCGAACCCTAACCTTTCCTATAAGCACGAATTCCGTTCCTATAAACTTAGGATAGGATAGTGGTGCTACGTATGCATGTAAAGTCATTATGTCCTCGAAGCCGTGTTTCGGGGTTCTGTCGAGCGTTATATTTCCATACTTTGACTTTATAGCAACCTTGTCACCATGTCTTTCAAACGTTGCCAGTGCATCTTTCAGACCTACCCTAAATTTACC
>Ga0208549_100281_pt1 | contig 24031 bp, 31 predicted proteins | sample BED_host_MetaG_FD_187135 | JGI IMG/M metagenome (GOLD analysis project Ga0208549, IMG submission 187135) | Hot spring microbial mat communities from Yellowstone National Park, Wyoming, USA - BED_host_MetaG (SPAdes) (version 2) | ecosystem: Environmental > Aquatic > Thermal springs > Hot (42-90C)... | reverse complement strand
GGGATTCTCACAGATAGGGAGATTAGGAAAGCCTTTTCATCAATAAGCTCTTTTTCATGTTTCTTAACACAGTTGTAAATGGCCGAAGCCGTTTCTTTTTGGGTGAGCATAATTATGTCCTTATCTCTATCGATTAAAAATGATAGTGAGACAACCGAAACTAAGAGACCAACCCGACCTACATAAGTATAAATAACTTCAGGAGTTTTTATATTAGGTAATATGAAGTGAAAGGCTATTAATATATTACGTTGACGATAATTTCTTCAGCTTCCCCCTCGGGCGATTCAGGGCTCCATTGCGATTTGTATTTGTTTCTATAGGATGAAAGTGACTTAATTGATCCTACATCAGTAACACTAAAAAGGGGACGAGACTTGTCGTTTATCTTTATGGGGGTTCAAAGGGGGCGTAAGACCCCGTCCGTTAGGGCGGGGTAGTTCGCTGGGTCAGGATCCTCTTAATTTTCTCCTTATCTATATTTGGAGGGACGTAAATCTTACCTGACCAAGTATTCGGATCATTATTCCATCCTTTCTTCTTTTTTACTATATTTGGAGGGACGTAAATCTTACCTGACCAAGTATTCGGATCATTATTCCATCCTTTCTTCTTTTTTACTATATTTGGAGGGACGTAAATCTTACCTGACCAAGTATTCGGATCATTATTCCATCCTTTCTTCTTTTTTATGCTGACCTCCTCCCCGCCCTGAAGGGCGGGGGTTCCCCGAGGTCTCAAGTGTTACACCCCTTTACGGGTGCTACTCCGTTATGCAGTACTAGGAATGACAACGGTTTTTTCACTGTTGAAATTACAATACCAACAGCTTTCTTCAGGATGTTCAATGCACCGTTAAGATCTGAATGGAGTTTGTGCCCCTTAGGACAACTGACTACTCCTCTCGGTCGTCTCTTGACTTCAACGTTGTGGTAGGCACAGTATCTCGACGTGTTGTACTCAACGACTTCGTACACCTTCATACCGTACTCTTGTGCCTTCAATTCGATGATGTTCATAAATTGTCGGTACGACCACATATTCACGGTGAACTTGTTGCCCTTGTCCTGTGCGATGTTGTATGGATAACCAAGGTAGATGGTGGAGACACCCTGATCGTAAAGTTGCTTCAATAAGTCGGAAGCTAAGTTCCTGTACAGGTGAAGGAGACGTCTGGTTAACTTCTTGAAAAGCCTCCTCTTCTGTCTGTTTAGTCCTTCTTGGGCTTCATACTCTTCTAAATTTCTTGCCTCATCTACGAGACCTAGCTTTCTTGCCTTATCGGGGAGAGATTGAACCTCGGCTATCTTCCTTTGGAGGTAGAAGTAGTCTTCCTTGATCCTGACGCCCTTATAGAGTAACCAGGTACCGTCGTCCACCATCACACTCGCTAGGATGTTTATGCCCAAGTCGATGGACGCGACCTTGTTTCCCTTTGGGGACTTAACTTGGATTGACTTCCTCTCTCCTCTCACAATGTACTTGCTCCTCTTTCCTGTCTTGGTCTCCTCAACACCTACTTCGACTGGTATTGAAGCGTACCATGCGTTCTCTGTGTCGTCGTAGTGTATCTCTAATCTACCTTGTTTACCGTACCACCTCAGCCTACCAGCGAATTCTATTTCTAGATCGAAGTACTTGAGGATGAGCCTGTGGTTCTTCTCATCCACCACGTATCTGTCTTGTCTAACGACAAGGATCAACTTCCTCTTCTTCTCCTTCTTCCAATAACGCGGTGGTGAAACGTGGTTCATGTGAGGTGGTAATTTTCCTTGTTTCTTCAGCTTGATGAGGGAGAAGAACGACGACCAAGCCTCGTTGTTCTTCTGAAGCACTGCTTGTGCATTAACACCCAGTACGGCCTTGTACTTCTTGTAATATTTGTCCCATGTCGATTTGAAGTCCACCTGATGCTGTTGGAAGAACTGTTGCCTCCTCTCATAGTTGACCTCGTTGAACAACCTGGCAGACGTGTCTGCTAACTTCCTTAACTTCCTCTCTTGAAAACCGTTTGGAAGAAGACGGACTACATTTGTCCTCCTATTTTCATATTTAACTTCGTAGACGCCATCCTCTGGTATTGCGGGAGAAATCGGCTCCCGCTCCTCATACCCCGAGAGTTGACCAGAGGAAGGCATCTTAAAGAAAAGAGACGTTTGAGTTTAAAAAACTTTACCCCGCCCTAAAGGGCGAGGTTTGTCGTTTCTTTTATCATATCTTAGCAGGGGATCCTAAGGGGACGGAAGACTCCATGCGTGAAGATGAATAACTATCCTATAGAAAACTTTAAATTCCATCTATGCAACTTCGTACTCAAGCGGGGTTTCCCGAGAGGGTAACTCTGCATCATTGGTTAGGTGGTATAAATGAGGATAAGTTTAGACGGTACAGAAATTGAGGTTTATAACCTAAATAAGGTTTATTTTGACCAAGGCGATATATCTGAAATACTTAATGAATATAAAGAAGAAATTTTCTATCAGCTTGCTAATTATCATATCGAGGAACTAGCTGAAGAGTTGTTAAAATATGGGATAGTACTATGCAATCGTAATCTAGACGAGGTTTATTTGAAATATTTTGATAAATTATCTGATGAAATCTCAGCTATTAAACAATATTACGAAAAAGAAGGCAAGGAATTAGAAGAAATGCTAATAAAGGCTAAGGATGAATTCTTCAATAAACACGACGCTAGTGTGTTAAGGGAATTGGAAAATAAAATATATGATCTACAATCAAAAATAAGACATCTTGAATTGAACGCAACAATTACGGGTATAGGGTCTATCATTGCAGCATATTATCTTCTCGGGGGTTCAAAGAGAACTGAAGGCTCCATGCGTAAGGGTGGAGATGAATAGCTCCCTTTGTAGTTACATGTTTAACTTTACGGGGGTTAAGGGGGCGGAAGTCCCCCTCCGTAAGGTGGGGGATGGATAGCCCCCTTACAGAAACCTTTTTATAGTTATAAAAATAGATATAACTACGCGGTACAGATTGGAAAGAGGATCGCATTCAGTTTAAGCTCTTGAGGTGCTGAGAAAATATGTGGAGAGCCAAGGAAAAGAATGACAAGATTCAGCTATCATTCAAGTACAGGATTTGCCCAATAAGGGAAGTGGAGGAAAAACTCCTCAAGGTGATGCAGGTTGAGGCTAAAGTATACAATGCCCTGTTGGACGCAGTGAATAACGCGAGGAAAGAAGGGAGAAGGATGACACCTAAGGACACCCAAGACATGTTGAAAGACTTGAAGATAGAAGGGAAGGAACTGGTTTACTCCAAGGCCCTTCAAATGGTGAACAACCAATTATGGTACAACATCAACTCTCTTCACGAACTGAAGAAGAAAGGGAGGAGAGTGGGGAAACTGAGGTATAAGAAGATCGTGAAGATCATCAACTACAATCAATCTGGTTTCAAGGTAGTTGGGGACAAGCTGATCCTCTCAAAAATAGGGGAAATAAAAGTGCTCTTCCACAGACCGTTAGAAGGTGAGGTGAAAGGAGTAATAATAAAGAAGAGTGCGACTGGCTGGTATGCTATCTTCCAGGTTGAGGTCGAAAAGGAACCTCTTGAAAAAACTGGGAAAGTGGTTGGGATAGACTTAGGAGTGGATAAACTCGTAACCACCACTGATGGTGCAGTGGTAGAGAACCCCAGGGTTTTTGATGAGGTCGAGAAGAGGATAAAGATCTTACAAAAAACATTATCAAGAAAAAAGAAGGGGTCTAGAAACTACGAGAAGGTCAGAAAGAAGTTAGCCAAGATACACGAGCATGTGAAGAATCTCATGAATGATTACATTCACAAGGTAACTTCGTGGCTCGTAGAACAGTATAGTGAGATATACATGGAAGATCTTGATGTGAAGGACATGGTTGAAGATAGCAACAGTAAAACTTTGAGAAAGCATATCCTTCACTCTGACTTCTCCAGGTTCATGAGCTATCTCTCCTACAAGGCTAGTAGAGCTGGTAGGAGGGTGGTGAAGGTAGATCCGAGGAATACTTCAAAAACATGTGCTAGGTGCGGACACGTGAAAAAAGATCTAACTCTATCAGATCGTGTCTTCTCATGCCCTAATTGTGGTTGGGTCACAGACCGTGACTACAATGCTTCTCTAAATATTCTTTGTGCGGGGTCGGGACTGCCCTTAGAGCCTGTGGACAGGAAACCTCTGCTATACATTCCCTTCTCTGAGGGTGTGTATAGTAAGTTTCCTGGAAGAAGCAGGAAATCCTCATCGCGAGGTGAGGATGCCCCGTCCGTTAGGGCGGGGTAGTTCACTGTTTTAGTTACTGGTTCTACAGGTTTTATAGGTGGTTTTTTTTTAGAGAAACTTAAAAAATGAAGGCTATTATGTAATTTGTTAGGGATAGAAAGCTTTTTTAGTGCTAATATCAACCTAGCCTTAGAGGGTATGGCGATGTTTAACATTTTGATTACTGGTTCTACAGGTTTTATAGGCAGTTCTTTTTTAGAGAAACTTAAAAGTGAAGGTTATTATGTAGTAGGAGTTTCAAGAAAAGACGTGGACGCTAAAGATTGGTGGAAACTCCTTAACATTCTCAATGAGAATAATATAGACACAATTTTCCATTTCGCTGCCACTTCTATCGTAGCTGAGGGTCATCAAGCACCATATGAGACCATACTCAACAACGTCATGAGTACAGCTGGCATATTAGAGGCTGCAAGGAGGAGTTTGTCAGTCAAGAGGGTAATAGTGATGGGTACCGACAAGGAATACGGAGAAGTAGAAAACGCAGACGAGAATGCACCGTTGGCTAAGAATAGCGGTGTTTACGGTACCTCTAAATTGGCATCCTCACTTATATCTCTTGCCTACAGACAGGAATTCGGGATGAAAGTGACGGTAGTTAGGTCAGTAAATATTTATGGACCTAAAGACCATAACTTGACGAGGATAATACCTAAGGCAGTTTATAGTTTTGTGAAAGGTGTTCCATTCACAGTCTATACTCCTAGTGGTAAAAGAGCTTATATATACATTGACGACGTTATAGAAGCGTTTAAGATAGTTGAGAAGCATGACGAATTGGACCTAATAAATGTGTGTAGTAAAGATGTTTTAACGTCTGAGGAAGTAGTAAATAAAATAGTTAAAGTATTATCAGAGTCAGAGCTTTTAGGTAACTATCATGTACCAGAATTTAAGATAGTTAAAGTAAAGTCTCCTTATCCCGAAATAGTCAACCAATCATTGGTTTGTGATAAGTTGAAATCGTTAGGCTGGTCTCAAAAGATATCGTTTGATGAAGGGATAAAAAGAACAGTTATTTCACTCGCTAAATACTTTATTGGAATTAATGCTCAATGATTTCAGACCAATTGGCTAAAATGATTGCTGAATTTATGCAGGCTAGGTACGGTGTTAATCCGCAGATAGTATATAAAAAATCCCCATATCCAGAAATAGTTAAACAGTCACTTAACTGTGATAAACTGAAATCATTGGGCTGGGAACAAAAATACCCGCACTTTTGCGGAACTTCGACAGTCCGCACGTAGTCGCTATCGTCGGCATCGTCTCTTCTTCACGTGGGGGTGCGTGCCCCACAGGACGCGGGTCTACCCTTACGGGAACCCCGCTTAACTAGTAGTTAGTGTAGTAGAATTTATAGTTTTCGGTATGTAGCACGACCCCCAACCATTCAAGGCGTGGGAGGAAGTCAGAAAAATTTTTAGATTTGTTTGTTTATAATATTAACATGGTTCTAAGGAAAGTTGACGAAAACGTTTACCAATCCGATTTTAGATATGCGTCTTCTAATTATCAAAATTTCGATGTTATAATTTCCGTTGCAATAGAACATAATTATCCGTGGAATACACTTTACATACCACAGCTGGACGCTGTTCCGATAGATTTCTGGAATTTCTTAAGAGTCGTCTCTCTTATCCACGTCTCAACTGCCTATAATAAGAAAGTGTTGATTTATTGCAATGTAGGCATTTCACGTTCAGTTACTTATTCCCTAGCATATCTCATTTCAAAAGGACTTGATTTAGAGAATGCTAAAAAAACGATGGGGGTTAGTTATCTTATTTATACAGATATGGAAAAAAGTCTACGTCTATTCGAAAGCAAGACGAAAGACAAATTCTTCAACAAATTATTCAGATATGCACTAATCCAGATGGAAGCACTGCAGAACGATTCGCCAGTCCCAGAGGACAGAGTACAAACTATTAAAAAATACGTGAGTAACGGTTCTAAGGTTCTTATTTTAGGTTGCACCTCTCCAGAATATGAGACATTCAGCAAACTTTATGATGTAGAATGTATTCACTTAAATGCGTTAGGTAAGGTGGGGAAATTCATGATGTTTGAATACAACGACTATCCTGATAACTATTTCGACGGAGTCCTAGCATTCGATACGTTAGAACATATGTATGCTCCATTTATTACAATAGGCGAAATTAGAAGAGTGCTTAAGGAAGGAGGAATATTTTACCATTCCACACCTACTATTAATGAAGAAATGAAAATACCTTGGCATATTTCACTGTTTTCTGCTGATACCTGGAAGTGGCTATTCGAATGGTGGGACTTTAAAGTTCTGGAAGAAAGAGTAGACCGAGACAGGATAACTCAAATACTTCGCAAAGAGAAGTATACAAAATTCGAGTCATATCATAAATTAGTAGGAATTTATTAAAAATTGAAAATTAGAGCGGAGAGAAGTCTACGTTTATTCGAAAGTCCCGCACTTTTGCAGAACTTCGAGTAATAGGCGAAGTTAGGAGCCCGCACTTTTTTCCGATCTCTGACCCTCCGCACGTAGTCGCTATCGTCGGCATCGTCTCTTCTTCACGTGGGGGTGCGTGCCCCACAGGACGCGGGTCTACCCTTACGGGAACCCCCGCTTAATTAAGTAGTTAGTACAGTACAATTTATAGTTTTCTGTAGTTAAGGGGGCGGAAAGCCTCGTCCTTTAGGGCGGGGTAGCTCACAATTAGATGGAAGTGAGGGGTATTGGCTCAATTATCTTCTTTTTCTCCAACAGTTTAAGTTCCATAATTAACGATGTTGTGGTTTGTGCTATTACTGATAACCGTCTCACGGGATCGTTAAGTACAAAGTATTGGGACACGAGGTTCATACATCGCAACAACTCGTACCTCCCTGTAAACTTCATAGGCTTGCATTCCTTAAACACGGCATATTGGTCGTTATAGTGATATACTGTTGGACTCATTTGGTTGAAGAGTGGAGGTTCGTAGTCAACCAACTTGAGCCCATCGATCTCCATGATTGGTATTTTCTTATTCCCTTTAGTATTTGCGATAAAGACATCGCCCCAATTGTACGCATCACCTAGTTTTAATATCTCTACGAGGCCGACCATATTCACCTTCTGCAAGTTCTTTACATTAAGCCCAGAGAATATAGCCGCCATTTCTTCGGTAGAACCGTATGACAGTGCTTGATAGAACTCGTTGAGAAGATAGTAGTTATCCTCATATTTTGCTACGTAGCATTTAGCGGTTGGTATTGGAGGTGTTGCGTATGTTGCACCGCTTCCAGTGTATTTGATCTTGGTGTCATTAGATAACTGGAACTGTGTTTGGTATATTTCTCCTCGTCTAACTATGTTTACCTCAACCAATGTGTTGGCTAGTGTTATTGTAGATTGACCCATGTTCTCAATCCTAGATTTCTAACATTAAGGAATTGATCTGGCAGTTAAATTTTTTAGGTTATCAGTAGAGTGGTAAGCATGGATGTTAGTGTTATCCTTTTTGTTATTGTAGTTATTGTAGAGATAATAATATTTATATTGGGGGAAGACGAGCATCGTAAATCGTTGATAAGTGGGGTTATTGGTACTGTAGCTGGAGTGACTGTGGGTATGATGATTTAATGAGCTACCCCGCCCTTTAGGGTGGGGAGGAGGTCAGTGGGGTAGGTTGTAGAAAAAGACTTTTATTTCTTTTTCACAACACCCACATATGTCGCTAAATCTTGCTAAATTAACCGTGGAAGACGTTATAGGAATAATTTTAGTATTTGCAGGCGTTGTAGTAATAATCATGAACCTGGCTGGTGTCATCGAAGGTCTCATAGGCTTGTTCGCACTGTTACTTGGCCTATATCTACTGGGCATCCTCAAGTAATGGTGCCATTTATGTCTTTATCAGAAATTTTTGTGATAATAGGTGTACTATCCAGCGTCATCATGACCAGCATAAACTTCGTAGACATGATGCTGAGACGAAGAAGACTTGATATCATAAAACAGGAGTCACGTACAAAAGAAATCCAGGATATAGTAAATTATTACTTATCCCAAAACCTCGATACCAAAGTAAGCAGTACAGTACAACGTATTGTAAGAGAGTATATGACTAGTCAAGAGTTCATTGCGATGATGAACAACGTACTCAACAACAGCGATTTATCAATGAAGATAGATAAACTCATACTTATCATGTGTACCAACATCCCAGAAGTTAAGAAAAGTAGCATGTGTAACCCAAACGAACATTGAATATAAGGGGGCTATCCATCCCCGCCAGCGAGGTTTTACGCCCCCTTAACTACCGAAAACTATAAAGTGCATTACACTAACTACTAGTTAAGCGGGGTTCCCGTAAGGGTAGACCCGCGTCCTGTGGGGCACGCACCCCCACGTGAAGAAGTGAGGTTGCGGACAGATGCGGACGGCTGTAAAGAGGTATATAAACTTTCAGCTACAACTCTATTGAAGTGCGGGACAATAGTACCTACTAACGCATTTCCAGCGAATATCGCTGCAACTCTATTGAAGTGCAGGGGAAGTGCGGGTTAACCCCAATTCAGATAACGTTTTACCTTTACATACTTTCCCTTTTTATAATCAAACAGATAAATTGATAACTGATTATTATTGCATTCCAAAACGGCCTCAAAAAATGGGTCTTGCAGATCGGTTTCCGTATCAAACTTTCCGATTATGGCCATTTTATCGCATACCCCCACATATTTATACTTATTTCCTCGCTTTGGGGGATAATAATATTGCACGAAGTAAGGGTAGTTTATAGGGATTCTATGGTTACCACATAAAAACTCCACATTCATCAAAGGTCTCATCCCTTCACGTTAATCCTAATGCCAGCGTAGCTCCACCTATCAGACCAGTTATGATCGGAGCTATAGCCAATATTGCTTTATTCGACATGAATAGTATCTTCAGCCCCATCTGGTTAAGCGTCTGTTTTACCTTCACTATATTATTTGCTACTGCGAAACTACCATTTCCACCTACTATAGTACCTACTATCGCATTTCCAGCGAATATCGGTGCCCCACTGTCTCCTGGTAAACTAGGTATTGCAAACAGTGAACCAGTGAAATACGCTTGAGTCCCCAAGTCAGTAGTGATACTTATAGTGGCACTCTGGTCCACTGTTGTCCCACTCGTTAAGCTGGTTCTGGCACCTACCTTAATCACCGTCTCTCCAGGCTCTGGAGTAAACAAAAATAACGGTAAAATTTTTCCATAGGCTATTGGATAAACTTGCACGTTCGAATAAAGCTTGAAAACTGCTAGGTCTAGGTCCATGTTAGTTGAAACAGGAGACCTCCATACCACCTCACCTATGGGAACGGGCTGAGGAGGTAACTGTATGTTCTCTTTAGTATAGCTACGGTTTACCATAAGCAACGGTGATGGGAAGTAAACGGTGTTATAGTTATAGACCACATGTCCGTCCGTAACACCGTACAGGTTCCCATTCGCGTCCTGTGCGAAAAAGGATAATGTACCCATTACCAACTCATTTTGTGCATAACCGCCTATCGGTATACCAGCCATCAGGTTATATCTTATTGGTCCTATCACTATTCCCTCTACGTTAGGGGGTAGCCACGTAGGATAGGAGAGATAAAGACGCCTCTTTGTGTTGCTCCACCCCACACATCCGTTAACTTTCGGACACATCTCAATATGATCCATAAAATTTAATTGAAAAAGTGGTTCTTAAGCTTTTAAGCCCCATAAGGGGATTAGACGTAGCCGAAGTCCACTATGGCATTAGTTCCAGTACCCACATAGGATTGTATCTGTGGTGGCACTATACCTAATGCTATAGCTGCAGAGTAAGTTATAGATAGCGGACTTATTAATGCTCCAGGTTTACCCAACACCGATAGAATAGCCGACATATTCTGGTTCCCTGAGTACTGTTGTATCAATGACGCTACTGCGGACTGATTACCTGCCTGCAGGAAACTATACAGAGAATTGAACAGCGTCTTGTTGGCCCTGACGATATCCCTCACCACACCAGCCGTCAATGTAACCGTAGTCGTACCATAGCTGGCATATGTGGAGGAAGTAGACTGTTGCGACACATTTGCTACACTACTGGCTGCAGTCGTCTGTACAGTAACATATACACCGCTAGTTATGAGTGGCCCTATTCCCAATCTCTGGGCCGCAACCAAGTCTATCGGCACCAACACCGTGGTATTAGCTGGGGTAACAAACGCCACCCATACAGTATCACCTATCTGCAGTATGGGCGGGGTTGTGGCAACCAATAGTTTCTGTCCACTAAACTGGGCTAAATACGAACCTGGCTGAACTGGGAATACCAGCGGGTTGCCCGTGGTAGGAGGAGGTGGACTGGACGTAGTACTAGGAGTTGGTACTTGTACAGCTTGAACTTGGCTAGGTTTTATTATGAGCTCATATATTGCTATTATGGCTATAACTGCAGCCACACCTATCGCGATTAATACCCACTTGTTCATTTTTATCAACATCCTCATCGCCGAAAAAAAATAAAAACCTATCGACTGTCTTAACTTATGCTCCTGACCTCCTCCCCGCCCTAAAGGGCGAGGTTGTCGTTTGTTTTATCAAAAACTTTAGAGCTTTTGTGCTGTTGTTTGGGACTTCCACCCGCCCCCAAAAACTAAAAAACTATTTGGGGAAAAAAAAGGTTACGTCAATTTTTCATATTCCGATACAACTAGGAATGCTAGTGGTGCATCTAATATTACTCCTAGAATAAGACCTAAAACAGCCAGCGTGCTCACATCTGATTGTCCTAACGTAATACCTTGTGCTTCACTGATATTAGCCTCCTGTGAATACACTGGATTATGGGTTGCTTGTCCCACAGTAGCCAATAGACCACCGTAGGCATATCCGTTTTGTATATCGGTAACAGCCATATGTGATCCGATGAAATTGCCTATGAAGTATCCGCCGATAGGCAATGCTACAAGAGCAATTGCACCGAATAGCACCATCAACATCCTTATTAGTCTTACACCTGTATTGGGTTGCGAACTCATGTTTTCTCTAGTTAAGAGATGAGAGAGAAAATTAATAAGATTAACTATGAATTCTCATCCTTTCTAACCCGCACTTCTATAGAGTTGTAGCCTCAGATCACTAAATTGTTAGAAGTGCTGGCTGTGATCCCGCACTTCCCGCACTTTTGTAGCTTAAAGTTTATATACCTCTTTATAGCCGTCCGCATCTGTCCGCATCGTTGCTTATTCACGTGGGGGTGCGTGCCCCACAGGACGCGGGTCTACCCTTACGGGAACCCCGCTTGAGAATATAGACGTGTAGTAGAATTTAAAGTTTTCAGTAGTTAAGGGGGCGGAAAGCCTCGCCCTTTAGGGCGTGGAGGAAGTCAGACTACTGGTGAAATATATCTTTCAAGCAAGACAACTAATACTACAGTTATTATACCTAATATAGCTAGTATCTCTAACAATTTAGTGATCTGAGATATTGAAGATGGCGTTGGGGTAGGAGTGGGAAGGCTAGTTGACAACTGTGCTGTCGAGCAGATATTTGCACCTGCCGTACATCCTCCAGTGATGGCTACATTAGGCAAAATGTCCAATCTAATTTCCAATACATCACCATTATTCAGGTTGGTCTGATAAAATTGCCCAGGGTTCAATGAAGCCACTACGTTGTTATTAACTGAGACCCTGAAAAGTACATACGAACTTCCTCCTATATACCCACAATTTGGGGCGTACACGTTCAACGATACGGTTCCCGAGCTGACTGCTTGGGCCTGAAACAGAATCTGAGTGCAACCAAAGACACAAGTACTCACTGGAGTATTGACCGTATAAAAATCATCACAAGCTTGATAAGGCTTGACTCTGACACAAGACATATTTCAAAGGTAGATGTAAAAACTAATATACTTTTTCCTACAACACGAGGCACTTCTAAAGAGTTACGCTACTCAAGTCTCAGAACAGTCCTTGTTTCCACATCATGTATATCAGTAGGACTAGGACTGCGGCTATTAATATGGTTTGTAGGGTAGATTCAGACATGAACTGTGCAGACATTATCGTCACCCCCTAGAACAGTCCTTGTTTCCACATCATGTATAGCAGTAGGACTAGGACTGCACCGAGTAGTATGGTGTTTAGTATTGGAGAAGAGACCACGGACATTGACATTACTAACACCCTCCTACCAAGTAGTTATTACCAACAGTGAACGTAGTTGCCGTCGGCGTCACATTCACCGTCACCGATCCAGCAGAGGTCACGAACGTCAAGCTAGTTATGGTAGGTGCGTTACAGCCTAAATGATTACATGGCAGGTAATCGTTAAGCCACACCGTATTAGTTCCACTACTTATGGGTATACTTCCACAGAAGCTATAGCTAGATCCATTGCTGTAATTGACAGTGACTTTCTGGAGTGTGGCACCGACAAGTGAACTGGATGGGGTGAAATGTATCTCTGCCCAACAGTAAGGACCAGTACATCCATTAGTGATCAGAAACTGGTTCACGGTTATTGTACCGCTAGATGTAGAACCAGGCGAAGGAGTTGGGGTTGAAGTAGTAGGCGTTGGTGTAGGAGACGGCGTCAATGCCTTGGTTATGGTAGGCATTAAGAATAGCAATACTACAGCTATTGCGGCTATACCTATCGCAACTAAGACCCACTTGTTCATTTTTATCAATATCCTCATCACCGAAAAAAAATAAAAACCTATCGACTGTCTTAAGTTATGCTCATCAAGATTGTAAAACAGCCCGTCTTTAACTCGTTCTCTCTAATTGCCGACAGACTTAACGCCGAATTCAACAAACTAAAAGACGTATACTCGATCTCCATAGACTTCACCCATAAAAGTTTAGGTAAAAGCGATTTCACCATACTAATACAAGCGTTTGACGTTCTACTGAACTACAAGATAGACAAGGAGAGGGATGGGACTATAGTATGCATGGACATATCCGATACCGATATGGTAGGGGAGAAGGTTGCAGACGTACTAAATAAGAATTGTGACGTTATCATCACACCATCCAATTGGTCTCAATTCGGATTAGTGAGGGGCGGAGTAACTGCCCCCATTTACGTAGTGCCTAATCCAATATCCTTAGTTAAACCAGTACAGCATGAGAGAAACGTGGGAATCTATCTCAGTATGAACTCTGAACAGTTTCACAGAAAGGGATCTGATATCACACTCGATGTAATTTCAAAGTTGGATTTGCCTTGGATAGTCAAACAGTATTCTCCATTCGTAGAGGTAAAGTTTTCCAAACCTGTGAAACAGGTAGGCCTTATCGAGAATATAGAGGACTATCTAAAGCAAATATCTGCATTTGTCATGTTGTCAAGGGGCGGTGCATTTGAGATGCCTGCTTGGGAGGCATATTGTAGCGGTGCAATACCAATAGTTACTTCTCACCCAATATTTTCAGAATTGCCAGCAGTCTTTATAAAGAGCAGATACACCTATATTTTTCTGCCACCACATTTAGCTCCACTTCACGTCGGTGGGGGATATGAGCCTGATATAAATGATGCGATAGACAAGATTAAATATGTCTGGAGTAACCCAGATAAGTTCTCCTATTTGTTTAAGAGAAGAGAACAGCTCTGCGAACACATGAGTCCTGCCAACGTAGCTAAGACTATGTTGCAGACATTGACAAAATGAGCTACAAGCCTCGCCCCTTCTAGGGGCGGGGTAAAGTTTTTAAACGTAAACGTCTCTTTTCTTTCAGATGCCTTCCTCTGGTCAATCTCTTGAAGATGAGGAGCGGGAGCCGATTTCTCCCGCAATACCAGAGGAGGGCGTCTACGAAGTCGAGTACAAGAACAAAAGGACAAATGTGGTCAGACTTCTCCCAAACGGTTTTCAGGAAAGGAAGTTAAGGAAGTTAGCCGATGCCTCTGCCAGATTATTTAATGAGGTCAACTACAAGAGGAGGCAGCAGTTCTTCCAACAACATCAGGTGGACTTCAAATCGACATGGGGCAAATACTACGAGAAGTACAAGGGTATACTAGGTGTTAATGCACAGGCAGTGCTTCAGAAGAACAACGAGGCTTGGTCGTCGTTCTTCTCCCTCATCAAGCTGAAGAAAAAAGGAAAATTGCCATCTCACATGAACCACGTTTCACCACCTCGTTACTGGAAGCAGTCCAAGAAGAGGAAGTTGATCCTGGTCGTTAGACAAGACAGATATGTGGTGGATGAGAAGAACCACAAGCTCATTCTCAGGGACTTCGATCTAGAAATAGAATTTGCTGGTAGGCTGAGGTGGTACGGTAAACAAGGTAGGCTGGAGATACACTACGATGACGTTGAGAACGCATGGTACGCTTCAATACCAGTCGATGTTGGAGTAGAGGAGACCAAGACGGGAAAGAAGAGCAAGTGGATCGTACGCGGTGAAAGGAAGTCAATCCAAGTTAAGTCCCCAAAGGGAAACAAGGTCGCGTCCATCGACTTAGGTATAAACATCCTAGCTAGCGTCGTAGTGGACGACGGTACTTGGCTACTCTACAAAGGTGTCAGGATCAAGGAAGACTACTTCTATCTCCAAAGGAAGATAGCCGAGGTTCAATCTCTCGTAGATGAGGCAAGAAATTTAGAAGAGTATGAAGCCCAAGAAGGACTAAACAGACAGAAGAGGAGGCTTTTCAAGAAGTTAACCAGACGTCTCCTTCACCTGTACAGGAACTTAGCTTCCGACTTATTGAAGCAACTTTACGATCAGGGTGTCTCCACCATCTACCTTGGTTATCCATACAACATCGCACAGGACAAGGGCAACAAGTTCACCGTGAACATGTGGTTATACCGTATGCTAATGAACATCATCGAGTTGAAGGCACAAGAGTACGGTATGAAAGTATACGAAGTTGTTGAGTATAACACGTCGAGATACTGTGCCTACCACGACGTTGAAGTCAAGAGACGACCGAGAGGAGTAGTCAGTTGTCCTAAGGGACACAAACTGCACAGCGACTTGAACGGTGCATTGAACATCCTGAAGAAAGCTGTCGGTATTGCAATTTCAACATTGAAGAAACCGTCATCATTCCTAGTACTGCATAACGGAGTAGCACCCGTAAAGGGGTGTAACACCTGAGACCTCGGGGAACCCCCGCCCTTCAGGGCGGGGAGGAGGTCAGGTGTATAAGGAATTAATACAACAGGAGACGTTTCTGAAAGATATGAATAATGAAATATCAGAACTGTTGGATTTGAATAAAACAAACGACAAGTCTCGCCCCTTCTAGGGGCAGGGGGGAAATGTTTTTATTTTTTATTTCGTCATTTACTTCCATGGCTCTTACATTAAAAAACGAGCTAGATGACTTAAAGCTCAAGCTTTTCGCCATTATGAGACGAGTCCAGAGTCTTAATGAAATAGAACGTATCGAAGTGTATAAGGAGTTAATACAACAGGAGACGTTTCTGAAAGATCTGAATAATGAAATATCAGAACTGTTAGATTTGATTAAACAAATGAAAGATGAAATACAGAAGAAATCTAAGCCATTTGATGTATCGTTATAATATTTCAATTTAAGCATTATCAATTAACAAAACCATAACTAGCATTAGTCAAGAACGCTTGGAGTTTTTGATACACGGTATCTAAATCATACTTCGCAACATCATTGAACGACTTAATGCTCCTTACCGCATGTTCATCATACACACGCACCAAATCACAAATGGTCCTATCAGCTGGTAGATTAGAAATATCGTGATAGTGTTTCAACGCATATACACAATCAGACCACTTTATGCCATTATGATATACTGATCCCGACAGCACTCCACAGAACGGCTCATTTACACAGTTCTTTTCAAGGAACCTAGAAGACCAGCTGGGAGACCCTACCTTATACATATGTCCTACAGACAGGTTAGGGTAAATTGTTATTTCGAAACCTAACCTGGATGCAGACACTGTTAGATCAAAGCTCTCTTTTCCCCAGTAATGGGAAGATGTAACTTCCCCCTGTGCCTGTAGCAACGCTTCTATAACTCTTCTAGATATAGAATAACATGGTTCTGTGGTCATCACGGTCTTTCGAGTTACAGTGGAATAGATATACCCCCACTTCCACGTCCTCTTTTCAAGGAATGAACCTAAGGTATATTTACTCCAATTTGGAATGAGTGGTAACAATCGGTTAAGTGGGAATTGGGCATTCTCCATAACCACTATCCTTGGCTGACCTATGTCACTCATACATATCTGGTGCAAATTATCCGATAGTATTTTCATATGCCCATCCATATAGATAAGACAATCATAACCTTTCTGATAGGCATATAAAGCCATAACATTTCTTGCCTTTCCTACACCATGTCCAATAACCCTGGTCTGGTAAAACCTAGTCGGTCCTGTTAGGTTTGGAGTTCCCTCATCAGTGACAACGAGGATGTCAACATCTCCGAGCTTCTCACGTATCGACATCAGTGTGATATCTAAGAAATATTTATCGTCAGAGAAATGATAAGGGATTCCAACTAATATTGACAAAGCAAGCTACAACCTCACACTTCAGGGCTGGTTATGTTTCGCTTCTCTTAACTACCAACTCATAGTACAGAAAAGCACCTATACCCAACGCTGCTAACAACACTATTGCCAGTATAGTCATCATAGATGGTCCAGGTGATGAAGAAGGAGATGGAGATGGAGATGGTGACTGAGTGGGCTGGCATATTTGAATTTGCACTGTGCCTCCTGCATAAAACGGTCCCCAACCTACACCCACAGATAGTGTCTGTCCCTGTTGAACCACTATGTTTATGGATCCTCCAGTACCTGATATTGTAGTAACCAAGTTACCGTTTACTCTCACTCCGAACTGACTTGGAGGACTTCCACTAGTTACTGTCGCAGTTATTGTGTATACACCTGATACTGGTGCTACAATGCTTATTACAGATGTTATACCTCCCCCTAGACCTCCAAATCCTATTGTCTGAGTACAGGAGTAACAATTACCGCTCGTGCTACATTGTCCGCTATTACAAATACACTGTTGGGATGATGACATGATGTGATATGTAACAACAAAAAATAAATAGTTTTTCTTAACCCTTCCAGCTCTTGTTAGAAGGGCATTATAAATTCCCAAGTTTGCGTATCATACACGGCCCTGTATGGTTGGAAAATCTTAACGTAATCCCTGATAATATTATAAATATTTCCACGACCAGATACACGCTCGTTACCATAATATCCCTGTACTATATTACAGGCTTCGTTCTCTGTAAACCCTCCGTACAACCTCTCCTTATCAATTTTCTTTAATATCTCAAAATAATAGTCTGCAGGTAAAGGTTCTCCAACAGTCTGTGGAAAATACCCAACTGTTTGATCTACTATCTTATCCAATTTCATATTCCGTACCACTACATCCAATTTTACCAGTTCTATCGCCACCTTCTCAAACGTGTGGCCCTGTCCTAAAACCATAATAACATATTTGATTCCAGTTCTAGGTTTAGCGTTAATCCTCCCAACCAAAAACCCCAACTTCGTCAAATATGACCGTATAATATACGAACTAGTACATAAGAAAGGGAACTCAAAATCAGTGAGAGAACTTATCATAGAGGAGTGAATATCTGCAATGACCTCATCTGGTTTTGCAACTCCTTTATCATACGTCGTTTCATCTATTACGTTACCATCAACAAACATTACGTAGTCTCCTGGCAATAATCTAGTCGTAAACCAATTTTTCACTCGTTCAACAATTTCATATTCATCCATTAATCATCAGCCCATACTTATATTAAGTTATAGGCGAACGTTTTTATAAAATTGTGGGTTCAAGGAGGCGGAAAAAACTTCAGGACGGGGAGCAGGTCAGACCTTGGTTATACTTATCGTTGAACCTGCATTTAAACCGTTTGAAAATACTACAACGTATCCTTGAGGGTCTACAAATCCTTGACCAGGGAACGATATGGTTTGAATTAATGAGCCGCTTAATGTATATTTGTTTACAGTAAATGTGTTGCCATTCTGCATACCAACGTACGCCGTTCCGTTAACTATCTCCAGGAAAGGCCCAATTGAGGATGACTGAATTAGGTTAACCGTATTTATAGCTCCATTTGTGAGATTCAATGATGCAATCTTGACTATACCATCCCCACCTTGAAATAGGAAATAGAGAGTACCATTGTTATAATACAAGGCTTGCACTCCACCCGAAACCCATGACGATGCTATGTCTGCAACATATGTAGGCCTTATTGTATTAGACGTCCCACACAACACGTTTATCACGCTAGTCCCATTCGAGTACAACTGGGAGAGGGTTACAGATTCGACGATAGCATGGGAATTGTTCAGGTTCTTTGCGACAAAGTACACTGTAGAACCCACTAATGTAGACGGTTTACGATACAGGTCCAGGGGGTTATCTTCATTATCGTTTGGAGACAACATACCGAAAAGGTATGGTTGTAACGATGAGTTATATATAGCATACCCAGTAGAACCAGTAGTGGAACCCTCGCTGGATCCACCAAATACAACTATATCACCATTATTTCCAGGCACAGCTCCAGACATGTTCATGTTATCACAGGAACCCCCTTGAAGCTTTGATATGACTAACTTGCCAGTTGACATGTTAAAGAACCCTTGATACGGTGCACACGGTGCTGCACACGGAGACCAGGGCTGTGACGAATTCTCTCCACCCCCGAATACTATGTAATTCCCTATAATAGCCCTCCCAGTTATATTACTGTAGTCTACGCCTGGCATCGGGGTCACTGGATCTGGAATCGTTGACGGCACACCGTTATTAACAAGTATGGCGTAGTCACCACCACCATATGGAGCTAACTGGAACGCGAACATGGTAGGGGTAAGGACCACTCTTGCGTTATTACTTATCGTGCCAGGCAGTGTTGATGATAACGTAGTTGATGCAGTTGGTGCTCCAAGTGCTCTTCTAACACCAAAGTATAGCACAACAGCTAATACGGCTACTAACCCAAGTGCTATTAACAACCTACGACTAACCATTGCCATTCCCAGATAAGAATATGTTGAACGTTCCAGAACCTTGGAAATTGGAAAGGTAAATGTAACCAGTCCTAGACTGTAACAATGTGGATCCAGTAGGAGGATACTCCGCTTCCCCAGACTGGGTAACCAGGTTTACAGTTATTGATGTTCCTGCTGGAGAGTTGGTTACTGGATCATAATCACTGACCGTGAATGAGACTCCGTACCCTACAAACGTTATATCCTTATCCCCAACATAGAACACGGATTGAACTACGCTAGGCTGTCCGTTTATAACTACGGATGAAATAGAGCCGCTTGATACCGACACAGTGATGTTTTTATGCGTCTGTAGATTGACCTGAGGTTCTACCTTAATAACACCTATGGCACGTGTTTCTACGTTTACTTCCAAATTACCCTGGAATGTTATACTGGTTACGTTAGTGAGATTCTCAATCTCGAGCTCCCCTACTACTGGTATGACAACAGTGTTATTACTGGTAACAAATCCCTGTAATGAAGGAGGAGGAGCAGACGAGAATTGAATTGTGACAGAACCCACACCATGAACATGGATATTGATAGCTGACCCTGGAGATGGGGTAAAAGTTTTAGGAGATGATTGGGTTACGGTTATTTGTTGCGTTTCTTTAGCGTGTACCATACTTGTCTCTCATTGAGTTGGGACTGAAAATTTTTATACTTTTCTACGTTTTCACCATGCCTTACGAAGCCTCATACATCAGGGCGGGATTAAATATGACTACGAAGAGGGGCTATCCATCCCCGCCAGCGAGGCTTTCCGCCCCCTTAACCCCCATTTTTTGTAAAAACTTTTTTATATTTAACTCCCCTTATGGACTTGGTCTCTGGTGCGAAAAGATGAGGCCACATGCCAGGATAGGACAGATATACATCAAGAAGAGTATTGCTACACAACAGCAACCATCATTAACATGGCAATTCGTTCCTCAAGATCAAGCTGTAATCTGGACTGTAAGTAATCCCACTAATACATCATTGTCCACGGCCATATGGAGGGGCGTACCTAATTATGCACCTACCTACTTCTTTGGGGGTGCATTCAACATGGTATACCTAGCTAACGGTGTACCATCTTGTGCTCCTCCACAAGAGTTCTGTTTGGGCATACTCAAAAACCCAGACTCATTAATAGGGTATCCAGCATTCGTGTTCAACTTACCTCCTAACACATCATACTCCATCGAGGAATTTGGGTTTACCCAACAAGCCGCACAGAACATACAAGCTGAGTTGGTTATACTCAACCCTGGCCCTGTAAAGAAGTACGTAGTATATTACGACCCTACATTACCTTTGATGTACATGCTTGAGATAGGTATGCAGGTTGGTTATCTACCATCTCCATACAGTATCATCACACAGATGTATTTGACTCCTAAGTTCTACCCTAACACCTTTAACTACTGGGTTTTGGAGGACAACATCCTTACTAAAAATCCCTTCATGAAAGCGTTGTATCACATCAACTTAATTACTGCACAAATTGCCAATGCTCTGAACACGACGTGACCTGCTCCACGCTCTGAAGGGCGAGGTTTGTCGGTTTTGTTAGAGCAGGACGGGCTGCCACGTTTTTGTGTCGTATACTACGCGATAGGGTCTAAACACACGTTCATAAGCCTGTGATATCTTCAAGACCTCTTTTGATAGTTCACGTTTATTTTCATCAAAATATCGATACACTATACGCTTAGTGCCCTTCCACGTGTGGCCAGCGAAGAGTTTTTTCCTATGCATCTGTTCGTTTATTTCGTAAAGCTCATCATATTTAATCATGTTATTTTCACTAAGTAATTTAGGACCCAACACCGAGGACACGATGTTAGGGAGATTGAGGTTGTTGGCTGCGACGTCTAGGTCAACGAGTTCTATGATTAATCTATCTTTGAATTCATATCCCGCCATACCCGTATATCCCGTACTAGTCGTAATACTATATATAATATACTTCAAATTGGGTAGTGGGGCTGGACCTAACGGTCTATATAGTCCATTCAAGTAACCTTTCTTATAGAGGTAAGCAAACAATATAAAGTCCCATTTGATAAGCATTGGGAACTCTAAATCGGATACAACGTTAGTTATATCATTATAAATATATCCTATAACTTGTTTGCTTATGGATGGATTGTGTTAATATGAGCGTATATACGATTCGTACGAGATAATAGTTCTATCGTTTAATAAAAAATTATGAACTTCTTTAATTGATCCCGTCCTATACCAGTCTTTCACTAGCTCAACGATTTGATACTCATCCATAAATCGTCTTTACCTGTTAAAATATAAAAACATCAATTACATCAGCACTTGTTGCCACGTTTTGGTGTTATATACTACGCGGTAGGGTCTAAATATACGTTCATAAGCCTCTGATATCTTCAGGACCTCTTTTGATAGTTCAAGTTTATTTCTATGAAAATATAGATACACTATAGCGTCAGCGTCCTCCCACGTGTGGCCAGCGAAGAGTTTTTGGCTACGCACCTGTTTGTCTATTTTGTCAAGCTCATCATCTTCAATCATGTTGTTTTCGCTAAGTAATTTAGGGCCTAACACCGAGGATACGATGTTAGGGAGGTTGAGGTTGTTGGATGCGACGTCTAGGTCAACGAGTTCTATGACTAATTTATCTTGGAATTCATATTGCGTATCACTCGCAATACTATATATAATATACTTCAAATTGGGTAGTGGAGCTGGACCGAACAGACTATTTCCTCTAATCACGTAACCTTTCTTATAGAGGTAAATATACGATATAAAGTTCCATTTGAAAAGCGTTGGGAACTCTAAATCGGATACAAAAGTAGTTGTACGATAATTAACATAGCCTATGACGTGTTTGCTTATGGACGGATTGTATTGATATGAGCGTTTATACGATTCGTTCGAGATAATAGTTCTATCATTTAATAAAAAATTATGATACACTTCAAGTGATCCCGTCCTATACCTGTCTTTTACTCGCTCCACGATTTGATACTCGTCCATAAATCGTCTTTACCTGTTAAAATATAAAAACACTAATCAGAACACGACTGGTTGCCACGTTTTGGTGTTGTATACTACGCGGTAGGGTCTGAACACACGTACATAAGCCTCTGATATCTTAAAGACCTCTTTTGATAGGTCACGTTTATTTTCATCAAAATATCCAGACACTATATGCTCAGCATCATCCCACGTATGGTCAGCGAAGAGTTTTTGGCTACGCACCAGTTCAATTATTTCGTTAAATTCATATGTTTTCATCTCATTTTCTCTAAGTAATTTAGGGCCTAACACAGAGGACATGATGTTAGGGAGGTTGAGGTTGTTGGCTGCCACGTCTACGTCAATTAGTTCTACGGCCAACCTATTTTCATGTCCTACCCCACAAATAAAATATTTCAGGTTGGGAAGAGGATAACGTCCGTGTGACTGATCGACTAAAACATAGCCTGTTTTATAGACAAACAATTCCACTATGTGCTTCCTATTAGCAAACATTGGAAATTCAAACGATGTTATTTGATCGCGTATCGTTCCGAATAGATAAACTAATCCTATTGTACGATCACTTATCTGGCCCTGTTTGTTGGATTCACGGAACGATGGAGGCGAAACAAAACTAATCCTGTTACCATTAAGCAAAACATAATACCGTACATAATCCCATGCACGCTGTCCTTCTCTATACCAGTCTTTCACTAGCTCAACAATTTGATACTCGTCCATAAATCATGTTCACCCGTTAAAATATAAAACACTAATTACACCAGAACGGGTTCCCACGTTTTTGTGTCGTATACTACGCGGTAGGGTCTGAAAACCCGTTGATAAGCCACTGATATCTTAAAGACCTCTTTTGATAGGTCACGTTTATTTTCATCAAAATATCGAGTCACTATATGCTCAGCATCGTACCACGTGTGCCCAGCGAAGAGTTTTTGGCTAAGCGTCCGTCCCCTTATTTCGTAAAACTCATCGTCAATCATCTCATTTTCACTATGTAACTTAGAACCCAACACCGAGGACACGATCTTAGTAATGTTGAGGTTGTTGGCTACGACGTCTAGGTCAACGAGTTCTATTACTAATTTATCTTTGAATTCATATGACGTAATACCTGTAATACTCGCAATACAATGTATAATATACTTCAAATTGGACAGTGGAGCTGGGCCTAACCAACTTATTCCTCTAATCACGTAACCTTTCTTATGGAGGTAAGCATACGGTATAAAGCTCCAATAGATAAGCATTGGGAACTCTAAAGTGGATACAAAGATAGTTGTATTATCATGAACATATCCTATAACTTGTTTGCTTATGGATGGATTGTGTTGATATGAGCGTTCATACGATTCGTCTGAGATAATAGTTAAATCGTTTAATAAAAAATTATCATTTGTTCTAATTGATGCCGTCCTATACCTGTCTTTAACTAACTCCACGATTTGATACTCATCCATAAATCATCTTAACCAGTTAAAGTATAAAAACACTAATTAGAGCAGAACGGGTTGCCACGTTTCGGTGTCGTATACTATGCGGTAGGGTCTGAAAACCCGTTGATAAGCCTCTGATATCTTCAAGACCTCTTTCGCGAGTTCAAGTTTATTACCATGAAAATATCGAGACACTATAAGCTCAGCATCATTCCACGTGTGGCCAGCG
>Ga0208549_100277_pt1 | contig 24376 bp, 27 predicted proteins | sample BED_host_MetaG_FD_187135 | JGI IMG/M metagenome (GOLD analysis project Ga0208549, IMG submission 187135) | Hot spring microbial mat communities from Yellowstone National Park, Wyoming, USA - BED_host_MetaG (SPAdes) (version 2) | ecosystem: Environmental > Aquatic > Thermal springs > Hot (42-90C)... | reverse complement strand
TCTCAACTCCCTCGCTCTTCAGGGCCTTCGATATGTCCCTGACGACCCACCTTCCCTTCAGGAATCCGAATGCCTTGGGATCCCTTTTCAGCAGCATTGGTATCAACCTCCTGGCGGCGGGGCGCTTCCTTGCCGGCTTGCAAGGAGGCTTTCTGCTCCTCAGCCCATCGAGTCCATTCCTCCTGTAGAGGCGCTCCCACTTGAAGACAGCACCCATGCAGACTTGGAGGGAGCTAGCTACCTGCTTCACCTTCATTCGTCCCCTTCGATCTCATCAGGATAGTGCTTGCTCTTGCATGCTACATCTTGTCCTTGGTCCTCTTCACAAACCTGGACAGATTCCTCTTCTCATTCCTCGTGAGTCTGAACTTCATGGAGCTGATGAGGCCCATGATTACAAAACGGGGTAGCACAGATTCCCTTTACTGATACGTCAAAATCATCTGAACAAGCTTGCCGAACTCAGTTTGGTCTTGTTATCCACTACGGCGATGAGGTCTTCTGCATACTCCTTGGCTTGTTCAACCGATAGTTCTTTTTCATGTATTTCTACTTGAGCTTTTTTGTGGTTCAACTCCTTGCCCGCTACTCTTCTGCCTATCCTTACCAAACCAATAGGGGAGCGCATCGCTTAAGTACTTTGCTAACCTACGGGCTCCTGTAAGGGGTGGTGATGAGGATTATTGAGTGATGCAGACGTTGTTGAAGACCTGTATTCTTGGATATCCAGATGGGCTGGTGATATAATGAACCTAGAAACGGTCAGAAAGTCAATAGTTATGGCTTCAACCCTACTTCAAGAGTTCAATTACTTTCGCAAATTCTATGCCGATACTGTGGTCAAGCTTGTCCGGCCCGCGGAGGGTAAAAGCATATTTGAGCAATCTTCGGCCTTCATCCTTTACCAGTGGGAAGCTACAGTAGAGCATATGAGACTAGCTTTATGTCTTGCTCTTTCAGCTAACTACAACTCTGCATTCACCTTGTTAAGGAATTCTTTGGAGCTGCTTATCAAAGGTGCTTTCTATGAATGTTTAGCTCATAAGAATTACAGGGAGGGTGTGTGGAAGTTGAGCGTGGAGGATGATGCGAGCAAGCTACGTGAAGAGCTGCTCAAAAAACTTCTTGATGACCCAGATGAGGAACAAAAACTCGAAGAAAACTCCGTAGGGATATTCGATTTGATAAGTGGGTTGTTATATGACTATTACCCAAACTTTCGAGCAGTCATTCCCCAGCTTATCTGGTGGAAACTTTTTCACCCCTTGGAGAAGGCCGATAGGGAGCTCAACGCCCTTTATACAAAGCTATCTCTGAACGTGCATGAACATCCTGACAAAACAACTATAGGCAGAATAATCATCCAAGGCGGCGAGCCTTTTGAGTCACCACAACCCCTCAGAGAGTCGCTCGAAGAATTTATACAGCTTCTTAACCGTGTCATGGACATAGGAACTGTTCTTACCCTTAACGTCCTTAGAACCAAGAGGGACTCAAATGAAGTCAGGACAATTGTCTCACAATTAATAAGTGAACATGATCTTACCGAGCTTCCTTCCTATCCTTTGACAAGAAGAGCGGTTTCCGCAATCATAGGGACATAATCGCTTGTGCTGGATACAACGAGGTCGATTTCAAATAGAATTACCATGAAGTTTCCGTGCACTTCTAGTGTCTACGGAAACTTTGTGTGACGATCTAGTTGGGAACTCAACTAATGTGAATCTATCTATAGTTAACGTAGTTGCTACTGCCAATGTCAATCAGCCTGTCGACCTTCCTAGGCTCAATGGAACATCTTGGGGACCCTACGATGCAAGTATCTATCGTTCAGGTTATGCTAGGGACAGGGATATGATAGGCAAGGTCATCGTGTTTAATTCAGGCAAGCTGATCAGCGTGGGGACGAAGTCATTGAAGCAGGCTTCCGCTGAAGAGGAAGCTCGCCGAGGCGAGGATGAAGGAGCTCCTGAAGCAGGACCCCCAGGCGTTCGGCTTCCTGAAGGGCAGGTGGGTCGTCAGGGACATAGCCAAGGCCCTTTCAAAAGAGGGGATCAAGGTCAGCAAGTCCTACGTCCATGACATGCTCAAGGGGCTTGGCCTCACCTACAAGAGGCCGAAGCTGACCGTGAAGAGCAACGACCCGAACTACTACAGGAAGGCGAAGGAGGTCAGGAACTACAAGCGGGCAGCATCGGCTTTAGCAAAAAAGGGGTCATAGTCGCATTCGAGGACGAGACTTGGACAGAGCTCTACCCTCGCGTCGAAGCCAAGTGGATGAGGAAGGGACGTCAGGAGAGGATATTCACTCCCGGCTACAACAAGAGGGAGAACGTCTTCGTGACGCTCTTCTGGCCCAAGAAGTACGGGTTCGTCTGGAACAAGTTCGAGAAGAGGAGGAACAGGGAGTTCAAGCTCCATCTCTCGAACATACTTCAGCATGCGAAGAGGCATGGCGCGAAGAGCGTCATACTCTTCATCGTCACGCCCCATGCCACAAGACAAAGCATGTGAGAAGGTTCGTCCGCGAGCATAAAGCGCTCAAGACGAGGCTGCTGCCGAAGCGAGCTCCTCAGCTGAACCCCACGGAATGGATTGTGAACAGGCCGCTCAAGTCCGTGGTCTGCTCGAATCGTTCATACAGAAGCATGGACGAGGTCGACAGGAACACGACGCATTTCCTCAGACAACATAGAACGAATTTACGGACTTGACTTAATTGCTCTCGATGTCAATCAGCTAATAAAACTACTAACAACGATATAGCATAATGACTACATCAATAATAAGGAAAAGAAAGGCAGTATCACCAGTCATAGCTACAGTTATCCTAATAGCAGTAGCAGTAGCTCTAGGCATTGCAGTAGCATTCTGGGCATCAGGACTAACATCATCGTTCTCTAAGTATGAAAAGCTGGGAGTGAATACACAGTATGCGACCGGGTCTGGAGGCGTCTGGACTATTAACCTTGGAGGACAGAATACTGGAAGTTCCGATGCAACAATAACACAAATTCAAGTAAATGGAGTTCCCTACATTGTTTATAACTCCTCGGTAGTTCCCACGTGTACAGTAAACCAAGTATCATGCTCTGGTACATGGTACACTTTGAACTCTAACAGTCTTGCTATATCGGTCAAGTCAGGTCAGAGTTTCGCCCTAGCTTTGAAGCTTGATAATACCCAACATATGGTGCCTGGAAAGACCTTTTCTTCTGGCCAGACTATTCAAGTCACAATTATCACAGCAGCTGGAAACAACTATCCTGCCTCCATAGTACTGCCATAAAAGACTAGATATCTTCGTATTTTTTTCTTTCTTTTACCTATAGCGGGAAGCATAACCCACTCTACTACTTCATTTTAGTTGCAGAGGCTTATATATTTAGACGATAATTAAAACAAATTTAACGTTATCATATCATTGACGTTATAGATTTGGATAATTAAAAAAATAAAAACTACCTCTGCCTGTGATACTTGTCAAAGAGTTCTTCTTCCTTCTTGCGTAAGGTGTTATCATATTTGACATGCAAAGAATTCGATAAAGTCTGATTCTCGGCTTCCAAGCCCATTATGGCTATTGAATAACTACCACAAACCTGATACAATTCATGATACTTAAAGGTAAGAGAAGCAACTTTTGAGGATAGAGGGGCATGAATCGACGTCAATTCGGAAAGTTCCTTGGATAATTTCTCTATTTCCAAGTCAATCTCTTTTGTGTTTTTAACTGGCTTTTCAAGAGCACGCTTAATCAATTCTGATGGCTTCATGTTGAACCTTGTAGCTATGTTCTGTATCTTCTCCCTCTGCTCTTTAGAGAATTTTGATAGCAGGCTATCAAACATCATTGTTTACCCCTTTGCATGAGAGCTTCTCTTAGCCTCTTATTATTCTCCTCAAGCTCAACTATTCTTTTGGCCATCCATTCATAATCTTCCTCTGCTTCTCTTATTAGCTGGGTTAATCTCTTAGAACTAGCTTCAAGTCTGGGCAGGTCTGATTTTAGGAATGATACTCTCTCCCTTAGCTGCTCTAATTCAATTTCCTTAAGGTAGATATCTATTCTCTGCATTATTTCATCAGAAGAAAGGTTTGTCCCTTTTTGCAATAACTTAATTTTAAACACTAGCTAACCGCCCACCTGAAGAGCCCCAATTTTGCCATTTTCTCATGAATACTCACATGTGTTTATGCCAGGATTCATCAGCTCTTGCAGAGCGGTTTGGGCATCATGCCCAGGCGGAATCCATCGCCTTATAATGCATTTGAATTTAACTATAAATATCTTTCTTCAATAAGTTAACAGTCAAAAGCAACAAGCTAAGAAAGCCATGTGTATATAGAATTTTTGTAAGGCATGAAAACTAAAGGTTAAATCCTCACCTTTATTCTTCACCGCTTATGGATAGGACTATAAAGGCTCCACAGGGCGTGCTTAGAATGCTGATAATTGCATTAGCATCCAAATCACCAGTCACAGGAAAGGAAATAATCGAAAAGATAAAGGAAAACTCCCATGGCAAATGGACGCCCAGCCCAGGGTCGGTTTACTACATAATAGATAAATTGCTGAATGAAGAGTTGCTTATGCTTATGCCTCATTCTCAGGAGAAGAGGTACATAGCTACAAGCAAAGGCATAGAAACTCTGAAAAATGACAGCATAAAGTTGAGAGAGTCAATAACATGGAGCATATTAGTATTATCGATGCTGGCAGATTATGTTGAGCCTAATGAAGGAAAAAGAATGAAATTACTACTTCGTATTGCTAATCTTCCAGAAGACAAGATTGAACAGCTGATTGCTATTGCTAATTGAATATATCTTTATAGATGAGTTAAAGGCGGTATGAGACATGCCTGAAGTAGCATTAACAAGAATTGAAGGGTATAGGTTTGCTGTGCAGTTTGATGATGAAGCAAAGACACTGATGTACATGGACGAGCCTCCTCCTCTCGGCAAAGGGAACGGACCAAATGCAAGCAGAGTACTTGCAGCATCTGTGGCAAATTGCCTTTCTGCAAGTTTGCTATTCTGTCTCAGCAAAGTGCATGTTGAGGTTAGTGAAATAGTTACAAAAGCAAGACCCATTTCTGCTAGGAACGAGCAGGGCTACTGGAGGATAAAAGAGATATTTGTAGATATAAATGTTAAAGTTAAAGGCGAAGAAGCAGGGATAAAGAGATGCTTGGATATATTCGAGAACTATTGTGTTGTAACAGGAAGTGTCAGAAAGGGGATAGATGTGCATGTCAATGTTAACGTGGAAAAGGCATAATCGATAAAGAAAGAATTAATAGACGCCTATGCTTGGGTTAAAAACGTGGTAGACCAGCTCTTTCTAGTCAATTCATTACTTCAGCTTGCAAGCGGCATAGTTGCACTTTCAGTCAGCTTCACAGCTTTCAGGTATATGAAGCTGGTCGAAAACGACATACTCAGATTTCTCAGCTTTGGGTTCATGCTTTTAGGTATAGGCTTAATTTTTGGTGCATCGTTAATGCTTCTTCTTTCATTCAATGTAGGGAAGATAGCTGAAGACATAGAACTTGTTTATGTGGCAACTGTTTCATACCTTGTTCTTCAGGCTCTTGCCTATTTCTCATTTGCAGTCGGTTATGCAAGAGGAGCCTATGGGAATGTCAGGAAAGAAATGGCCTCAACTCTTTTCATTGCAACTAGCATGGCACTGCCAAGGCTACCTAGAAACTACTTACTTCTCGGAACACACATTAATGCAGCATTGCAGCTGCTTATACTAATACTTCTTGCATTTGTTATATTTCAAGGAGCGTTGATATATTCAAGGTCTAAAGGTATGTTTTCTCTGCTTGTATTATCAGGTTTCAGCCTTATTTTTGTAGCTCATGCCATAATGCTTGCATCTTCTTTATTCCCATCTGCTTTGCTTTTCACCTTTGGAGCTGTAGTGCAGTTTGGAGGATTTCTTTCTCTGCTCGTCTTCCTTTTGAACAGTGGGAGGGTACATGCAGCCTCAAAAAACACGTAGCAGAATAAGAATATATTATGATATCCTTCTTTCTGTAATGGAGGAAGGCAATGCCAAACCAACAAGGGTCCTTTACAAGGCAAACCTCTCTTATGATAGGCTTGTCAAATACCTCGACGAGCTGATTTCAAAGGGTTTGCTGCAGGAAGTGCATGCATCAGACAGCAGGTATTACGTCATAACACAGCAGGGAGTAAAGTTCTTGGAAGAAGTAAGAAAGGCTGAAGCATTTCTTTCAGGTTTTGGATTGTCGCTTTAGATATGGATGCAGCGTATATATGCTGCATACTTATGTAATTATATACCAGTATCTTTAACCTTGTAAATTGGAAAAATACAACGGAGAAAAAGAAGATGCAGGGAAACATTGTAGTGTTTGGAGCTGATGGCTATATAGGCTGGCCGCTAGCTCTGCATTTAGGTCAGCTGAGCGATCATAAAGTTGTTCTAGTAGATAATTTTGTTACTAGGACTCTTGTTCGCTCTGTCAAGTCTGATTCTTTAATACCGATAAGAAGCATGCATAGGCGTATAGAGGCCTACAGGAAGCTTACAGGTAAAGATAACCTAGAATTCATTCCTGCTGATGCAAGAGACCCGCTAATGGTTGATAAGATAATATCTGAATACAAACCTTCAGCAATAGTGCATTTGGCTCAGCAGAGAAGCGCTCCCTTCAGCATGATAGACCAGGAGCATGCTATCTACACTCAGCTTGCAAACATAACAACAAACATGAATATAATATATTCAATGATAAGACATGTGCCTGATTCTCATCTATTGAAGATGGGGACTATGGGAGAGTATGGAACTCCTGGCATAAAGATAACTGAAGGGGAGGTTGAGATAAACGTTGAGGGAAGAAAGAGCAGACTTATGTTTCCCAGAACAGGCCAAAGCTGGTATCATCTGAGCAAGGTCTTCGATACGTTTAACGTATTACTGGCTAACAGGGTTTATGCCATAAGGGCTACGGATGTAATGCAGGGTGTGGTTTATGGTACAAGGACTGATGAGATAGTTGATGATGCATTGGCAACAAGGTTTGACTTTGATTCCATATGGGGGACTGTCATAAACAAGTATGTAGTGCAAGCTGTGCTGTTCAAAAAGCTGCTGATATATGGAAAGGGGAAGCAAAAGAGAGGCTTCCTTTCTCTTTATGACAGTATAAAGTGTCTGACTCTATTGCTAGAAAATCCTCCTGAGTTGGGTAAGTACAGAGTTGTCAATCAGTTAGATGAAATATATGATACTTTAGCTTTAGCAGAAAAGGTCAGCAGCATAGCTGAGGAATATGGTATAAATGTCAGATTGGAGACTGTGAAGAATCCGAGGGTTGAGGCGGAAGAGCACTTTTACGATGTAGAGCACAAAATACTTCCTTCGCTAGGTTTTAGCAGGTCCAAGAATATGGATGAAGTGATAAGGGAGATATTTGAAACAGTAATTGCAAACAGAGCTAGGGCCGAATCGATGAAGCATCTGGTATACCCTACTGTATATTGGCAGAATGCAAGGCAGATAACTTCATCTAACTTCCCATTACCAAGAGAGGTATTAAACATACTCAGCCCAAGAGAAATAGAGATAGCTGATATGGAGCTTGAGGCTGAGCAGTTCAACATCTTCAGCGATGCGAAGAGAAGCAATCACAATTAAATTCTTTAATTATCCATTATCAACAAATATGGTAAACAGCCATGCATAATGATATCATAAACTGCCTCATTGAAGCTGACTATGACCAGGTTTCAAAGAAGATGAGAAGGGCTGCATACTTAAGAGCATTATACCCTCCTTCTGGGGTTAGGTATAAAATTGAAGTCGGAAAGAGTTATCCTAGCAGAATTTCCCATTACAGCGCTGACCCTTTATCTGTATTTTTAGCAGCAATAAGATTTCTGACTGAGCCTGCATCGTTAACCCCAGAAGTAGATGCTGATATCCAGCATATATTCTTCTGGAAGAGAGGAAAGAAGGATATACCTGCAATTATGGAGAATGACCAATCATTATCACAATTTCTTTCAGGCTACCTCAAAGTACAGGGAGGATTGAAGGAAATGATGAGAAGCATGTTTCTTTCGATATCAAGGGTAAATAAGGTTAAAGCGATAATTGTATGGTCAGAATGGGCGAAAAAAGGTTTTGAAAGAGATGGATTTCCTGCAGATATGATAAAAGTTATACCTCCTCCTGTTACTGCTAACAATTATACTAAGAATTATGATTCTCAAAGGATACTCTTTGTAGGCAGGGACTTTAGGAGAAAAGGAGGAGATATAGCTCTTAAAGCATTCATCAAAATAGCAAAGGAATTCGATAAAGCTGAACTTTTCTATGTTGGGAGTGTAGGTGATGACGAATTGCTTAGAGTTGCTATGAAGACTGGAAGATTTAAGCATTACCAGAATCCATCCGACGAAATGCTATATGGAATAATTTTCCCTGATTCAGACATCTTTTTACTTCCTACCAGGTCGGAAGCATTTGCAATAAGCATAATAGAAGCGATGAGCTATTCTCTTCCTGTTGTAGTCTCCAATCTAGCTTCAATAAAAGAGAATGTGGTGGATGGATACAATGGTGTGATTGTGGATGATGATGTTGAAGGGTATGTAGAGGCTCTTTCATCTCTTTTGGAGAATAAAAGAAGGAGAAAGACCATGGGTCTTAAAGGTTTGGAGCTGGTAAAAAGTAAATTTGACCCTGAAAAGGTAGGTCAGGAATTGAGAAAGGTTTACGTTGATGCCCTGGGATGAATTTTTTGCATAAATCAGATTATAATAGTGGTAAAATAACATCTCAATTTATTCTTACGTTCATTCTCAGAATTCTGAGCCTTGTTGTTCAGTCAGTCCTCCCTCTCTATCTTGTCAGCTTTCTGCATGTGTCTAACTACTATGTAGGGTTGATGATATCATCTCTTTGGATTGGCAATGCCTTCGGCGCAGTAACAGGTGCAGCTTTTGTAAGAAGCTGGAGAATAGCTGGTATAGCTGGTTTATCATTGCTTGCAATCTCTTTCTCAGGCTACTACGCATTCAAATCAATTTATCTTCTTGGCTTTTTTATCTTCGCAGGAGGCTTTGGAAGCGGAATACTGCAGCCTCTTCTAGCTCCTTCTATGCATGTAAGCTCAAGCCCCGAATATCCATTCAAAGGGATTTCTCTCTATTCAACAGCATTATCGCTAGCATTGGTTATTGGCCCACTCATGTCAAGCATAGTGATATCATTATCAGGGTTTAAAGTTCTCTTTCTTTCCTTAAGCATATCTAGTCTTTTAGCTATTGCAATTCCGCTGCTAGCCAAGAATTCAAGCATCAATAATAAAGAAAGGCGGCTATTATCAGATTTTATAGGCACAGCAAAAGAGGTAATTTCAAACAAGGGTTTCAGGAGAGAATTTTTCATGAACCTTGTGTATTCATTAACACTGCCAATAGTTCTATCCTTTTCTGGAACAGTTGCACATAGAGTTTATAATTTAAACCCGAGCGAAGTATTGCTAGTATTATCAGCAATTTTTGCTCTCTCTTCTGGCATAAGATTTTCAATGAGACAGATAAATATAGGAAGGGTGAACAGGTTGATGCTTATCCCTACAATTTTTCTGTTATTATCATCCATACTATTGTCTAATGGAATATCATCTTATTTGTTCATTGCAGGACTTTTAATCTTTAGCATACCACATGCAACAATCTATCCATGGACTCTCTATAATGTCTTTCAAACCTCTGACAAGGGAAAGGTTATTGAATCCAGCTATATCTTTTCACTATCTTCTGGCATTTCTGAATTCATATCTCCTCCTATAACTTCACTTTCAATATACCTTCTCGGAAGCGCGTATGGAATTGCAATATCAATACCTTTTTCTGTTATAGCTATGATTATAGCTATAACCATGTATAGATAATTATTTCTTGATGTAAACGATACCTTATGGTGATAGAATGCTTTCCCTGAGGAATTATATGATTGAGATAGAAACCAAGGAAGAAGGTCAGATTAAAGATATAACAGATATGATTGAACAAAAGGTTGAAGAATCAGGGATGAAAAATGGAATTGTTAACTTATTTGTTCAGGGAACCACAGCTTCCCTCATCATAATAGAGAATGAAAGCGGTTTGCTCAAAGATTTCTATTCGATGCTGGAAAGAGTTGCACCAAAGTCCATGTATTATGAGCATGAGAAAGCTTACCGTGATGGCAATGGTCATTCTCATGTAAGGTCATCGCTGTTAGGTCAATACCTGTCCATACCTTTCTTGAATGGCAGTCTAGCATTGGGTAGATGGCAGAGCATAGCTTTTGTTGAATTGGATATAAGGCCAAGAAGAAGGAGTATAGTTCTGCAACTGATTGGAGAATAGATTGCTGAATTATTTACAAAAATCTGCAGCTTTCATTAAAATACAATTTATTACGAATTTTCATGCACTTGCACGCATTATTTTGCAATACAATGCACCAGATTAAATATGGTTTGCATCATATCAATACTTGGTGATGGAAATGGTGTTCGTCGACAATCTGGGGTTTGAGCTGGTATCTTTGCCTATAGCTAGTTTACTAATAGTCTACATAACAGGAAGAGGATATATGGCAGGAAAATCCGGTAACTTCACAACGGTCAGGAATGTAATGAAGGAAGGGGCTGTCAGTTTAGGATTGCTTGGGGCCATATTCACAATTCTGGCTCTTTGGGGTGAAATGACTTGGACTTTGCCAGGCAGTTACAACATACTCTTTGACGACCCATACTTGCTGATGGGTATAATCTTCCTTGCTTTTTCGATTTCAGTGCTGCTGGACAAGGGTGCATCGACTTCCGGAATCTTCGCACTGATATCAGGGCTCTTCACTATATGGTATGGAGTTAATGGTTACTGGCTAGGTATGACAAAAGAACCATTAGCACTGCTTGGAATGTACGGGCTATACGGTTTAGCAGGAATTGCAAGCTACCCTGCCATGAGAGTTGTTGATGCGCTGCTTTCTCAAACAAATCAGCAGTCTCCTGAAATTCAGGCTCAGATGAAGAGCCAGATGGTAATACATGCATCTGTACAGATACCTGCAAAAGGAGCGGTAAAGCAGAATTGGCTGGTAAGGCATCAGTTGCTAATATTCAGTGCATTCTGGGTATTAGTGCTTGCGGCAGGTATACTATCTGGCTACGTAGCGATAAACACAATACCAGCTCATCTGAAGTTTGCCCCTTGAAATCAAGGGACAGCATAAGCGCCCTTTTTTATTGCTTTTATTCTTACAGTCCCTATGTTCAAATCTACCTTTTCTGCTAGATAATCGTATTGCTCTAGCACTCCCTTCACAAACTCTGCAGTGCATTCAGCTGATTCTATCTTTCTCCCTGCCCCTGCTATATCCACCTGTATTGAGTTGGGGTCTAGCATTGTAAGTTTGAAATGCTTGACTGGGATAAGTATAAAGAAGTCTTCCGCAACTTTTGCAAGGGAATTTATATCTTCGTTCGACATTTTGAGAAGGGCTCCGACACTTTTTCCAAGATTGCTGAATGCTGATAGAGTCCATTCCCTGTCATTTTTTACTAATCTCTCGTTCAAATCATCCATGAAATCAGAAGGTAAGGTTATGACGTCTATCGTTTTTATAATCTGGTATGCATTCCAGAGCCTTCTGAGCTCTCTTATATCGCCTCCCTGGGAATATACTGAATATATCAGGTCCAAAGATTCATTGGCAAAGGCGAATATGGTCTTGTTTTGCTCTTTGGCAACCTGAGAGAATCTTTCAAAGACCTCGCTATCTACGGATAAATTGGTCCTTTTCAACATTCATAAGGCATGAATTGCAGGTATATTATTCTTGTGATGTTTGATTCTGTAGTCAGCAACCTCATGCTTATTTATGCCCTTTTTATTACTTCGAGTCATGACACGAACCAATGTCGCCGTTGAGGAGTCAGTTGCTTACATGCTTGCTGACGAGGCGGCGAGACAGAACAAAACACTTTATGCATTTACAAATGAGTTGATGAAGACTTCACTCAGAATATGTAGGGAAGGAGGAAATCTGAATGAAATATATCCTGCATGGAGATTTGCAAAGATGACAAGAGAAGTTGATACTGTACCATTACCGGGAGACCTGCTTGAAAAGATGATTGCAAGACTGAGTTCTCTTGATGAAGGCTGGTTACTTAAGACATGGCATGAAGAGGGAGTAAGAATAGGAACGTACCTGCATATGTATGAGCCTACATTTGAAAGGCTAGCAGCCTTTGTCAAGGAGATGGAATTCCTCCTGCCGATAAAGAGGCTAGATATACTGAAGGTTGAAAAGCAGGAAGGTGGGAGATATATAGTCAGAGCAATAGGTGCAGGTCTTTCTCCTTCGAGCACAAAATGCGCAGAGGCACTTCTTCAGGGCCTGCTCAGCACTTATTCCATAACCGTAATATCCAGCAGGGTATCAGAAGGGATAATAGAATTGACAGTTGAGAATCAGTCAAAACATAATTTTTAAAATTGCCTGACCTTTGCACCGCCTTCATAGAAATCACATACATTTGTGGTGAAATTAGGAAATTCCTTCTTCAAAATTCTTTCTAAATCATCAACTCTGTGATTGCTTACAATGCAATGGGCAGCATCTCCAATCATGTTTTGAGTAGCTGCAGCTGCCCCATTTTTCAGCATAATATCGCATATGGCTTTCACTTCATCAGTCAGTATTCCTGTAAGCTGTGCAAACCTCCTGCTCTCGTTCAACATATTTTTGGCTGTAGGGTTCTTCAGCACTCTTTCAAGAGTCGAATAGCCTATTCTGTTCACGCTTGCAATATGCTCCTTTGAAGTCAGTATCGGTCTTTTCTCTCTAGGTCTGATTGTAGTTGCAACAAGCTTGACAGATGAATAATCTTCAAGAAATGGCTCCAATTCGCATACACCAGGCCCTCCTGCCCTTGTTATTATTCCTCCTGCTCCAGCGGAGCCATAGAGAGAGCCAACGGTCCCCAGGCCTGTATGGCAAAGTATCTCTGCTTCATGTGCTATCTGGGATGGTAGCTTGAGTGTGCACTTGTTATTTATTGTTGCCAGTATCGCTATAGCAGCCCCCAGAGATGTTGATGCTGAAGTACCAAAGCCAGAGCCCCATGGTAATGGCACTTCATGGTATACCTCAAAGTGCTGGTTGATGTGCAGATTTTCCCTTATCAGCTCTATGACCTTATCCGTAGTTGTATTTTCTATATGCTTTCCGTTGAAATATACCTTATCTTTATCTGATTTTTTCACACTTGTTGACGTGAGAGAGGAGAGCTTGAACCCTCCTCCCCTTGCACCAGCAAGCTGAATAGGAACTACAGGCTCGCCTCTCTCGTTCAAGCCCTCTATCGTAAAAAATGAAGATACTGCTGTAGGGACTAGCACTTTAAGCAATTCAAAACCCCTTTTACCTTTGCCTGTTTAAATATGGAGCTACAGGCGCCATAAGTAAAAACGCTATCGAAATTATATCTAATGCTCTGAACCAGTTAGTATAAGGACCAAGTAGAGATATAAAAGATGGCTGGAAACTAGCAAGAAGTATAACAAGCAAGGGCAATGAACTTAAAGCGCCTGTAATGAATATTGTCTTTGCACTCTCCTGCTTCCAAGTTGCTACTGCATCTTTCAGCCTCGATGAGATGGATGAAGTCTGGAGAGTTCCGAGCAAAAGAGGCAACAGTATCTGCATAAACGGTATCATAGTGCCAAGCCAGAAGAATGTGAAAAGAAGTGTTTGGGCTATCTGCTGTGGTAAAGTCAGACCGGGAATTGCAACGAATACAACAACAGCTCCAGCTATAAGATTGCCTATGAATAAGGATATCAAAGTTGAATAGGTATAGCCACTCCAGGATTTTGCCCTGTTTACAAGCATTCCGAAGATAAGGAAACCTATGAGGTTTGCAGGGAAACCTGCAATTAATGCAAGTAACGGATTCGTTTTGCCTAGAGGAGTCAGAAATATTATATCGCCTATAAGAGAGCCGAAGGCTGCTCCCACTGCCCCAACCCTGGCTCCGAAAGCTATTGTGTAAAGTGCTGGGATTACAACCCCTGGCCTGAACTCGCCTATTACCAGAGGTACAGGTATAAGGGCAGTTAGGCCGTTGATTACAGCATATAATGCTGCGCAGACAGCTACATTTGCGACGTAGAACGCAGGGCTTGTTCTCTTTACAGCTTGCTCGTTCATGGAGGAGAAATGAGGAAGAGGTTGCTTATGTGATTTAGGTACAAAAAGTTTAAACTTCTATATATTTCCTCTTTTGGCTGCAACACTGCTGAATATGTTCTGAGGCTCCAGTATTGAAATTCCTGTTATGCCTCCAACAACCTCGATGAGCACTATTTTATCGGGATTATCAAGGTCAACCTTCTGATTGAAAAGAGCAGCAACTTCTTTTATAATCTTCATAGCATCTATGTCAGAATGCCTCTTCTCTATTTGCACCTTAAAAGTCTCATCGCTAGCTATTGATTTCTTAAGCTTCTTTGCCGACTCGACTATCTGGTCCAAAGAAGTTTCAGTAACTTCCTGCAAGGGTATGAACCTTTGAATCAGATGAATCTTCCACGGGTCAGAATTGACCAATTTCTTGAGCATCTCAGGAACTTGATTAACATCAAGAGAGGTAAAACCGAATATTAACCCGTTTACGTCTGTTGCTTCGGCCTTTGGTGATTCATCCCCAAGGTCCGTAAGTATGGATTTCACTTCTCTGCATGCTTCAAGCTCCCTTCCCCTTACAGTTGTAGCTATAAAGTTAGGCCTCTCTATTGTCAATTGCCTTTTCCTCCGTTTTGCAGCATAAGCAACTACCCGTTAGTATTGGGAACTCTACCTTAATAGCTTATTCTGCCGTTGCGATTTCTTTCTGAGATATGTTTATAAGCAGTATACAGACGGCTAAACGACCCGCAGGGATTAGCCTTGGTTCCTTTTGAAGAAGAGGAAGAGGAATGGGAGGAAGAGGACGAAGATTTCGACGAAGACTTTGAGGACGAAGAAGAGGACGAGGAGTTCTGAGAATTCTTCCCTCTTTTTCTACAACCTAATGTTTTTTAATATCCTTTTGCAGATATCTACCGACTGGTAAGATGAAGGTAACATTATCCGTGATAAAGGCTGATGTTGGTAGCATAGCAGGCCATCACAAGGTTATTTCTGAGCAGCTTGAAGTTGCAAGGGAAGTTTTGGATAGAGCAAAAAAGAAAGGAGTGCTTCTTGACTTCTACGTAACAGCCGCAGGAGATGATATAGAGCTGATAATGACGCATACGAAAGGGCCAGAGAATACTGAAATACATGACCTGGCATGGAAGACTTTCAAAGAAGTAACAGACAGAGTGTCAAAGCCAATGAAGCTGTACGGAGCTGGTCAAGACCTGCTTTCAGATGCATTCTCAGGCAACTTAAGAGGTATGGGTCCTGGCTACGCTGAAGGTGAGATTGAGGAGAGGAAGAGTGAGCCTGTTATAGTGCTCATGGCGGATAAGACAGAGCCTGGCGCATGGAACTGGCCCCTTTACAAGATATTCGCAGACCCTATGAGCTCTCCAGGGCTTGTGATAGACGGCACTATGAGAAAGGGCTTTGTCTTTAGGGTTATGGACATGGTTGAAGACAAATTTGTCGACCTCAGGACTCCAGAAGAGAGCTATGAGTTGCTGGCTCTAATAGGCACAACAGGCAGGTATGCAATCCAGAGTATATGGAGGAGAGCTGATAATACTCTAGCTGCTGTAGCAAGCACATCAAGGCTCAGCTTCATGGCGGGAAGATATGTGGGTAAGGATGACCCATGCCTGTGGATAAGGGTTCAATCAGGATATCCAGCAATGGGGGAAGTGCTTGACCCGTTTGCATTTCCTCATCTGGTTGCAGGGTGGACAAGAGGCTCCCATATTGGGCCATTGATACCTGTTTCGGAAAGAGACTCAAAATGCACAAGGTTTGATGGACCTCCAAGAGTTGTTGCTCTAGGCTTTCAGATAACAGATGGTAGGCTGATAGGCCCAGCAGACCTGTTTGATGATGTTGCATTTGATAATGCAAGGCAAGAGGGGAACAAGATAGCTGATTTCATGAGAAGGCATGGACCATTCATGCCTCACAGACTTGGACCTGAAGAGATGGAATATACACAGATGAACGAAGTGCTAAAGACTCTGAGCGCAAGGATGAGACCTGCGAAAGAGATGCTAGTTGTACCTACATAAAAAAGGGATAAGAATACCCCTACTAATGATAAATTTCAAGAACTATAAAGCTGTGCAAGGCGAGAGAGGTCTAGCTCTGGCAAAGATAGCAGAAAAAATATCAATCGCAAATAATGTTTCAATTGCAGTAGCCCCTTCAACCCCTATACTGTTTTATGTGGCAGATAATGTTTCAATACCTGTATTTGCACAGCACTCCGATAATAATGAATCAGAGGCTTCGACAGGTTATATACCTATAAAGATGCTAAAATTGAACAAGGTTAAGGGAAGCATTCTGAACCACAGCGAAAGGAGACTGAACTTTGAACAGATTGCAGATTCTGTCAGACTGCTCAGAGAAAACAATCTAATTTCCCTTGTATGTGCAAACGACGCAGATGAAGCAGAGAAAATAGCATCATTATCGCCTGATATAATTGCTGTAGAACCACCTGAACTCATAGGAAGTGGCAGGGCTGTTTCAAAGGTTGCTCCGAATGTGGTTTCTGATTCTGTCAGAGCTGTAAAAAAGGTTGATAGAAATATAGTTGTTCTCTGTGGAGCTGGGATAAGCAATCCAGATGATGTAAGCACTGCGATAAAACTAGGCTCAGAAGGAGTCCTTGTTGCAAGTGCCATTGTATTATCAAGCGAACAGGAGAAAATTATTGAGAAGATGACTACTGCAGCCAGAGTCTTTTAAGCAGCTCGGCTGCTTCTTTCAGGCTTTTCAACATATAATCAGGCCATGTCTGCTCCAAATCTTTTATCTTGCCAACTCCATCTATCAGAGCTAGAGAATAAACTTTGGCATCATGTGCAGCAAGAACATCCATAGGTGTATCCCCAATCATTGCTGAGCCATCGCTTTTGGTTCCCAAGATTTTAAGAGCTTCCTTTATGCCTGAGCCTGATGGCTTCAAGTCTGGAGCATTGTCTCTATGAATTATTATGTCAAAATAACCATTAAGGCTGAACTTCTCAAGTGTCCTATTAACAGCGTTGATGCCTGAATTGCTGACTATTGCTATGGGGAATTTATCTTTGAATAGTTCAAGCAGGTAGATAGCCCCATCTTTGAGCTGGCTCTTCTCTACAGATTCCAGCTCATACCATTCTATTTTCTCTGAGAGCTTCTTCTTAAGAGAGGCTTTTTCAACCGCATCTAGCGGGGCTGTTTCTACGATTTTGAAGTAATCCCTTATATTGTCATCAATAGTAAGATTGTTAGAAGGAAGCCACTCTTTCAAAAGGTTCAACGCGTCGCTCTTAGCATCCCTGTTTCTGAAATGACTTGTCACTAAGGTACCATCAAGGTCAAGTATTAGTGCATGATCTCTTGACATCTTTGCGCCATGAAGCTTTCAACAACTGATATATCAATCAGCCTTTTGAATTAATATATCTTCTAAGCGCTATGGTTGCTGATAGGCCTGTTATTGCCAATGGTATAATGTAACTTGCCAGACGCCATGCAAATACCATCGGCCATGATGATACACCGAGTACGAGGCTTGAATAGTAATATACTCCTGCCTCAGCCAGGCCTGCGCCTCCAAAGGTTATGGGGAGGTTTCCCAGTATAACTGAAGCAAAAACTGCAAGCAAAGACTGATATAAATCTACGTTCAAACCTAGACCTTTAGCTATGAAGAAGAGACTAGAGCCTGTAAGAAGAGCTAGAATTGTTGTGTAAATGGAAATGTAAAATAAATGCTTGATATTCTTTTTTGTCAAAGTTACTCTTGATGCTTGCTTCAGCTCCATAATTGCAGTATCTGCCTTTTCTATCATGCTATTTCCCCTCTTTTCCCCAAGAATCCTTATTGCCATTTTCTTCAGAAAATTCGGAATTCTCAACCTCTCACTTCTTGAGAGAAAGATGACTAGAGTCATAAGAAAGAGCATAATAGCTGATAAAAGTGTCAGTATAGTGCCAAGAAAGATTCTGCCATAATTCAGTGCAATGATACCAGCCAGAAAAGAGAAAAGGCCTGTTGAATACACATCGAATATTATCTCTATATAGGGGAGCCATAATGCTGTTCCAGCAGGTATACCTTTTGTTGCAAGCCATGCTGCCCTTGCAACCTCCCCACCAACATAAGCAGGTGTTGTCATTGCAACAAACTGACTTCCTATTCTTACTATGATGCTCTCTCTCATTTTGAAAGGCCCTTTATCCGTAAAGGTATCGATTATGAACCTGAACCTGAGGCCTTGAACTAGCAGAACAAGAAGTGAACAAGCAAGGGCTAACAAGAAATAAAAAGGGTTTATTGATAAAACTATACTAATATTGAAGTTGAATAAAGATGCCACTATGGCTAGAATAACTATGCTAATCGCTATACCCAAAACTGGCAAGAAGCGTCTTCGAGATGAGTGCAAGCGAGAGCTACTTCCAAGAAGGGTATATATATGAAGCTCCCCAGAAAGAAATTGAATTAGTGCATGTCAAAGAAATTCAAACTTGCAGCTTTTGACCTTGATGGTACATTGACAATAGGCGACTCCAGCTGGGTTATGATACATAAGAAATTCGGAACTCTTGATGTTGGGGAGGAGGGAGAAAGGCTTTATTCACAAGGGCTGATAAGTTACAAGGATTTCATCCTCAGGGATATCTCAGCATGGCCTAAATCGTTAAAAAAGGATGACTTGGTTGATGCTCTAAAAAATTACAGGTTAAGAAATGATGTAAACTATGTAATCAGATTCTTCAAAGACAAAGGAATGAAGATAGCCATTCTGACAGCAGCCTTGGACCTGATGGCTGATGAAGTAGCAAATGAGGTTGGTGCTGACTATGTCTTCTCGAACAGCCTGGGATTTGATTCCAAAGGTTTCTTCAACGGTAAAATAGAAGCGAGAGTTGAGCCTTTGAAGAAGCACCTGTTGCTTGAAAACATAACGGGAAAAATTGGGATAAACGAGGGTGAAGTTATAGCTGTTGGAGATAGCAACTATGACATAAGCTTTCTTAAGGCTGCAGGACTAGGTTTTCTCATTGGCAACAACAAATTAGCTGCAGATAATGGCATAATTCCTGTGAAAGAATTGAGCGAGATAGTTGAATACATATCCAGATTAAACAAATGATTTAGATAGCTTCAGGATGCCTTATTCCTATCAAGTCCAGCGCTTTCATCATAACAGCCCTGAAAGCATCAACGATCGCTATTCTGAAGTCTGCAATATCTTTAGGTGCTGTCAAAACAGGACATTTCTCGTAGAAATTGTTGAATGCAACCGCCAAATTGTAAGAATACCTTACAATAGGCTTAGGATTGAGATAATCCACTGCCTGCAAGAACTCATAGCCAAACTTTGATATCTGAAGTATCAAGTTCTTTTCTTGTTGAGTTAGCTGAGCGGGTATCTTGATGCTTGATGAGTCAATTTGCCATGCTTTACTGAGAATGCTTGAGGCTCTCGCATATGAATACATCAGATATGGTGCTGTATCGCCTTCGAGCTTTAAGGATTCATCGATATCAAAGATTATAACTTTATTCAAATCTTGCTTGAGCAGTTCATACCTCAGTGCTGAGACAGCTATATCTTCGGCAATCCTATCGATGAATGCATCTTCAGCATTGGGATTCCTCTTTCTTGTTTCTGTAATTGCTTTGTTCTTCAATTCTTCTAGCAAATTATCAACGTTTATGTATATGCCTGTCCTGCCTTTCATGCTCACTGCACCTGTTTTATCCTCTATTTCCAAGCGAAATAGTTGCTCAGCCGTCCTTTTGCTGAGAAATACCTTCTCGTATGCAAGATGTATATATTGCTCTCCTTTTTCTGATAATGTCAATAATGCCCTTTTTACGAATTTCTGCAGCCTGCTCTGCCCAACATCTATTACTGCGATTGTTTTATCGTAGCCTCCAAATTTCTTATCTATGGTATATTTTGACTTTTTTACTGTGGTTGTAGACCACAGCTCTTTCCCGCTTGGCTGATTGCAAAACAACTCGTAGTAAAACCTGTCTTGTATTAGTCCAAGCTTCCATGCAGCATATGGAATATCTTTAGCTGCATAAACTGTAGTGCCATCGCTTCTGACAAGAACTTTTTCCTCTTCATCTTCATCTCCCTGCATAACCCAGCATCCGTCAAATTTTCCTCCTTTTTGCAACTTTACAATACCTTTAGCTTTGAGCAGTTCGAATATCTCATTCCAGTATCCTGTAGAAAGTATATCGCTCTCGAAATTTAGCAAATCATACTCAGCCCCAAGTCTCCAGCAAGTTTCTAACTGAGCCTTTAGCACTTTTCTTGTTATTTCTCTAGATATGATTGACTCTTGACCTTCTCCTTTTTCTATCTTTTTACTTACTTCCTTTCTCTTTTCAAGAAGACTTTTGTCTTGCTCATATGCCCTGTTAACCTCAACATATACTGAGTCACCAATATAATGGTCGAATTTGCTGTATTTGCGATTCTCAGCTGGTATTCCTAGGTGAATTATTCCCAAAACCACATCTGCCACCTGAATTCCAGTATCATCTATATAGTTTAGAACAGTGATTCTGTGGCCGTATGAACTTAAGATCCTCGCAATCGAATCCCCTATAACTACGTTTCTAGCATGGCCGATATGAAGAGCTTTGTTGGGATTTACACTTGTATGTTCAACTGAAATTAAGAGACTTTTTTCTGTAATGGGCGTCTTAAGGTACTCTTTTCTTGAAAGTAATACTTTTAAGACTTTTTCGTAATCTATGAAGAAATTTATGTAACCGGACTCATGCGAATTAACCCTGCTGATGAATTCAGGTAAATTCTTTGAAATCTGTTGAGATATTCTGAGTGCAATTTCATGAGGTGATGCGTGAGTTTCCTTAGCTATGGGGAATGCTACATTTGCAGATATGTCTCCCAATGTTGGTGATGGGGTTTCAGAAATTACAAACTCAGGCAAATTCATGCCCAGTTCCTTGATAGCATTATCAATGCTTTCTTTTGTTTTGCTGACTATTGTGAGATAGCTCAAAGAATTCACCTGCTTCTGAAATTACTCAGAACATAGTTTACCGCTTCTACAAAACCTTGGCCGCCTTGGGCGCGAGTAACGTGGTCTGCAGAATTCTTTGCGGCTTTATCGCCGTTTCCTACTGAAATTCCCATGCCGCACATCTCAAACAAACCAACATCTGTTTCGCTATCTCCTATTGCTACAGTTTCTTCCGGCTTTATGTCAAGAATCTTCAACGCTTCAGTTACCCCTAATGATTTATCCACGTGATTGCCCACTATATGATAAGCATAGCCGCTATCGAGTACTTTAACCGGGAGCCTGGAGTCTTCAAGTGCATGCCTTATGACAGAGACATCGATGTTCCTTTCTAGGACCACTTCAGTAAAACGTGGAAGTGTTTTCTTCACTCTAACATCTTCTAGATGTTTCTTAAGATATTCTAGCGCAGCAGCGGGATAAAAAATATCGGATAACATAAGCATGTTCATTGGTTCTCTATTTACTACTACAGCGCCATTTTCTCCAACTACAACCCTAGAAAGACCAAGAAACATCGAAAGAGAATATAACTCCCAAGGCGCTCTACCACTTGCAAGGACGATTTTTATTCCTAACTTTTCCAAATTCTTCATTAAGTAAGCCGCTTCTAATTCTATTACAGGATAGACATCAGTTATTGTTCCGTCGACATCAGTAATTATTGCCTTTAATTCCAACTTGATTTATCTTCGGCTAAAAGGGGCGCCTTTAAAGTTATGCATCGTTTCATTTCTAAATTATATTAAAGATTAGACAAGAACTCATTTTCTACTTAAGAGACCTGATTATTTTTATCATTTTGTTCTCAACCACCTAGTTTAGCATGTTCTTGTGATCTTGATTGTATAAATTGATTCAGATACAGGTAAAAGGGTGGGGTAACAAAAGCAGATGACAAATGCTTAGTAACTATTCGCTAACTACATACATATGTGTAAAAGCGCCTTAAAATAATATTGTAATACTGCGCTTTATCAACAGTCGTATAAATTTATGAGTTATGCGCTAAAATAATCGAAAGATAATTACATAAGATATTAAGGTTAAAAGTAGCATTCAAGAGAATTTAGAATATGTGACCCGACCTATTATCCTGAGGAACTTGAGATTACGGTAGGATAATAATTTGATAGGAACATTCTGTAATACATGGATGGGTCATTCGCTCCTGTACTAGAACCCCATGATAGTTGGTTAGCCCAAAGATTATTATTTGTAGTTGATTGCCCAGTTGGATGACCTCCTAAATAGATCCATCCAGCAAAATTATAATTAATAACTGTTCCCTTTGGGATTGTCAATGAATTGCTAGAAGTGTATGCATATTCGTATTCTAATACTCTTCTTGCCCCATCATACGTGGTCCAAGCCCAAAGTGCGCTATTTGGTGAATTTCTTAAATTAAGCAAAGTACTGTTATCAATAAATATCGCTTGACCTCTATAATTACCATATTCTGCCACCCAATATCCATAGTTGTATACAGCAGAGCTACCGTCATTGCAACCGTTATCAGCAAGAATATGCATCTCAGAACAGAAATTAAAGATAGTGTTATTATAATATGCGCCTGTTATCACGCTTTGCTGGCTGAAGCCGTTTGTTTTGAGCTGTTGAAGGGAACCCCAGTAGAGCCTATAGGGCGAGGGTGAATCACAAGGACTTATTGAATTCATGTTTGGAATTGAACAATCGTGAACCTTACCAGATATAAGACCGATCTCCTCGACATACTGCTGGGATAATTGCACATTACTCAATGCAGTTGCTGTAAAGTAAACTTCAAAATATGAGACATTATATGGTACAAGGATTATCTCTGTATGGTTAAAGTCATTAGTGTATATCTTTCCTGTAGGAGGCTGATAAACAAGGTTACTAACCCTGTAAAAAACAGACCGAACGGGACCTATAATTGCTATCCAACCCTGGTTAGGACCTGTACCCCATGGGATCTTTGAAGGATACCAATTCCCATTATATACATCATACCCAAATAAGGTGTATTCTACATGATAAGATGATGTTTGATTATAGAAGGGATATGAGTTAGTTCCGTTAACCTGGATGTTATAATCTATCCAGGTGCTTAAACTATTGTTTACAACAAGACCGATTGTATATTGAGAGTTGTTCATAATCAACAGGTTAGGAGTTATCTTCGAACTTGTTAAAAACACAGGTGGCTGAACATCGGCATCGCTTAACCACGTAATGTTTACAGCTACTTTGTTTACATTTTTTCCAGCAAAGCTGACAAAATACACAAGCTTGTCACCAATATCAAATCTTGTTCGCCAGTTAGCAAAACTAAGCGTAGGTGTCTGATAATTAGGTGTCCATACTTCGACCTGGCTTGGCGTCTGCTTAAAAGAGCCAGTTGCATTAGTGTAAACTCTTAGCTGCTTGACAGGAGGTATCGGAATTGGGTCAGGAACGGCTCCCTTGAATTTAATTAATTTGTCAAACCACATGACGCTCCCATTTGAAATTGATTCCATTGTATATACTTCGTTAGGTTTCGCGCTTCCTGGGTAAAAGGGATTTATCGCATTTTCTTGGAATACGTATTGAATATGTGTGTAGCTATAAGATTCAACCAATATACCTCTATTATCCTCACACCAGACAATCGTCTTATTCAGAACTGTGGGGTTCACTGGACCGTTTTCCAGAGTCTGAAATGATATGTTATAATTTCCTCCTCCGATACCTTGTACAGATACGATTTTTGCCTCTTCCCATGTTTGGTATTGGGTATCATAATAATCAATTTGGAAATTCTTTGCGGAAAGGTCGTTTACAGGTGTTCCATATTCTCTGTTCGCGTATAACGAGAAGGAAGTGAAGCTATTGCTGTTAGTAAATGAGGCGACGTTTAACGTCATGTTTAAGAGAATTATAGTCGTCTGGTTGATTCCGTATAGGCCTTGCTCGCTTAAGTTAGCTTGGTAAGAAGCTTCGATTACCGATAAACTTTGTGGTCTATACCAGTATAGTTTGAAAAGACTATTGTTTGTGTATATTGCTCCCTGCCATTGTTCCTTCGGCTGAATTGTAATATTGTCAAATCCAAACTTT
>Ga0208549_100269_pt1 | contig 24667 bp, 32 predicted proteins | sample BED_host_MetaG_FD_187135 | JGI IMG/M metagenome (GOLD analysis project Ga0208549, IMG submission 187135) | Hot spring microbial mat communities from Yellowstone National Park, Wyoming, USA - BED_host_MetaG (SPAdes) (version 2) | ecosystem: Environmental > Aquatic > Thermal springs > Hot (42-90C)... | reverse complement strand
GTGGGGGAGCTGAACCTGAGGAGCGTGGAGGCGTTCCTCAGGTTCGTTGAACGTTATTTAGGCGGACCGCCGGGACTGATGAAAATCTTTAAGTTACGTTAAAGTCCCATAACTGCTGTATCTAATTATTTTAAATAAGGATTTGAAAGGAGTTAATGGTAGATACTCAGTTTTGTTTTTAAGGGGTCTTGTTCCTTCTTTTATTCTTTTCAGTATAGTTATCCTTTCTCCTTCATTATATATAATCCCTATTGTTCTTTTTTCTGCAGTATTAACATTTTATAATGTATTTGTGACTCAAGCAATTCAATTTAATATACCTAAGGAGATTTATGCTACTTTTATAGGATTGAACGTAACATTTGGCAGTTTATTCTACACTTTAGGAAATTTAATACTACCTTACATGGAAATAACCTTAGGTTTAAAAGGCGTAATGGTTTTAATCTCAATAGTGTTAGCTATTTACTCTTTGATTATCTCGTATAGATTTAAGGATTTATTTAAAACTGTCAAGAAATAATTTGAATATTCTAGTCTCTTTAAATTCTTTAGGATAAATAATATTAATTCATTAAATATAATTATTTTTATTTAATGCAAAATCCTCTAATCTTTACATAAGAAGTTTTATCAATATCTCCATCAAAACTCCTATCTTGAATAACACTTTACATATTTCATACTTCGTATATTGTAAAATGGAAAATTAGATCTCATAGAAAATCTGTAAGGAAAATAGACCTAGGCTTAAGGATAAACTCAAGAGGAACATAGAAAAAGTAGCTAAGGAGGTTTAAATATGATTTCAACCAATTTCTCCACCGTAGTATGTTCAGTCTGCTCCAGAGATTATTTTGATTACGAGAATTATCGATACATTAATAAAAATAAGATTTTTATTAATATTCTAAAAATAAATGCAACTTACAATAATAATTTATATACAGTGCTCCGGCCGGGATTTGAACCCGGGCCACAGGCTTGAGAGGCCTGCATACTTGACCGGGCTATACTACCGGAGCGAGATATAATTAGTAAGCTGAAATATTTAAAACTTTCTGACTCTAACTTATCATTTTCCAGAAAAACTTATTTCTTTTACCCCGAAGATTTTCGGGATGCTATACGTAAGTTTTAAGGTAAATCACGAGGACTGGTCTAAGGGAATTGACTATTCTAGAAATTCATTGTCAGTATTGGATATAAAACCTTCCACTAATGGAGCAAGGCTTTTAATAGAATTTAAAGGAAAAGAAGAGGATGCAAAAAAGCTTAAGTGGAACCTTTCAAGAGTTTCCAAATTCAAATATCTAGGAACTATAATAGTTAATGAACCAATAGAACGCATATTGTCTAACTATATTATAATGAATGGTACTGCAACTAACGACGGAATATATTGGACAGTAATTCTTTCAGATTATACTGAATTAAAGAAAATGTTGAGGGATTTTGTCGAGCATCGTATAGAAGTCAAGGTTGTCAAGGTAGTTAAGGTAAAATCAGAGGATGTATTAACTGCTAGGCAAGAACAAATTTTAAAGATAGCTTTTGAGGCTGGTTATTTTGATTATCCTAAGAAGATCAGAATTAAGGAATTAGCGGAGAAACTAAATATGAGTGTTTCAAATTTATCGGAAATTTTAAGAAGAGCAGAAAGAAACGTTATTGAAACGTTTTTTAGGGAGAGGAGTTAATGAAACACGGAGGAGTTAGGTGGATAAACGGAAGGCCAGAAAAGTTAAGGGATTTCAGCGTTAATCTCAATCCTATTTACCCTGATTTTATTGAAGAGTTGATTAATGAAGCAATAAAGGAAAAAGTTTATCTTTATTATCCTGACAACTACGAGAAACTGAGAGAAAATATTGCTGAGATTTATGACGTTGATGAAGATTATATAGGAGTATTTAACGGGGCTAGTGAGGTTATAAATTTACTAGAACCTAGGGTTGTCCCAGAGCCTAATTATGTTGAATATAAAAGGAGCTATATTTATTTTGCAGAAGAAAGAGAAAATTATTTTATTTACCGCCTACAAGGCAATAAAGTCATAATAAGTAATCCTAATAATCCTACTGGTGCAAAAATAGACCTTAAGGAAATTGAGGAATTCTTAGAAGAAGGAAAGGATTTAGTAGTTGACGAATCTTTCGCAGACATAAGTCTTGTAGATTCCGCTAAGAAATTTGTAAAGGACTATGATAATCTTCTAATAATTTCAACTTTTACCAAATCACTGTCAATCCCTGGCTTAAGGATTGGATTTACTATAGGAAAGAGGAGTAAAGAACTTGAAAAGAATTCTCCTCCCTGGAGGATTAATTCTATTGCTTATTATGTATTATCCAACGCGAATCCTAAGGAAATTAAGGATTTCTTTAGAAAGAGTAGAGATCTTGTGGCCTCTCTCTTGGAAAACTTTAGAATTAGAGAGGAGAGAAGAAGAGTTACAATATATAAATCATTTGCGCCCTATGTTCTAGTAAGATTTCCCATTAATGTTAGATTCATTAACTCATATCTTAGGAGTAAGGGGTTCTTAATTAGGGATTGCTCTAACTTTGTAGGCTTAAATGAATTTTATGGTAGAATTTCTTTGAGAAAAGATTATCAAGAGCTAGTTAATGAAATTGATGAATTTTTATCTAATTCATCAATTTAATGCCACCAGTTTAGAAAGTACACAATTTAATGGGATAAGATTTATAATATTTTAATAGAGAAGTATAAGTCGTGGATTTAAGGTTATTAAAGTTCATGATAGTTGGAGGCTTAGGAACTTTAGTTAATGAAGGAGTTTTCATACTTACAGCGCGTGATATGCCTATTTTCTTTTCCTTAGGACTTGCAATAGAGCTTTCAATAATATTTAATTTTATACTAAATGATATTTGGACTTTTAAGGATAGAAGAGTAGGAAGTTTTATTAAGAGATTACTTAAATTTCATGTATCGTCTTTTAGTGGTGGAATAGTGCAATACATTACAGTTATTCTGTTGCTGGTGGCGTTCCTTCATTTTTCAAATGTATCCGAAATTCTGCTCTTTCTATTCTTCTCTTATATAAAGGCACAGTCATTGTTCCTTGCAGTAATCAACTTTATAGGAATTGTTTCAGGCTTTGCTGTAAGGTTCATAACTAGCTTAAAATACGTTTGGGCTTAACTTTCCACGGTATAGTAAACTCTTTTCCTATTTTTTCCTCTATTCTCTATTTTTATAATGCGTATCTTTCCTACTTCTGAAGTATTCTTAACGTGTGGACCTCCGTCAGCTTGTATATCTATTCCGGGTATTTCTACTATTCTCCAAATAGGTATACTAGGAGGGTTCCTTTCAGCAAGCTTTACAATTCCAGGGATTTTTAAAGCTTCTTCTCTAGGTAAGAAATATACTTTAACTTCTATGCCTTTTGAAAGAATCTCGTTAGCCTTCTCGACTATTTGAGGGATTAAATCCTTATTTTCCAGATTAAAATCATCCTTTGCGTACTCTGGAGAAATATGCCCCCCAGTAATTAACGCATTAAATTGAGAATATGCTACTGCAGCCATAACGTGAGACGCGGTATGTAATCTCATCATTTTATACCTTCTATCCCAGTCTATTACTCCTTTAACGTTATCCCCTTCCCTTAATTCTCCTCCTTCTATTATGTGAGCTATCTCATCTCCTTGTCTTTTCACTTCTTTTACGTTGAGTGTTTCGCCGTTATTTTTTATCAGCTTCCCTACATCATTTTCTAAACCTCCTCCGCCTGGATAAAAAGCTGTTTTATCCAGTATTACCTCATTTCCATTAACCTTAGTAACTTTTGCCTCAAATTCTTTTATATAAGAATCTTTTAGGTAAAGTTCTTCTGTCGCCACATTATTTATGTCTTCTTAAGTGAAATATTAATTATTCCATTTTTCTCTGAGACTGAAAGAGTGGAAGGGTCTATTAATTCATTTACATATATAATTTTCACTATAGAATTAGAATCCGGATCATAAATATATACATGAGAACTGTCAGCTCTTACTAGTAACCTTTTAGTGTTTATTTCCTTTCCTCTAAGGTCTACATATACATTAACTAAACCGTTTTTATTAAGTATATCCACGTCTGGGTCTTCAGCAGATGACATCATTATTTGTCATTTTGATTTTTAAGTTAATAAGACCGAGTTCTCTCCTTTATATAGTATTAACCGAGAATAATTAGATTAGAATGCTTGGAAAAGATTTCCAAAAATATTGGGCAGGACCAGAAGAGAAGAACGGAATAGTTTCAGGAATTAAAGGTGCATTTAAGGCTAAGGAACCACTCAAGTATAGGTTAGTTCAAGCTCACTATCAAATTAGCTCAATGATTAGCAGGCTCGACGCTTACATTTCGAGAATGCAGGAAAGAGATAAGACACTCTTCGAGAGAGTTGTTGAAGCTCAAATGGCTAAGGATACTGCAAGAGCAGCAATGTATGCAAATGAAGTAGCAGAAGTTAGGAAAATAACTAAGCAATTAATAATGACTCAGATAGCTTTAGAACAAGTTGAATTAAGATTGGAGACTGTGAGCGAGTTAGGAGATGTATTCGTTAATTTAGTTCCTGTTGTTGGGGTAATAAATGAGTTAAGGAACGTAATAAGAGGCGTGATGCCCGAATTATCAGTTGAACTGGGAGAACTTGGAGAGGGATTGCAGGAAGTTGTAATTGAAGCTGGAGACTTTACTGGTATATCCGGAATATCTGCCGCACCTACTGCAGAGGCAAGGAAGATATTAGAAGAAGCAGCTGCAGTGGCTGAACAAAAGATGAAAGAGAACTTCCCAGAATTACCATTGTATTCTTCCACAATCTCACAGAAAGCATAAGCTTATTTTTTAATATTTTTACATTTTTTCGTGTCTTCTAACTTTTCCGTAACTCCTTGGGAAGTTAAAGGAAAGGTCGATTATGACAAACTTATTGTACAGTTTGGAACCCAGAAAATAACGCCAGAATTAAAGGAAAGAATGAAGAAAATTACCGGAGACTTACATGTAATGTTAAGGAGAGACGTGTTCTTTTCTCATAGAGATCTTGATTTAGTTCTAAAAGACTACGAAGAAGGTAAAGGGTTCTTCCTTTATACTGGTAGAGCTCCTTCTCTCGGTATGCACATTGGCCATTTGGTACCTTTTATTTTTACCAAGTGGTTACAGGAGAAATTTAAGGCCAATCTTTATATAGAGATAACAGATGATGAAAAGTTCATGAGAAATCCAGAACTTACCTTAGAACAAACTAGACAATTTGCTTATGATAATATCCTGGATATAATAGCTGTGGGTTTTGATCCAGACAGAACTTTCATCTTTCAAGATACAGAATATATAAGAAATATGTATCCTTTGGCAACAAAAATAGCTAAAAAGTTAACTTTCTCCGAAGTCAAAGCAACTTTTGGCCTAGAGAACTCATCTAACATAGGAATAATATTCTATCCTGCATTGCAAATAGCCCCAACGATGTTTGAGAAAAAGAGATGTCTAATCCCTGCAGGAATAGATCAAGATCCTTATTGGAGATTACAGAGGGATATTGCAGAAAGCCTTGGATATTATAAAGCAGCACAAATTCATAGTAAATTCCTTCCTCCATTAACAGGACCGGAGGGTAAAATGAGTTCTTCCATTCCAGAAAGCGCAATTTACTTAACTGATGATCCAAAAACTGTAGAAAGAAAGATTATGAAATACGCATTCTCTGGAGGTCAACCAACTGTAGAGCTTCACAGAAAATATGGAGGGAATCCTGAAATAGATGTATCATTTCAATGGTTATATATGTTCTTTGAAGAGGATGATAATAAGATAAAGAAAATAGAAGAAGATTATCGTAGCGGTAAAATGCTTACTGGAGAACTTAAGCAAATTCTTATTGATAAGCTAAATAAATTCTTGGAAGAACATAGAGCTAAGAGGGAAGAAGCTAAGGAATTAGTGAATACGTTTAAATATGAAGGAAAATTAGCTAAGGAAATGTGGAATAAGATTCATGAATAGGTTTGAGGTTTATAAATATTTAATTTCTTTAAATGATATACTACCAAGTTTGTAGATATTTTTAGTTCTTTAGAAATTTTATAAATTGAACTTCCACTTTCATACATTAATTTAATTTTCTCTATGTCTTCCTTTGATAATTTTCTCTTAGTCTTTACTAGATTATTCTTTCTAAGAATTCTTAAGACAGTATTAGAATTGAGTCTCATTTCTTTACTGATTTTATTTGCACTATAACCTTGTTTTGCGAGCTCTATAACTTTATTAACTAACTCTTGCTTTAGTTTACCTCTAAACTGAACGCCTTCTAAAATTAGAATTTTTCTTACTTTACTGTAACTCATATTTAATTCTTTAGCTATTTCTCTTATAGTTTTCCCATCTTCATACATCTTTTTAATCTTCTCTTTTAATTCCTCTTCTTGCATATGCTTTCGTTTCCTCTATCGTTTTTAAATTTTTTCCAGAATCTAAGAATATTCTGATAGAACTCTGAAAGAATTGAAGGCAAAATTTATATAGAGAAAGTTTTATCATTTCATGTGTTTTCTTACCTTCTAGGAGTTTTATTAGGTTTATCTATGGCAGCCCCTCCTGGCCCAGTTAATGCAATAATGGCTAATGAATCCTTAAGATCCAAATTACATGGCAGTAGTGTAGGATTTGGTGCCATGACTGCCGACTTTATTTTCTTTTTGATAACCTTTGAGGTAAGAAAATTCATTCCTGAAAATCTTCTTGTCGTGTTTTATTTTATAGGTGGAGGACTAATGATATTCTTATCATATGCAACATTAAAGGCTAAGGTAAGTAATAGAAGTAAAAAGGGAAATTACTTTACGGGGCTAATTATGGGAATTACTAATCCTTACCAAATAAGTTGGTGGATTACAGTAGGCTTATTTATGATAAATGAATTCGGAATTTCAATTATATTGCCATTCTTTGTAGGAATAATAATATGGATCTTCGCATTTACTACTTTCATAAATAGATTAGGAAACAAATATGCAAAATACGTGAAAATTTTCTCGTTTATAATTCTTCTAGCTTTTGGATTATACATGATTTACGAAGGTGTCATAAGCCTCTTATAATTTCACTTAAATCTTTACACACGTCTTCTGCTCTTTTAACAAGTTTTTCTATTACCTCGTTCTTGTTAACAAAATACATATACTTTGGCCTTCCGCCTTTACTACCATTGCTTTTTTGCTTTTCTATTAATCCTGCATCAGCAAGTTTCTTAAGTATTAAACTTGCTCTGCTTTTGCTAATGCCTAGCTCTGACGATATTGCATCTACATCTTTTCCTTCTTTACTGTTAACAATTTTCATGAATGCATCTACATCTGCCTCAGATAAACCGTAAGCTACCATTAGAAATCTTCTCAATATGATACTTTTTTCGCTAATTTCGATACTCATTTAAGTTTCACCATTATAACTTTAAGTTTTTATTCTTTTTAAAGTTTTATGTAATATCACACCTAATTTTTTATAAAAGTATATCCAATATTATCTCATGGATAATACCAAACTAGAGGAAAAAATCCTCGAGATATTAAAAAATGGAGCAAAAACCTCAGAAGAAATAAGAAATGAATTAATTCAAGAAAATATAGATTTTACGCCATTACAGTTTAGGGAAGTTTTAGCTAAAATGGTTAGAGAAGGAAAAGTCAAAAAAATTCCTAACTATGAGAGGAAAAAGTTTTTATTTAGTATTTGACTCTACAATTTTCATTACTTTATCAGCTATGGAGAGGAATTCTTTAGACGCAGGAGAGTCAGGATATTTTAAGAAAAACGGCTCTCCTAAATCGTTAGCCTCGGCAATTTTAGGATCTAATGGAACTTGACCTAATAATTCCACTCCCATATCTTCAGCCATCTTCTTTCCTTTTCCTTCACCGAAAATATAGTACGGTTTATTATCAGCAGGACATATAAAGTAACTCATGTTCTCTATTACACCTAAAATTTTTGCATTAACTGTCTTTGCGAAATTTACTGATTTACTTACTGCAAGAGTTGATACTTCTGAAGGTATGGTGACTATAATGAATCCAGTTAAATTTGGAACTAATTGAGCTACAGATAACGCCTCGTCTCCAGTTCCAGGGGGCATATCTATAATTAAATAATCTAACTCACCCCACTTTACATCTCCTAGAAACTGCTTTATAGCAGTGTGCTTTATAGCACCCCTCCAAACTACTGGCGTATCATCTTTAGGTAATAGAAAATCTATTGAAACTACTTTAATGCCAAAAGGTCCATTAACTGGAATTATTCCTTCATCATCTGCAGTTAAAACTTGCCCTCTAACACCTAACATCTTAGGAACAGATGGGCCATGAAAATCTACATCTACTATTCCTACTTTCTTACCTGCAGCAGCTAAGGCCATTGATAAATTTGACGATACGAAGGATTTTCCTACTCCTCCTTTTCCGCTTAATACTGCAATCTTATATTTTACATTTTTCATTCTCATCTGAATTTTTAAATCAGCACCTTGAATTTGGGGTTGAACTTTTCTTAGATCTCTAGGTTGCCTTTGAGGTTGCTGTAATCTGAAAGGATTTGAACTCATCCCTTATTTATTCTCTGTAAGACTAATAACCTTATCTAAAGTGAAAAGAAGATCTTGAACTTTTTCATCCGATAACCAATCTATTTCCTCGCATGAGTCATTCATTATTCTATTTACAACTTCTTCCGCAGTTCTATTAGTAGTATTTATCTGGCAAGGTCTTTTATCTTTAAACCAATCAATTGCTTCTTGGAGAATTACACCTAATATTTCAGCCTCTACGTTTTCTGCTACTTTTATCTTATTCCATCCTCTTCTTTTTAATTCCTCATAAAGGACAAGGGGGTACTTTCTTAAGATTATTACTTTATCTGCATAATCTATAAGTGATGGATAAATAGTTTCAATTACTACATCTTTCTTGTCACTTAAATAAGAATTAATAACCTTCGCAACTTTTTCATCATCAATATTATAAGTATTGCGTAAGGGATCATAAGACTCGTAAAGTTTGTTTTGAATAATAAAGGATGAAACGTGAAAATATTCCAAAGAAAATTTTGATGAAAGTAATTTACTTACCGCAGTTTTTCCTACTCCAGGCGTTCCAGATATTACTATTCTCGTCATTACCTTACTAATAGGAATTCTACAATAAATAATGTTAGCGAAATTGCTATAAGGAGAATTTTCACTTGCTTGTCTCCCTCACCTTTAGCTATATCGTATAACCCATAAGGCAGCATAATAGTTCCAATTATCATTAAAATTTCTTCTATTAAATTCATAATGTGTATCTTCCTTCTCCATCTCTTTTAAGCCAACTGGCAATAAAAGCTAATATTACTCCTCCTAAGATTCCTCCTATATGTGCAAAGTAATCCACATTAGGTAATATATCACTTAGAACAAAAACTATTACTAATATAAGAAACTCATATAAATAGAATTTTCTATCTTTTAGCATATCATAAATTATATAAAAGGAGAGTATTCCAAATATTCCTCCAGAGGCTCCTGCAGAAGCAGTATTTGGAGGAAATAGGAAGAGACTAAAGATATTTCCTAAAAGTCCAGAGAAAAAGAATACTATATACTCCATTTTGCCAGCCTTAGAACCAAATAAGGAATAGATTACTAGAAGAGCTATAGTATTAAATCCTGCATCAAGTAGGCTATTTGTAACAAATATCGAAGTTAAAAGCGAAATATAATCGCCTTTAAAGACTAAATAATTTACTTGGATTAAATAGATAAAAATGGAAGGGAAGTATATGCTAGTTAATAATCCTATTACGTAACCTAGAACTACTAAAAAAGCTAATATTAAAGTCTCTCTCATAATACATCAGTTAAATACATTAGTACTAAAGATGCCGCTATCATGGCTGCCCATATTTTTACATTCCATCTCATAATTTTCATTCCGTCTAAAACCCAGAAAGGTAATAAATTAAAGAATGCAACTGCAGAGTTAAACATTGCTATATAAAAGAATAATATACCTGCTAACGATGGTAAGAATAACGATGCTAGAATATAAAATATAGCAGAGATGACTAAGTTTGTAGCTGGACCTGCAGTAGCGGTTATTCCATCTAATTTTTTGTTAGTTCTGAAGAAGTTACATGAAATTAAGGTATACCCAGAAAAGAAAACTATTGCTAAACCAAATAAATTAATTATTGAAGTAGCTAAAAACCCAGAGAAACTTAAGGTGAATCTGGAAAAACAACCGTATTTTCTAGCTACTTGTCTATGAGCGAATTCGTGCGGTACCACTGCTATTGTTGCGGCTATTAAAGTAAATAATACTGCAAGCAATGAATAATAAAGTGGGTATCCTTTTATAATGCTATAAATTAGTTTTCCTATTCCAAAAGTTGATATAGAAAATATTGCAAGTAAAAATGCCTCAATCTCATTAATATTCCTAAACCGCCATTCTAGTTCATCAAGCTTACTCAAGTTTATCTAGATTCATTACGATTTATAATATAAATTTCTGACTCAAATACTTGCTTTATTTTCCTCATAATTGCTTACGTAAGAAAATTGAGGAGCCTCGATCTTCCATATTAATGCGTTGTCTTCTACATTCTTAGCTATTAGGAATTTTTCGTTGTTTTTACCTACAATTTTTTCCGAATTTGCGTTAAACTTCTTCTTAAATATATTAAATGTCTCAAAGACTACAAATTTATAAATAAATGGCATGGAAAACTTCATACAATCTTTTGTTGATGCATAGTTTAAGAGCTTCTCTGCTGCATAATTAAAAACTTGAGGATCAATTATTAGCACTTCGCTTATTTCATCATAATTTGTAATAACTGCAAACATTTGTTTTGAAGTTAAAGAAGATGTTATCCAAAATTCAAATATCCTAGAATAATATTTGCATTCCTCAACGTTGGATATTGGTTTTATGTAAGTAGAATAATATTTTGTACCTTCATTTAGGAAATCAATAACAATTTCAGCAAATGTTCTCTTGTCTATTCCTAATCTACTAAGTTCGTTAAATAAAGAGCTTGAAAAAGAGACTAAGTGACCAGAATTACTTATGAGTCTTACTCCTTTTTCTTCTTGCGATAGTTTATCTACACTAATTTCGAATAACACAAAAAATTAATTTATATCAAATCCTTATATACTTTGCATATGCCTCGGCTTCTATTCTCATATTTTTAGAAAGGAGTTTTCCTAGAAGTTCTTTATCATCTTTACTTGGATTGTATTCTTTTAGAATTTTTTCCACTTCTTCCAAAAGGTTTAATGCTTCATCAAGAGAGTGCATAAATTATTCTCCTTTTATTAAGATAAATAGGTTCCATTCATAAAACTGGTATTTCCCAAACGATTTTATCCTATGTAAGTTTTCTTATAATTATGAAACCTTCAGTTTTTATAATAGCTGTTTGGATTCTTATTGCATTACTTCTGGCTCCTATTGTATTTAATATTCAATCTCATTTTGTTTATAGTGATTCTCCGTTTTTAACTACTCAGTACCAAAGCGTTAAAGTGGAAAATATTCTAAAAGAGTATTTTAATTACACTAAAGAGTCGGAGCTTTTTGTAATAATTAACGGAAGTTATAATGAATCACTAGAAAAAATTAATGCTTCGTTACATTACCTTTATGACGCAAAGCTAATAACGCCTTATGAATACATCTCGCAAGTTAATTCATCTTATATGTCGTTTGTAAATCCAATAATAAAAGAATATGAGAACAATTTATCTTATGCTATAGAGCTTTATCATAATTTAACAGTAGAAAGAGAAGAATTACTGAGTAATTTATCCTGGTTCTATTATCAGCTAAATGTAACTTTTAAGGAAGGGCATAATGTGACTCCTTCAAGCTATGTTAATATATACGAAGAATACTTAGAAGAAACTCATAACCCAATACTTGCTGGTGTAAAAACTTTTAATGATCCGTTTATTTTACTTTTTTCCATAAATAACTATACAAACGAGTCTCTAATTAAAGAGACATTGTGCACTTTCTCAAACTATTCCTACTTAATCTATAAGCTTACTGGAAAATATTTTCCTTTATGTGCATTACAGAATACGACTGTATACGTTTTGCATGAAGTAGAGAGTAAAATTCCTCCGCCTCCTATAAGATTATGTAATTTTCATAGGGGAAATACGTGGATATTTATAGTTCAAGTTCCAGATAACGAAAGTTTAACTAATGTTGAGGAGTTTATGCAGAATACTCCAGCAATAGTAACTGGACATTTTGCAATTTATGCACAATCTGCATATTATACTCAGCAGGATCTTAAGATAATTGATTTAGTAACCATTATTCTAGTCGGATCTTTACTTGTAATATTACTTAGAGCATTATTTCCTATAATTTTCCTAATTTTTAGTGCAGTTATAGGAGTAGAGATTGCCTATAGTTTCCTTTACTTAGCAACTTTTGCTGGATACAAAATTTATTATATATCTGGCCTGGTAATTCCTCCTATCGTCTTTGGAATAACTATAGATTACTCTATTCTCTTTATGTATAGATATTTTGAGGAAGTTAGGAAGAATCCAAATAATGCATTAAGGACAGCGTTTAGAACAGCCGGCAAAGGAGCAATATTTAGCGGACTTAGCATAGCAATTGGGTTTTCTTCATTTCTGCTGTCTCCTTCTCCCTTACTTAAGAATATAGGAGAAGCTCTAATAATCGCTTCTCTTTCAGCTTTAATTCCTGCAATCCTATTTAATTATACTGCACTTAAAATTGTTAGCTTAAGACTTCTTAGTTTTCCAAGGAAAGAAGTTCCTAATCCTATAGATGTAAGACAAAAATACTTAAGAGATGTTTCGGAATTTTCAATTAAGCATAAATTTTACGTAATGGGAATAATGGTAATCTTAGCCCTAGCCTCTTTTGCAGTGTTTTTTACCCATACTACTACCGTTAATTTTACCGAGATAGTACCTTCAAATTCGGAAACTATAATTGGAGAGAACATACTTTCCAATTATTTCAATTATAGTGTAGATTACATAATAATAAAAGGAAATCCTAATTTAACTTATGATAAAATTTACAATCTAAGTAAAGAAATTATTGACTGCAGAGGTTTAGCATATGGCCCTGCTTCATTTGGAAAATTCATTACTAGAAATTTAACTTATTTAGAAAATATTTATTCTTCGCACAACTATTCTCTTATTGAAGCTTACATTCCTTACCCAGTATTTAGTAAAGGAGCAATCTGTTTTACTCAAAAGTTGATCAATCAAGGCTATATGGTTGGAGGGAGTAATGCGAACAGGATAGATATAGTAAATAATACCGTTAGTACATACTACAGTTTTACGTTGCCTCTCACAATAATTTTGATAACAGCATATATTGCTTTAGTATTAAGGTCAATAGTTGTTCCAATTAGGTTATCCTTAACCTTATTAGTAAGTTCTCTAATAGGAGTTGCAGTAATGTTCGAAGTATTCAAGGAAGTCTACTGGCTTTCTCCACTTATAGTGTTTGCACTTTTATTTAGCTTAGGTATTGATTACGATATGTTCATAATATTAAGGATAAAAGAAGAGAAAGGAAAAGACGAGGATGAAAGAATAATTAAAGGAATAACATATACTGGATTAGTAGTAACTGCTGCAGGCTTAATATTAGCTGGAGCTTTCTTTTCCTTAATTTCCGCGGATATGCGCTTCCTTGAAGAAATAGGCTTCTCTGTAGGCTTTTCTGTTATTTTTGATACTTTTATAGTAAGACCAATATTTGTTCCAGCAATAATGTCAATATTGAAGAAATATAATTGGTGGCCATTTGCTTCATGAAATGCTAGAGTATTTCGTAGCTATATTAAGTACTTTTTTAACAACATCTACTGGTTTTTTACCAAATATATAAGTGTTAGGTTCTACTCCTTTGCCTCCTAAATGAACTACAGCGTCCAAACAAGGCCTAAAAACCATAGAAACTGCAGTCTCTATTATCTCGTCTGTAGCATAATCGTGCGGACCTATTATTGCATATTTCATCTTTAACTCATCCATACATTTTTTAATTTTCTCATCATATTTTATATTCATAACCGATCTAATTTCAGGATATTTTCGTGAAACGTAAAGTAAAATATTTCCTAAATGCTTACTTGCTCCCCACATAGGCTTAGAGGCTGGAGTTGGAAGATTCCTAATCTTAGTTATTCTACCAGCCACCGCTATGATATCCTCTAAACTTTTAGGATTTTTCCTAGCGTATGCTATATTACTAAGCACTTCCGGAATTAATGGAGATATTATCTCGTTTTGAATCATTGATAGTGCTACGTTCATTTCCTCTTCTTCGTCTTCTCTATACAAATTTTCACATATGCTACAATCTTGAGGAATTTTTGGATTTAATTTCCTATGAAAAGTACAAAATCTTAATTTGCTCAAATATGAGAGACCTACTGAGGTAAAGAAATCCATGACATTCTTTATATCTCCAGAAAGCAAAACGTCAGTAAGCATATCTAGAATATTATTAATCTCATCATCAGTAAGACCAAGATCGTGAAGTTTTTCGAGATAAAACCTATCTTGGATATCGAGATATTGCTTTACTGCAGGTTGTGTAACACCTAAAGTTGAAGCTATCCTACTTTGGCTCATTCCGATGTTTCTTAATCTTTTAGCTTCTAAAGCTCTAATATTTGGTAATAAAACATCAGTTATTAATGAAAGGGGAGTGTCAAGCACGATTATTAGATTGACTAGCTCAAATAAATGTGCTTTCAACTTAAAGATCTCAGCAATAGATGGAAGTTTACATGAGATAAATAGCGACGAAGGAACAATCTCTTTTGTAATTTCTGGGGCAGTCAATTTTACTCTAAATCAAGGGAGACTGAATTACTTAAACAGTATAATAGAAACGAGAATATGTAATTCAAAAGGAGAAGAAATTATGAGAGAACTAGAATATAAACTAGCTAATGAAATTAACGCAGACATAATTTTTATGGATAGAAAATTTTCTATGGATAAGAAACTAGGCATGAAGATTCCTAAGAATTCTATAGGCATAGTTAAGGATTTTAATAGAGAAGAAGTTAATATAAATGAAGAACCTCCTTGGATTACAATAAATAAAGAGGAGGACTTCTACACTGGATATTATAAAATTACAAGTTGGGTTTTTAGATATGAAACGAATTTAGATAATCTAGAACTGCTTCAATGCCTAATTTATAATCTATCACAAGAGCCAATTCCAGAAGCGTTGGGGTATAATTATCCGCTATTTTTGGCTGATAAGCTTGTAAAATATTACCGAGATAAGTATGCAAAGGTTTTAGATTTTACAAATAACAAGGAATTATCCAGATATAGGGACTTTAGAAGGATTGTTGAACATGTCAGAGGGTTTGTTTGAAGAACAAATAGGAAGATTAAGGGAAATGAAAGTTATAACTAGACAAACAGCTGATGGTAGAGGTTCAGTTAGTTTTAGAAATTTTATAGTAGAATTTCCTATTAATTCTAAAATTACCGCCGGCAAAATTTTGGCAGTAAGGAGTTTACAGAACGATTACTTACTGCTGGAGGTTGCAGATCTTTTGCCAGTACATTATGGCATGATAAATTTAGATGGCAGTATTCCTAAGGAAATAAGAGATGAAGTAATGAGAAAAGTTGAAGAAGATTGGGGAAGAAACGATGAAGAAGCTTGGTTAGACGTTTATGCTTACCCCATAGGTTATCTATTAAAAATAGATGGGGGCGTTGAATTTTATAAAGGATATTCTCCGCCGATTCCAGGATCTACAGTTAGGATCTTATCTAGAGAGCTTTACGAGAAATTCGTATGCGATAAAAACGGCGTAGAAATTGGAAATATAATAGGTGAAGACGTTAAGCTGAAAATAAACATGGAAAAAGCAATTAATTATCACATAGGAATTTTTGCATTCACTGGGTCAGGAAAGTCGAACTTAACTGCCTCACTGGTTAGGAGAATTTTAAAGGAAAATAAAGATACTAAAGTAGTAATTTTTGATATTTCTTTAGAATATTCAATATTATTATTAGATCAGCTGATTTCAAATAATTCTAGGTTAATCTCCACTGAAAGATTACCTATAAATAAAACTGATGCCGGAAGAAGATTCATAAGGACTCACGTAATCCCAGAGGAGATTATAGATTTAAAGGATGAAATAAGAAAATCCGCTGAAGAACTTTTTGAATCGAATAAAATGAGGCAACTTTACGTTCCGCCAGAAGGTTCTACTTACCTAACTTATGGAGAAATTATCGACATGGTAAGGGCACAAATTAATGATAAATATACAGCGTTTGCACAAAAGCCGCTATTTGGGTTATTTCTTAAAAAAATAGATGAGACAATGAGGCAAAATAAACTAACTAAGGAAGATATTGCCGATACAACTCTCAGTCCAGTAATAGACGAAATAGAGACTTTGGCTAGAGAAAGCGGACTAAAGGAAAATGCATCGATATTTGCTTTCCTTAACGCCTTAAGAGCTTATCTAACCTCTGAAATCCAAGAAGGAGAGGAATATGACATAGAAAAGATGGCAATAGAAATCTTAGATAATGAGGAAAACTCTCCTAGACTTTTCATATTAGAACTACCAAACATAGAAGAGGCTAGATTAATAGTAGGACAACTTATTAACCAAATTATGCTTAGAAGGAAAAAATCTTACTCAATAAATCCAATACTTTTCGTATTAGATGAGGCTCAAGAATTCATACCTTTTGATACAAAACAAAAGGATAATAGTGAATTTTCTAGCAATGCCGTAGAAAAACTATTAAGACATGGAAGAAAGTACCATCTCCACGGCCTAATAAGTACACAAAGATTGGCTTACTTGAATACAAATGTACTTCAACAGCTTCACACGTATTTTATAAGTACATTACCTAGACCTTATGATAGACAACTAATAGCTGAAACCTTTGGAATTAACGATACGTTAATGGACAGAACTTTAGATTTAGAAGTAGGCCAATGGTTATTAGTTAGCTTTAAGGCAGCATTGCCTCACGATGTGCCAGTCTTTTTTACCGCTCCGAATAATTTGGAAGAATTAAGAAAAGGAATTCAGAACTCAAGACCTTCTTCATCTATCTGACGAGCGGCGTCATCATTTACAATGCCTTTCGATAAATTCTACAACTCTCCTTATAGAATCCACATAATTTTCTATTTTTGAGAACCCGTGTCCTTCATCTTCGTATATTTTATATTCCACTTCTATATTTCTTTCCTTTAATTTTTCTATAACTTGTCTAGTCTCTTCCGCAGGACATCTAGGATCGTTTTCTCCTGCTAATATCAATAGAGGAGACTTAATATTATCTATGAAGAATATAGGAGATCTATCTCTAAGCAAATTTTCATCATTACCCATTTTCATTTCATCGTACTGCTGAAGAACTTCTCTTTCAAATTTCTTTTCAGTAAACCAGTTTACAAAAGGAACTACAGCAGCAGCAGAACACCACATGTCAGGATATTTAGTAACTGCCATCATTGTCAAATATCCTCCATAACTTCCGCCAGTTACAGCTACTTTCTTAACGCCAAGTAATTTAGCAGAGTTTATTACATCTTTTAAATCTCCTCCTCCCAGATCTTTATCGTTAAGATGATTAAACCTTCTTCCATAACCTGTAGAACCCCTATAATTAGGACAAATAACCTTGAAACCTCTATCGACTAGGAACTGTATTTCTGGGTTAAAAGAGTCAGTGCATTCCCAATCAGGACCGCCATGGATGTAAACTACTCCCTTACCTTCTCCTCCTTTTTCATAAAGTAATGCGTTAATCTCTATTCCGCCTTCACTCTCATATTTTACAACTTTAGGTTTTACAAAATCTCCTCTAATATTGTCCATAGAGTTCGTAAGCCTTTCTATTTTTCCCGTCAATATATTGACTCTATATAGATCAAAATGCCTATTATAGGTAGAGCCTATATAATAAATGTAATCTTGGTCTGGAGTTAAATATGAATTGAATCCTTCTGTAACTAATTCATTTCCTTTATGAATTTTTATCTTGAAGTCGCCATATACATCTTCAGAATAAATTATCTTACCGGCTATAGGAACTACTTCGTACTTCTCATGTTCACTTTTTATAACTTCAGTTATCTCTTCTTTTCCTATATTAAAATTATATATATCAAAATAGTTATCTTTATTAGATATGAAAAGGAAATTATCCTCGTCTTTAAAACAATATAAGGAAACTGTTTCTTCAGAGTTGGGATAGGAAATCTTAGATATGACTTCTCCTCTATCTAAATCATAAGCATAAAGATCGTTATCGTAAATTCCTTGAGAATATACTACTCTTTTCTTACTAGGCGATAAGCAATAATTTTCTACTGGATTATCTCCCTTGCTAACTTGGATTATATCTCCCTTGTCATATAAATACAAGTGAAGAGTCTTCCCGTCTCTATTAGAAATAAAAAGGAATTTATCCTCGTCAATGAAGTAAGTACCAAAATTATCATATTGATCCTTTAATAAGGGAAATACCTTATTTCTATCATAAATATAAATCTCCCTTTTTTCGCTTCCCCCTGGGTCCCCTATAATTGCTAATTTTTTATCGGTTATCCATTCTACGCCTTCTGCATAAACATCTTCTAGTGGAACTTTGCCTTCGCCATGAATATACACCGAAGGTATTTTATCCCTTACTACGTAACTTATTTTCCCATTATTTACATCAAAAGCGTAGACAGACCTTAACTTAAAAAGATCTTGAAAATCCATAAAAAGAAATAATGAACTTAAAATAAAACTCTTTTTACCATGACATTTATTTCAGTTTCTCTAGTAGTTCTTTTGGTGCGTCTTTTTCGCTAACTGCTCCTCTACCAGTCTTACCGTTGTCGTCGTAGGTGAACGATATCATTTTGCCAACTCTCCAAACCTTCTTTATCTTCGAAATATCTACTTCCTTCTCCTCTCCCTTATACTTGAACTTTACTTTAGTAGCCATATGCCTTCCTTTCCTTCGTTTAATATTAATATTACTAGTCATTTTTTAGTATTACATAATGTATTTTATAATGGCTATTACTTTTTACATTTAATTGATCAAGTAAATCATATGGTGATAAAACTTCTTTCATTTTACTTTTCTGAGTAAATTTTTTATATTATCTTTTGTAAGAGACAACTCGATGTCTAAAACAGTTTTTATTAGAGAATCCTCGGGGCTTTTAAAGCAAGTTAGCCTCATAGATGCAATAATGTTAAACCTAGGAAATATGTCAGCGGGTGTAGCGTTATTTGAATCGATATCTCCATATCTTAATTCTTCTAATAACCCGACTATAGGTGGACCTGGAGGAGTATTATGGTTAGCTTCTATAATAGGTTTCATCTTCGCAATACCGCAATTAATAGTTTACACAATAATGACTAGAAAAATATCTAGGACTGGTGGAGATTACGTATGGATATCAAGATCTCTAAACGGACCACTAGGCGCAGTAATGGCTATTTCATTAATGATAGAGTCAGTAGCATATTTTGCCTTAGTGGCATTCTTTTCTGGTAGTAGCATAAATGCAGTACTATGTATTATAGGACATGCTGACAATAATCCAGGGTTAATTAATTTAGCAAACACGATTTTCGTTAATCCATACGGAAGCCTTACATTACTTCAGAAAATTATATTTTACGTCATTTCTGCATCATTTTTTATAGCAGTAATTTTAATAAATATCTTGAGAGCAAAATGGGGTTATTCAATAGTCACTGCATTAGGAATATTTTCGATGCTTTCATTAGTTCTAGCAATGATTGTTATTGCATTAAATTCTTCTCATTTCTCTAGCATAATTCCATTATTCTCTAATCTTGGAGTTAGCGTTACTCCAGTTAAATATTCCGCTTTACCTAGTTCCATAAACCTTGGTTATACTTTACTGCTTTTACCAATTTTTGCGTTGTATACATATCCTTGGATGCAGGCAGGTCCTGCAGTGGCTGCAGAATTTAAGCAAACAGAAAAAATAGCTAAGTTAAATCTAGTCTTAGCATTAGGAATTACTGGATTATTAGTTACTCTAGCCTTCCTTGAAATGGATTTAGTTGCAGGCTATTGTTTCAATTATTATGCGTATGGATCTTTCATTTACAATTTCTGGACAGTTGCCATTGCATTGGCTGGGAATCCTATTTTTCAATGGATTATAGGACTAGGAACTATATTATGGAATTTCTACGTTTTATCTTACGGTGTTATAGTGTTCTCTAGGTATATATTTGCATTATCTTTTGACAGAGTTTTACCAGAAAAGTTCTCTCAAGTAAATTCTAAGGGCTCTCCCGTTTACGCCCACTTACTAGATTTATCTATAATGCTAATATTACTTCTAATTCCAGTGTTCTCAACATCCGCAGCAACTTCATTATATGGAGCAACAATCCTGGGAGCGCTATATTTCCTTATAGCAAGCGTAGCAGGGACCGTTTATGGAATTAAAAATAGAATTAAGAGCCTTGAGATAGCTGGAATAATCTCAGCTATCTACTTCACATTCTTAACGTATGAAGCAGGAGTGAATCCAGTTTTTGGATTTACTAGTACAGTAGATGGATTTCCATTAACAGAATTCTTTGTCGGTTTAACGATAGCTATTGGTGTAATAATTTATGTAGCATCTTGGTATAAACACAAGAAGGATGGTATAGATATTTCTATGAGCTTTAAAGAAATTCCTCCTGAATAAAATCTTTTTTCTTCTTAATCTTCTTTTATACTTATGCAGATTTTAAGGGATAAGCTTACAAAAAAGTCCTTGATAATTCCTGTCCTATTTTTAATAGTTGCTATAAATCCTGTAACTGAACTCTTGGAGCCAAGATATGAGGCATTATACATGGCTATGCATTACGTACTTTACATTGGCGGATTTGTTCTAGGTTATATTGGCTTTAGAGGATCTAAAATATATTTAATCCCAGGCATAATAATTCCAGTATTTTGGCATATTCCCTACTTTTTTAATTTAGGTGGGGCATATTTGTGCTTAAGGATAGTAGAGGACTTATCATTATATTTAGGCGGATTAGTAATGGGCTCTACAATCCATGGGTTAAACAACGCAATTAAGGCAATACTATTTGTACTATGGATGATGGGAGATAGCGTGCTTTCAGTCATTTTAATAGTGGTGTGGCCTCCTTATTCTAATCAAGTTTATCCTTTCTCACCGTTCTCAATTTCGGAGGAATTTTGGACAGGGCTCGTAATGTTTGGTATAATGACAGTAATCTTCATATATATTATCCTAGGTTTCATAAGGACAGTGTTCAAGATCTAGCTTAATTTTTTATAATTAGAACTCTACAAAATATCGATGTCTTTATTTAAGAAAGAAGAAAAGAAGATATTTCATATTGATAGGCTTCCTGAAGAAATGAAAGTTGCAATTAAAACACTAATTGATTCATCGATTCCAGATGTAGCTAAAGCTTATGGTTTTGATTATCTTTATCCTAAACTCGGAGAACCAATCTTCATACCTTATGGAAGACTTGATGGTAAATATAAATCCACAATTGATGCCTTTGAGAAGATTTTGGAAGAAGTTGAAGAACTTAAAGATAATCTAAAGGAATATTCAAAGTGGTATGGTAATGTAAAACTTTTTGACCATTACAGATTTACATTTTATTCTTATGTTGATCCTAATGAAGGAATGAGAGTAGGAATAGGCGCAGATCCTTTATCTTCCCCTAATTCACTTTTTGACGTCCAAAGTTTATGTTCAGCCCTTGATAAGGGAAAAAGTATAATTATCCTAAATCCTGCACTTTCAGGCTACATAAGCTCTACATGCCTTTCTTCGTTTAACATTAAATTTGTTGACACCATCTCAAAAAGAAAAGACGAGATAATAGACGCTTATACTTGGTTAAATAAGAGTTTTCACGAAAACTTTGATAAGGATAAGGTGTATGACGTAGAACTTGGTAGGGAATATATGGATAGGCTTTTCAACGTAATTTTAAGCGAAGTAAGAAATTATTCGACAGAATCTAAGGAAGGAGATATAGCAATTCTCCCCTTATTATCTTATGAGGAGTACGGAGAGAAGGAGTCTATAAAAGGCGTCTTGCAAAATGACGAGAAATATAAAAAATATATAGAAGAAGGAAGATTGGATGAAATCTCCTTAATTCCAATACTTTTTAGCGGTTCTCTTAAGGAGTTAAACGAAATTAAAGATAAGTATTCAAAAGTTATTGTAATTAGTGATAAAAAAATGAGGATAAAAATTGATGGAAATGTAAAACAATTAAATGATAAAATTCTAGTAATAGAAAACACAAAAAGTTAATCTAAGAGAATGTGGAAGAAATATAACATATTCTAGTATAGTCTTTAATGACAAGTTTCTCGCAATCCATTCTTTTATATCCAATGAATTCTTTCATAATATTTTGTAAGTTTTTATCTATATATATTACTTTATAAGCCGAAATTGTAAACACAAAACTTTCCTTTTTTACTACTATCAGTCTTGGATTCACATCTTGTAGCTTATCTATAATTTTCTCACAATCCCTACTCCCACTTATTTTGAATTCTTTAATTACAACATCTCCAGATATTCCATTTATATCTAATCCATCTATAAATATGGTTATAATTGCCCCAGTTCTAATTATAGTTGAAAATTCAATAGGTTCTATAGTTAATTTATACTTATTTACATAGTAAGACCATCTATTGTATTTCCTACCTCTAGTCTTATTTCTTACTAAATTTTCTAATGATATTGAATATATTATATCATACGGTGTCGCTGTAATCTTATCTTCATCTCTATAAATAGTATTATTACATTTCACTTTTGTTACTTCACCATTGCATATATATGAAAACTCTTCTAATGGTGGAATTACCAAATCTTCTGGTAAGTCAATTTTTAACTCCAACTCATTATTTCTTCTCAATAGCTACATTAATTTGCTCTTCTATTTTACATTAAGATGTTAGATTAAATTTTCCTAAGAATAACGATACATGTATACTAACTTAATATTTACACTAAGATTTTTTATACGCATGTTTTTCTCTTTATAATTAAAATATATAGGCAAATTAGCGTTTGCATTTATTTGCAATGAAAAAGGATTTTATCTCTCTCTAGGAATAGTCCTTCTAGTAGACATTATAATTTACTCTTTATATCCATTATTTAACAACGTTCAACCAACGCTATTCGGTCTAACGGAGTTTTATTGGATACAAATAGTATTACTAATAGTAACTTCTCTACTATACTTTGTTATAGGATATGCATTTAGAGGTGAGAAGTCATGAACGTGAATTACCTAACGCTATCAGTATTTGTAATTCTCTTCGCATTCTTCTCATTTTTAGGATTTTACGGAGCTAGATGGAGAAAAGGAGACTTAAATAAATTAAGCGAATGGGAATTAGGAGGGAGAAGACTGGGTACTTTACTAGTGTGGTTCTTATTAGGCGCTGACTTATTTACAACTTATTCATTCATAGCAGTACCAGCAGGGATATTTGCCTCTGGTTCCTTGTACTTCTTTGCTATTCCATACGTAGCCTGGGGATTTGGTGTAGCATTATTAACTATGCCTAGATTATGGAATGTTTCAAGAAACAAAGGCTATATAACTGCTGCAGATTTTGTGAAAGATTAGGTTCAATAGCAGAAGTTTAGCGATTCTAGTGGCACTAACTGGAGTAGTTGCAGAATTGCCATATATTGCACTGCAAATAGTAGGAATGGAAGCTGTATTAGCAGTTCTTTTAGCAGGACTAGGAATATCAAGTAAAATAGTTACTGAAATTTCATTAATACTAGCGTTTATTGTATTAGCTGCTTTCACTTTTGTAAGCGGATTAAGAGGTGCCGCACTAACTGGAGTATTTAAAGATGTATTAATATGGATTACTGTGATAACTGTAATAGTTTTAGTTCCAATAGAAATAGGGGGATTTTCTAAAGCATTTTCTGATTTATCGACTAATTTTGTCGCTTATCATTTGACTAAAGTTACCGGCAGTAAAGTTCCACCAGCAATGGAAACTCTTCCAATAAAATTAGCACCAGCTTATTTCTCTTTAGCTTTAGGCGGTTCTTTTGCTCTATATTTATATCCTCACGCAATTAACGGCTCTTTATCCTCCGAAAGCGAGAAGAAACTAGTATATAGCACGTCTTTCTTACCAATTTACGGAATAAGTTTAGCATTAATATCGTTATTCGGAATATTAGTTTATGCAGCTCCAGGGGCTTTAAGCCTTATTGCTAAAACTGGGAACGGCGCACTGGCAGTACCCGCTCTAATAGCATGTACAATGCCGTGTTGGTTCGTAGGTTTAGCTTTCTTAGCAATATTTGTGGGCGGATTAGTTCCTGCTTCAATAATGGCGAGTGTGGACAACAATTTCATTCATTTGAAATATTTACATTTATTATCACCCCCTTATCTAACAAGTACGTTGGGGTGTAAAGGATGTTATATATTAGGAAGAATGTTGATAACCACCTAGTTATTG
>Ga0208549_100264_pt1 | contig 24956 bp, 29 predicted proteins | sample BED_host_MetaG_FD_187135 | JGI IMG/M metagenome (GOLD analysis project Ga0208549, IMG submission 187135) | Hot spring microbial mat communities from Yellowstone National Park, Wyoming, USA - BED_host_MetaG (SPAdes) (version 2) | ecosystem: Environmental > Aquatic > Thermal springs > Hot (42-90C)... | reverse complement strand
TATCTGAAACTGATGTAGAATGTTTATTCAAGCTTATTGAATTAAATAAGCCAATAACATCAATAGAACTAGCTCAAATAATGGGCTTTAGCAAAACAACGGCAGAAACTAGTTTAAAGAGGTTAATAGACGCAGGTTTAGTAAATAGAATAAAAATAGAAGAGAAAAAGATAGGCAGACCAAAATTTGCCTACTCTCTCATAAATAATATTTGGGGAAAAATAAGTGAAGACCTAAAACAGTACGCAAAGAAAATATTATCAGCGGCCTCATGATCTACTATCTCTTATTTCCATAATTTTTTTCATCACATCCCTATAAACTAAATAAGAATAAATTGTATAATACATAGAAATTATATTTAATCCAAGAGAAAAACCTAAAAACAAACAATTGGAATATATTTTATAATATTACAAATACTTATAGTCAAATTAATAATAGTAATTTATTACAAATAAATCCCCCAAATATAATAAATATTAATTCAACATCTTTCGATATAAATTCATTAAGTAATGCTGAATTAGAATCTACAATTAGTCTATCAAATAATACTATTGAAGGAAATAATGTTGAATATACATATAATGAAAATACATATGAATGTAGGATTGTAGGAAATAATGATATAGAATATCAGGCAGGTAGTTTTGTATATTTTTGTATATTATGTGAACCACTAAATAATCAAAATAATCAAAACATACAAAATTACTATTTAAGTGAACCTGAATATTTAAATATAACTCCAGCAATATATCTATTAGAAAATTATAATCCTCCTTTTTCAAATATTCAATATTATAATTATACAGTAAATAATGTAGAAATAGTTAATGGAACATATTTGGTTATACCTTTATCAAATAATGGAGGATATTCTATGGAAGATTTTCAAAATGTATTAGTTACAATTGGTCCTCCTTTAAGTTATTATATAAATACTACTCCATATTTTGGAGATAATGTAGTATTTTTAGTTAATTATGCTGGTAAATATTATGCATTACCTTCATGGTATGCTGGAGAAAGCAATGGAAATTATTATTTCTTTATTAGTCTATTGAATATCCCTTCATTATATAATAGTAATAATTTTGGTTGTAATTTTTTACCAATATTTGTTGGATTTAGTAATGAAAATCTATTACCATATTTAAATGGAACAATTGGTGGAGATCCATATGCATTAGATCCTAATAATCCATATTATGTAGTTATGTATGATAATGGATTAAATGTATTTCCAATATATGTTAACTTTTATCCTTATCCAGGTTCAAATGATTTATATAGAATAGAAGATGGTCCATCTTGTAGCAATTCTAATGGATATCCTTTTTGTTATCAAAATATTCTATACGAAAATGTATTACCACCATATAATAATTTAACTATTTATTTAAATGGAACAGGAGTTAATATAGAGGTTGTAACAAATGAACCTTTCGAAGGATTAGTAATGGATAATGGAACTAATCAAGGATCTTATGCATTAATTACATCAGCTGTTTTACAAAATACTTTTTCTGAATTATCTCAATCACAAAATGGGTTGGGATTACAGACATTTGCATATTTTTCTGGAATACCATGGTTAGATTCTCCAACTACTGGCAACAATCCAACAGTTGCAGATGCTGTAGTATTATCATATGTTAGTAATAATAGTCAATTCTATGCTGATACAGTAAGTGATTATAATAATGATGATTCAACAACGTATTGTGGTAGTGGAATATGTGTAGGAAATCAAAATATAGGAATAAAGGTTGGGGGATATACGTATTTACCTTCTGGTTTCCCAATATTTATGTATGAATATGGATGGGCACCTATAACATCTGGTTGTACAAGTCCAGGTCCAGGTTGTTCTTCAGGTTATTATGTTGGAATATTGCAATATAATGATAATATAGGATATTTTTTAACTACTTCATATAATAATAATCCATGTTCATCAAATCTATGTACATCAGGATATTATGATTATTATTATTCAGGAGCAGCAGATAGTGGTTCAAATTATTATTTCTTAGAAGATAATAATAGTAATGGTAATAATAGTATACAAGGATATAATGGAGGATCAACTTATTTTCCCTTTATGCCTGTAGATGAACAACCCTATCCAATGTATTATCAATATGGAGTATTTTGGTTATATAATTGGTTCCAAGAAGATAATAATAATATGAATATATTCTTCTTAATGAATGGAAACATATTTAATGGAGACATATCCGGTTCGTCCGGTTCTCCACTTGCTTCAGTACCATATAGTTGGGAAGGCTGTGGACTTTCTACCTGTAGGGCATATGCAATACCACCAAACCCACCAGCATCTATAAAAAATGGAGAACCAATATTCGCACAATCATACATAAATGCATATAATACAGCGTTTAATCAACCTGCAAATCCTCAAGAGGCTTTAAATAATTATAATGGTTTTACTTATAATGAGGTAAATAGTAATTTTGTATCTGGAACTTTTGGTTATTATGAATATTATGCAAGTCTTTCACAATCTCTTACTATAAGCTACTTACAAGATGAGGCAAGCGTATATGTGGGAACTCCTTATTTGTTCATTTCAGCAGGTTCTGGAGGTGGATCTGGATTTATGTATTTAGATTGGATTATAGTAACCTATGGAGTTCCTTATGTTGTGAGTGTATCCTAAAAATTGTTAAAAAATTAGCTGGAAGGATTATATGTTTGTTGTGGGGCAACAAAGTTCGATAAGTATATACCCGCAGGAATATTGATATTTTCTCCATATGGGATTACAGTTCCGCTTGATTGTACTAGCAATAATCCTCCACCACCTAATCCATAATGTCCATATAGCTTTGTTTGATATGCTACTGTTCCTGTTATATTTGCCCAATCATATACTGGCGAGTTTCCTGGTAGTCTTTCTGGTATTGTTCCTGGTGTATTCATTGCTTCTACAAAATTGGTTACCCATCCTTGATATGTATAGAATCCTGCAATGTCTGCTGGGTTTATTTTATTAGCTTCTATTACATAATATGTTTGTCCATTTATTGTTACCTGTACAACAGGTACCTGACCTTTAATTACATACAAATCCTGTAAAGGTACATATGGTTGATTATTTATTGGATCAGTTTGTCCAACAAATTGATTATTCAATTGAACTATTTGGTTATGATTTTGTATTATTGTATTTGCATATTGTCCATCCCATATTACATCTTTTATTGTACTTCCATTATTTAATATTAAATCACCTACAGGATCCGTATGTCCATCATAATTTATTGTTTGGCCATTTGGTACAAATGCTTCATACCCATTTTGAGATCCTAAATATTCTACATGATTTGAAGAAGGTAAAGGATATATAAAATGTAATCCTAGTATTACACCTGCTGCGGTAATAGCAATACCAAGTCCTATTAATCCATATACTACAAATTTACTCATACCACTTTTAATTCTATGTATATAACTTTTATTTGAGTTACCAGAATATTCTTTTAATATTTCTAAATTTTTTTGTGCTTCTAATATTCTTTGTGAATAATATCTAATAGGAGATGGTACAAATATCCATGCGTCAAGAGAAAAACCGGGTATAAAATATAAAGCAAAGGAAATTATAGAAGCTAAGATTAAGTAAAATATTTCCTTTATATTACTGGAAATTCCGCTTATGTACGCATCAATCTTTTCCATAGACGAAATATAAGTATTTATTAATTTTATTTTGGATCCTACACCTTTAACTTCCTTCTCTAGAAATTTCTGTAAGGCTTCCGATTTTATATTAAAATTAGCTCCAATCATGATTCTAACATCAATATAATTCTTCTGAAACAGAGTTAATAAGCTCAGACAGTTCCAAATGTAGCTTTCTAATTTTCCTTAATTTCTCTAGCAATTCTACACCTTTTTCAGTCATCTTGTAATGGCCATCCTCGTATTTTATAAGACCTTTACCTGTTAATATGCTAATGTATTTCTCTAGGAAGTCTTCTCGACCTAATATTATTTCTGGAACTACTGGTAAACTTAAGCTATGTAACGAGAATAAGGAAACTGGAACGTCTAGTTCCGAATTCCCCAATTTTATCTTTATTAGATATCTTTTTGTTAATGCACCGTTAATAACTGCTAAATCATGATATCTCGAATCTAAATTGTTAAAGCAGTACAACGCTTTCTCCTTATCTAACAAAGTATATCTACTTCCGGTATCTATTAGGCCCTTCATTTTAATCATTGAACCTATTGACGGACACTCAATAAAAATATCGATTAAAGGAACTTTATTCCCGAATATTTCTGAAAAGGGAAATACAAGAATGTCAGTATTTTTTCTCTCCTTTGACATAAATTATAGCGTATTCGTGCATTTTATAACCCTTTTGTTCCAGATTTTTAACTAACTCTTCCCTAGTATCAGCATAACCAATAATATTATCATTAGAATCAACAGCAACATACTTACCAACAAATCTAGAATCGTTTATGATTAACACATAAAATATCTCACAGTAAAAAATAAAAACATTTATATTATGGTTAACAATATGCTAATGTATTCTTTATGCGATTACAAGAGATTGCAGACTGATTAAATAAATTTTAGGATTCGTCGTACGCTTCTTTGAGAAGCTTCTTAGCTAACCCCTCTGGAATTTTAGCAGTAACCTTATAATTCTCATGAAGAACGTGGATTTCCATATTTGTAGATCTCTCTCCTTGAAGATCAAAGGTTAAATATTGTACAGTGCTGAAAGATTCGCCTTGTTCTCTCCCTGCCTCGGGTTCTCCTTGAATAAATTTAAACCCTACTTTCAGAAAAACCGAATTATATACTTTATTTAAAGTTTTATAGACATTAACTAGATCATTCATAGAATATGCATAAATGTAAAGAGTAGCTTTTATTTTTCCATTTCCGGGAAGCAAACTAGAATAAATTCTTATTACTTCCTCTATATCCTTTTCTTTTTCTAATCTATCAAGATAAACCATTTCTTGAATTTGATGTAATACTGTATCCTTATTTTCAAAGAGTAATGATAATCTATCTCCTAGTTCTATTCTTCTACTCTTTTTTATTTCAGATATTTTCCTTATCTCATTCATTCTAATTTTCTCGTATTCTCTCCATGGTAACACGTCTTTAATTGTAATGCTAACCACTACTTAACGCCTCCTTTAAAACTTGAATGGGGTGAAGAGGCCTTTTACCAGAAGCCTTGAAGATTTGTAAACCCGCCAGAGGACACTCAGTGGCAAAAACTTCTGCATTACTTTGAGAAAAAGCCTCCATCATCTTTTTTCCTATAATCTTGGCCTTATCATAATTCCTTAACCCCCAGCCTCCGTCGATTCCAGAACATCCTTTATCTGCTATTTCCACTTTAGCTCCCAATGACCTCATAATTGTTACTCCAGGCAAGCCAATTTTCAAGTACTTAAGATGACAAGGAGTATGATAAAATATTGTCATATTTACCTTTCTTGGAAGTTTGATTTTTCCTTCCCTACTCAATTTTAAAAGATATTCCATAACATCGTAGACCTTAATCTCTTTATTTATTATGTATTTGTATTCCTCAATCATTAGTGAACATGTAGGTATTGGAGAAACTACGTCATAACCTTGTTTGATGAAATTCTCAAGTAGGGAAGAATTAAACTCCGCCACTTTCTTCAACATCTTAGCGTCACCAACGTCTAGCATTGGAGCACCGCAACAAAGGAAGTTAGCTAACTTTACTTCAATTCCTAGCTTATTGTAAACTTCTATAACGTCTTGACCTAATTCTGGATAAAAATTCTCAACTAGACAAGTGTGGAAAAGTACAACTTTAGCTATTGGGTTCTCAATCTTCTCAACCCTAGGTTTAAAGCCTTTATCAGACATCTGTGGCATTGGTGCATCTTCTTTTATTCCTAGTAATTCTTTAGTATATGGGTAAATTTTACTTACAATTTTCTTAAACGGAACATTTACAGCCTCAAATAAATAGTCTCTCAAGGATAATCCAGAGGTTTCTTTATAATATAACCAAGCCCAATCCATTAAATGAGCAAAGTCCATATTGAATTCGTGAGGAGGAGTATAAGGACAATTATTATAACACATCTTGCAGTGAAAACAGTCAGGTACTATGGAGAATAAATCCTCTAAAGTCAACTCCTTTGGACCTTTCCTATCTGTAATAGAAAATAGCCTAGGAAAAACGAAACAATAGTTAAAGCATAATCTACAGCCGTGACATACGGATGCTTGCCTTACAAATTCAGCCTTAAGTTTGGAAGAATCAAAAAATGAAGTGTCTTCAGGATCTAATGAATACATTACTGCTTACCTTGCAACAAAGCTAACAATTGCTTATACCTTTCGGCATGGCTTTTCTCAGCTCTGGCCAGAGTTTCAAACCATTCTGCGATTTCTTCAAAACCTTCTTCCCTTGCTTGTTTTGCAAAACCGGGATACATTTGAGTAAATTCGTAAGTTTCTCCAGCTATGGCAGATTGTATCATATCCTCAAGCGTCTTTATTGGCTTGTCCGTAGCAGGATCGGTTAAACCGCCTTGTCTTATAAAATCTAAATGCCCGAAAGCGTGAGCAGTTTCTCCTTCAGCTATACTCCTAAAAACTGCTGCAATGTCTGGATATCCTTCTTCATCAGCCTTCTTTGCAAAATATAAGTAACGTCTATTTGCCATTGATTCGCCTATAAAGCCAGTCTTTAAATTTTCTGCAGTTTTAGTTCCTTTTAAGTCCATTTTATCACTAAACTATCTTAGCATTCAGTGTTTAAAAACTTTTCTTAAATAAGTTTTTCTTCAAATTGAGAATAATTTCAATCTAAAAGAGTCTTAGAATTATGAAATATCTATAATGAAGAGAAACTCAAAAATTTGAAAAGCTACTAATCACATGAGAATAAAACTATTAATGACTTTTTATGTGGGAAAAGAAGAAAATAAAAAACGTTTACGGTGGTTTAACGTCTATTGCGGCAACTGGACAAACGTTTACGCAGGCCATGCAGAATATGCAAGCTTGTTCGTTTATTGGATCAGCCTTCTTTTCTGATGCAGGATGTCCTGGAGTGTCGTGCCATTGGAATACGTTTACTGGGCATGCCGTTATACAAGAGCCGTCTGCGATGCATAAGTCGAAGTCTACTCCAACTATTGTTCCGTGTATTCCTAAAACTTTAGGTGGATCTACTGGGCCATAAACCTTGTGGCCTTGATGTTCACCTACTACTTGCCTGGACGTACGATAGTTCGGATCTATTCCCAATTATTTCACCTAGAAATAAATTAGGTTAGCTATAAAAAGAATGTTATCCCGAAAGTTTTCGTGAAATATCCATTAAAGAGAAGAGCTATTAAAAAATAAATACTTTCAATCAAAAAAGGTTATACTCTAGCTTGTTCTCTCCTTTCTTCTTCTACAATATTTACAGTCTTTCCGGCCATTCTATAAGCTTCTGGCTTCTTTACTCTTATCCAGGCTGTATATATTATAGAGAATATTAACACGGAAACTCCTGTTATAACAGCTTGAGTTACTGGGAATACTGGAGGCCATATTGACTCGTAAAGTACGAAAGCAAAGATTATGGTAGCTATTGCTGGTAAAATGTAATGCAAGAATGGGTGAATTATCTTATTAATTCCATAATGTCTTTCTTTTAGCCTTGCAAATAATACCATAACTGCAGTGTTATTTATGAAGTGAGCTACCATAAACCCTACAAGTGCTATAGTTGTTAGATAATCGAACGTTGCACTAAGTGCACAGAATACTGGCTTAGATGTAGCCGGGCAATATATAAGTTGTAATGGAGAAGTTCCGGTAAAGTATCCTACTATAAATCCTGATGCCAAGGCTAATGCACTAGCGGAAATTCCTACAAAGAGCAAAGACTTAGTCGGCGTAACCCACCTAGGATGTACATATGAGAAGAACTTTGGTAATATACCATCTCTGCCCATGGCAAAATATACTCTTCCAGCATTCGACTGCATTGCCACGCTATCTGAAAATGCTGAATTAAATGCAAATAATGCTAATAAGAGACCTCCAGCTATACCGAGATATTCCGTATAAACCACTATTCCTGGAATTCCGCAGGAAGCAAAGGAAACCATTTTATTAATTCCCCATCCTACTGTCAAAGCGTAAGCGACTTCAGTTAAAACTACACCTACTATAAATACTCCTAGCATTAATGCCTTAGTTATTGCTCTGCTACTTTTTGCTTCTTCTCCTAATGGAGCTGAGCCTCCGTAGCCGATAAAGCTTGTTAAACCGAATACCATTCCTAATCCTAAACCTGCCAAAGGTCCTCCTATTTTATTCCAGCAAGAACCATATACTGAATTCCAAGCAAATGGATTAAACACATTTATTGTATTATCTGGAGCCTTCAATATTATTATTAATGAAGTTATTGCAAGGAATGCCACCTCAGTTAATGCTGCATATCTAATGTATTTCATTTGCGGTCTAATTCCTATCATAGCTAAGAATATTGGGAAGAGAATGAAGAAAGTTATGAAAGCTATCCATACCCATCCTGGTAAAGTTATACCCCAGAAATAATGTAAAACTCCGGGCAATACAATCCCTGCTACATAAACTGGTATTGCTGCAGTACTAGCTATTTGATAAACTGGATACATTAATCCAGTTATTATTGCTGGAAAAGAGCCAAAAGCTGTAGCAACGTAACCGTAATAGCCTCCCGCGCTTGCATGCCTTTTAGAAAGATGATAAAGAGTATTGACCTCAATGAACATAGTAACCATTGCTAAGAGAAAAGCTAGAGGAGTTAAAACGAAAGCGAAAGCCGCTGCGGAAGTAATGAAAGCTACTGTATCACAAGCAGGCGCCATTGCGGCTATTTCCTGAGCTACTGCCTCCAAAGTTCCTACTACTCCTTTTTTAAGCCTAGGGATATTTACACTCATTTGGGAAACCCTAAAAATTAGGGTTAGACTAAATTATTTAAAGTTAACTCTATTAAGAATTTGGTTAAGCTTCCTTAATTAACGTTCAAATCATTTTGTACAAAAAGTATTATCAGGAAAAAATAATTCGTCTTACTTAAAATTTATCTATTGGTGTACTTAACTCTACTCTACAACAAGCTATCAAACTACATACTTCCTTTTTATAATTTCCATCTTCCTTTATTTTACACTCAAAGATACCGTAGTTCGTGGGACAAAATGGTGTCTCCTTTACAGTAAAATATATTTTCATAACGAAACTTATGAAAATTATCTAATAAAATTATCTTTCTAAAGATGAGAAAGAATTTTAAGTTTTTATATAAATATTCTTAGAACAATCCAAGCTTATAAAAGAAAATACAAAGTTTTAAGCAAATGAAAATTCCCGTAAATGAGTTAAAGGAAATCATTATTCATATACTAGATAAGAGAGGAGTTGAAGACTCGAGTGTAATAGCTGAACATTTTATAGAGGCTGAACTAAGGGGGCATTCTTCTCACGGTGTACAAAGAGTAATTCCTCTAGTTAAAGGTATAGAATTAGGAACTATAGAAAGGAAGTTAAATTACAAAATATTAAAATCTACTTCTTCTTCTCTACTGATAGATGCTCGAAGGAGTATTGGGATTGTACTGTGGAATAAAATAATTAACGAACTGGAGTTTAAAGAACCTATAAGTATCGTGGCCGTAAGGAATGCTTCTCACATAGGTTTCCTTGGTTATTATACTAGAAAATTAGCTGAAAAAGGTTATTCAGCAATAATGTTTGGAAACGCAGAGCCAGCGGTGGTTTTTCCAGGGAAGGCTGAAAAGCTACTTTCAACAACTCCTTTAAGTATATCAATTCCTTCTAACCCACCAGTTGTCCTAGACATGGCCTTATCTTTAACTGCAAGAGGTAAAATAATAGAGGCGCAAAGAAAAGGAGAAAAAATTCCTTACGGAGTTGCAGTAAATGAGAGAGGAGAAATAACAACTGACCCTACAGAGGCTTTGAAAGGAGGTTTACTACCTTTAGGTGGAGTAAAAGGGTTTTATTTAATGTTAACGCTAGAGCTCCTTACCTCATTCTTAACAGGAAGCGCTGTAGGGCCAGAAGTTAAAGGAGTATTAAATACTGAGAATCCTCCAAATAAGGGTGAAGTACTAATAGTAATCAACCCTAAATTTACTGAGGAGGAAAAACACGGAATAGACTTGATGAGAAGAATTCTGGGTTCATTGCCTGGTGATAGAGGAGATAAATTATTAAAAAGCAGCGGAAATGAAATTAACATTGATGAAAAATTATTTAATACTCTTAATGAAATGGCTAAGAAGATTCCTTATTTTTAATTTCTCTTTGTTTAATGAAAAATAAGGAGAAGAAAACTATAACTACAATAGTTAATACTAGAAAAGATAATCTTATCCCTATTAAGCTTACAATTCCTCCCATTATTATTGGAACTATTCCACCTAAGCCCATGAGTATTCCAGTAAAGTAACTATTTGCTGCACTTCTTTCTTCATCTCTAAAGTTCCTCCTAATGATTACTAATGAAGATGGATAAGTTAAACCGTGAGGTATGCCTAAAATAAGTAAGGAAATAACATAAAGAATAACGTTGAAAGAGATGAAAGCTAGAAATAGTCCTATAACACTGGGAGCTACGTTTAAGAGTATTATCCTAAATACGTTACTTGGAGCTCTTAAGGTGAATAATGCTCTACCTATAAACGATGTTAAAAAATAGAGAGTAAACAAAAACGTCGCCATAGAATAGCTGGCATGAAAATATTCTATAGCATATATTCCACCAAAAACTTCTATAAATGCAAAAGATATATCGTACATCAAATTGTTAAAGAACGGAGCGAGAAATCTAGGAGAGAATAAAATTTCTCTAGCTTTAGCACTTATTTCTCTCCTTTCATGAGATTCTGGGAATCTAACCTTTAATGAAATAAATAAAGCTAAAAAAGCTAAAAAGAAAAGAATATAAATGCTTCCCTTAAACTAAATCTTTGAAGTATTAAAGATTCTAGCCCTGGGCTTATTATTAAGGAAAGACTTAACACCGCAGTATATAATGCTAACATTCTCTCGCTCATTTTTCTATCGTTTAATGATCCTGATAACGCAATAATATTAGGAAACAGAATTCCCAATGGAAAACCCTGCTATAAAAGATAAGATAAAGATTAAAATACAGTTAGCAACAAAAAATAATGGAAAAACTACTGCATAAGTAGCTGAGGATATTAAAAATAATTCTCTCCTCCTTGAGTTATTTATCCTTGAGTTAACAAAAAAGCTTGAAATAAAAGATGATACTGAAAGAATTGATGAAAGTACTCCAATTAAAACTGAGGAGAAATGAAAGATATAAGCGGAAATAAGCGGAATAGTTGTTATTAACATATTGTTTGAGGCCCTAATTGCAAAAGTTAGAGTAAAAATCACTGCAGCTAGGTATAGAAATTCATTTTTGGACATTGCTTGCTTTCTCCTTTGAGGATACCTCTTCTATGACTATCTGGAAGAATTTTATAATGTTACCTTCAGATCTTGATAGAATGTCCTTTATTAAATTCTTATAACCTTGCCTAACGTTCTCAAGTTCTTCAAGCCCTTTTTGAGTTATTTTAACTAAAACAACTCTTCTATCTTTTTCATCTCTACTTCTGGTTATCAGTCCCTCATTTTCCAATTTGTCAAGAATTTCAACCATTGTCGACTTATTCACTCCTACAAATTCTGCCAAGCTACTAACGTTCTTTTCTCCACCCTTTAAAAAATACAGAGTGGAAACTTCAGTATAGGAAAGCCCTCTCTTTTCAGCTTCCTTTTGCAATAGATCTCTCAGCTTTCTGTTCCCCTTGAGTACTATTTCCCAATCTTCCAACTCTACCACTCTCTCTAAATGCGGAAATTAATGCTGACATGAAAAGTAATCCTGCGGAAATATAAAGTGTTAACCTTAGTGAACTCATAAACGAAGGGGCAATTGCTGTCACGAAGAATTGCGGATTATCAATCTTTACCGCTATTGAATGCGGAAGAGATGAGGAGAATGCAGATAAAGGATCGTAACCCAATAATGCAGAGAATAATACAACTGAGGCAGGGATACTTGCATTAACGTTAATTCCATATGAGGAGAGTGCAGAAGATATTGAGGAATCCAAACTTCCTGTCATTGCTGAAATTAATATACTAAAGTAAAATACTACGCTGAAAGCTGAGGCAGTATTCTGAAGAGCAGCTCTCATTCCTGATGCAGAACCCCTTTTATTAATGGGTACTGAAGCCATCATATCTGCAGTGTTTGGGGCAGTAAATAATCCCATCCCTGCACCTTGAATAAAAGTTATTGCAAAGAATTCGTATAAGTTAAAATTGTAAGGTAATAATGTTAGTAAGAGAAAACCTATACCGCTAATTGTTAAGCCAATGCTTGTAAGTATTTTTCCTCCATATCTGTCTGAAAGTATACCGCTAATTGGGCCAAATACTGCAAATCCTAAAACATTAGGTATTAAATAGATTCCAGCCCAAAATGGAGTATCGCAGTAAGGTACTCCGTGTAAAGGTAGCCAAATACCTTGTAATAAGACTAGGAGCATTAATAGAATTCCTTGTCTAGCTAATGACGCTATCATGTTGGCAGTGTTAGAGGTAGAGAAATCTTTATTCTTAAACAAGGAAAGGTCAAACATAGGATCTTTAACTTTTCTTTCAATAAAGACGAAAGAGCTTATTAGTCCGATTGAAACTAGTATCCCAGCAATTACCCAAGGATTGCTCCAGCCCAGTGGTTGGCTATTATAAGGTAAAAGCCCGTAAGTTACTGAAATTAGAAGAATCGTGATGCCTAGGGCGAATAAAGTATTTCCAATTACATCTATTGACCTCTTAATGGGCTTTTGAATATCCTTAAGAGTTAATGCTGACCAGATAGTCCCTATAATTCCTACAACTGCACTGAAAACGAATATGAATCTCCAGTTATAAATGGATAAGATCCCGCCTATTATTAAACCTGCAACCCCTCCTACTAAACCTGCAACTTGATTTAACCCTAAGGCTTTCCCTAGTTCTCTCTTGTCGAAGTAATCAGTAAGTACTGCAGTGCTATTCACCATTAATAATCCTCCTCCGACTCCCTGCAATAGCCTAAAGATTATCATTTCCATTACTCCTAAATTACCCGTTGAAGTAATGGATGCCAATAACGTGGAAGCAATTGCAAATATTAGAAAACCTATCGTATAAAGCCTCGCTCTACCTTTTAAGTCAGAAATTCTCCCAAAGGTTACTACTAGTGACGCAGTGACGACCATGTAACCTAAGACTACCCAAATTAAGTATCCTAAAGAGTCTGGACTTGTTGGGTTAAAGTTCAAGCCTTTAAATATAGCAGGTAAGGCAATTATTATCATATTGTAATTAGCAAATGCCATGAAAATTCCTATGCTAGTATTAGTTAAAGCTAGTAATTTCTTCCTGTTCATTTTAGTTCGGATACAAACTTTTTGACGGCTAACTAATAAATCTTACCATTAAAGCTTTCATAAAATATTTAATTCTCTTCGCCCTAACTGAATTGTGACTTACATACAGTATCTCTTATTGCCGGTAGTTTATTTTGTTACAATATTTTTAATGATTAAACTAGGTTACGGAGGATTAGCTGAAATAGTTAAATATGAGAGAAGAAAAATTGTTGTTAACCCTTTAAGTAAGATATTATTTGAAATAGGATTATTTGTATTTTTGACCAGAGGATTTTATACAATTCTTCAGCTACATATTTTGATTCTAGAAATTCTCTTTCCTTTTTTACTACTTTCTACAATTTTTCTGATATTAAGGAATAAAATCAAATGCCTAGCCTACTATGTAGGAGCGTATCTGCTTATTACAGCATGGGTAGAGATTAATTCGTTCTATTACTATGGGAATATAATTTACACTTGGCCGCGTGAGATTGCAAGAATCTTTGGATATTCTACAGTTGTAACTTGCTCTTCCTTGTTTCACGGTATTTTGTTTTCTCTATATTCTCCGACGTTATATATAACGCTTTTAGGCTTTGTTTTTATTGCAACCACAAATACGTCAGAGGTAATTAGGGCTTTTTCTGAACTTAAAATACCTTTAGCAATAACGTTAATATTTTCAGTTTTCGTAAAAGTAATTCCTCAAGCATTACAAAATATGGAGACCTCATATAAAATGACCATATTAAGGGGTTTAGGTTACGGAAAACCGCTCCCAATTAGGCTATTTTACCAACTTTATGCTCTAATAGCAGTCATTTTGCCAGTATTTGTGTATATAATTAAAGGTTCTAGGAACTTAGCAATAGCTCTGGAAACAAGAGGATACATGAGTAAGAAAAATAGAACTTCTTTAGTAAAAATGGGTTTTCATTTAATAGATTATTTACTGCTTTTTATTTCAATAATATTCTTCTATATTTCCTTCTCGTGAATTAATCGTTTAAACTTTGAATATAATATTTTACAGACCTTACATGATAACTGTGGAAGAGGTTTACGGAGAAGATAGTTGGTTTACTTACTTCATGAGAGGAAATGAAGTAGTCCACGTTTCGCAACTTGAAGGAGCAAGAAAAGTAGGATCAATTTCATTAGTAAATAGGTCTCTAGTATTGTGGGAAGTCCCAGAAAATGAGATAACGAATGGATATTATGTAAATTATAATCCAAAGCCTAGGCTCTTCAGATTCACAAGACCTAACATTTTAGTAAGGGATTTATCGTTTGATTTAATGATAAGTAAAACTTTAACACCCTCACCTTTAGTACAGCTAAGACCTAGATTATTTGGAATTGAAAGGACGTCATTATTTACCTTTAGGAGAGTTGCTCCACTTGAGGAGGAAATAAAGAGTAGTGTTCAAAAGTTAAGATTAAGGTTACCTGTTGTTAATACTATAGAAGCAGAAATTGACGCAATGCTAAGGCCTATACCACAGGAGAGGGTTAGGGTTCTAAATTCTTACAGTGAAGAAATTTACTCTCAGTGGGTTCTAACTAAGGTAATAGAAGCAATAATAGAAATGGGAGGAAGATTAATAGACTCATTTGTACTTAACGTTGATTCTAAAATTGTAGAAATATTATATCATCCTAATCCAGGTGTAGATATTCACGTTTTAGTATCGGACAAGAGGGAATACGTTAACATAAATAATATTCAGAATTACAAGGATAAGGAAGTTTTGCAAATTGATACTGGTGTGAGGACGGTAGGGAAAGTAGGAATTACAGTAAGCTTTGAAGGTAATGCACAATTCGTTTTAACTCCTAGGAACGTGGAGGGAATAAAGAAGTTTAAAGAGGAAGTTCGTAACGAAATTAGGAAAAAATTATGAACTAATAACAGACATTTCTAAAGGAAAACTTGGTAGTTTTTCATCACCTTTAATTTCCCATATTTCAAACTCATCTAATTTACCAACCTCTATAGGTTTTCTTAATAACCTGACGCTCTTTAAAGGTACTTGTAATTTAATTTTATTCCTCCAAAATATTATTTTATTTCTCTTTAGTTCTCCTTCATACTTCCTTGATTTGGAAGTGGAAAAATCATATATGACCACAATAAATTTATTTTTATTAATATAAATTCGTTCAATTTCATCTCTCGTGATAGGAAATATATTAGAAACGACTTCTGCAAGATTTAATTGCATGACATACTTTTTGCTTAAAAATTAGTCACTTGGCCAAAATAATTTAGTTCCTCAAATAGAGTAGCAAATCAAAAGTTATCTCTTTTCTCTTCTTATAGTTTTCATATATCTCTGGGAATTCGTTCTTTAAGTATTCCTCTGGAAGCTCATCATAAGCAATCTCAACTTTCTTTGATAATGCCTTCATTCATATCACCATATATAATATACTACTGTGAAAATTTAAAGTTATCTACTAATATATAAACATAATAAAGATTAGTATATAGTATTTTGATTTGACATAAAAAGTTGCTAGAAATTTAAGGCAAAAATATTACCTTTTATTTGAAGAATATCACATGATAACTAGATATTGGCTAAGATATTACATAATATCTTTTGCATCGATTGCAGTTATTGACGTTATAGTTTCTTCTATAGTTGTAAGCATACCGTTCTTTTATATCTTTCAAATTATTATGATATTTGGACTTTGGTATTTTATTTCTCCGTTTACAATGATAGCACTCCTTAAGATGAGAAAAGGAGGAGAAGGATTAGTAGAAGTAGTTGATAAAGTTTCAAAAAAATTTGGAATAAAAACTCCTAGGGTATACATATCTTATGTAGACTTTCCTAATGCTTTAGCTTTTGGCAATATTTTATTCAGAGGAATGGCAGTAACTTCGCCTTTATTAGACTTATTAAATGATCAAGAATTAGAAGCGGTAATTGCACATGAAATTTCGCACTTAAAAAACCACGATCCAGAAGTACTGATATTGTCAATAATAGGAATTAACTCAATATACTCCTTTTTGATATATTTCTTCTCATGTTATCTGTCAATAATTGTTATTTTCTACTTTCTTGGTTTATTTCCACTGTTTTTTGCTATACATAGAAGAGTTGAGAAAAGGGCAGACATAACAGCAGTAAAGAAGGACAGAAGTTATGCAATACCTCTAGAGGCTTCACTAATAAAAATAGCATATTTAAGCGATAAGCTACCTTCATACGTATTAAAGAACTTTCCTGAATTACAGATATTGTTAATGAAATATGATATAATTTCAAGCAACTACGGAAATGGAGGTTTGTTTAGAACTCATCCATCTCTTAGTGAAAGGCTTAGATATCTCAGTAATTACGAATATTAACCAAAATTCGTCTTAATTTGAGTTATAGGCTTACAAACTTCCTTTGCCAAATCTTCTGGTGAAGAATAATATTCAACTTTCATTACTTTCCTGTTATCGAGATATTCTGAGAAAGCAGTTTTTAGTTTATCAGTAGAAAACCCCGTATCGCTCAAAACTAAAGCTCTCTTTCCCATTGCATAGGCCATGAAAATTTCTATAGTAGTACCTACTTCGCCACCTAATGAAACTAATAAATCTGCCGATCTGACTAAAATTACTGACCTACACCTATATTCACAGCCACTGTTTATTCTTATAACGTCTGGAGGAAGTTCTACATCTTCCCTTTCTTCTGGCAATATAATTACGACTTTAAGCTTCTTTTTTATAGCCTCGTCAACAACAACCTTCATGCCTCCCCAATAACCTCCAACTAAGAGTGTTGGGTTACACTTGAGATTTTCGAAAAACCTCTTTATTTTATCCTCTAATTCTTTATTTAGAGAACTGTGAACGGCTATTGCTAATTGCATAATATCCAGAGGTTGAATGTTAATAAATTTCTTCCGTAAATTATTATTAATGAACTTATCCTTACAGTTCTACATTCAAGGTATCCTTTTTAAATTATTACAAAAATACTCGAGTTCAAACTGCTTTGTGTATTCAGTGAGCACAAACTCACCTTTTAGTTTCAGCGGAACCTCTGGAAGAATTAAAATTAGAGGCGAATTTAGGAGAAAAATCAAATTGCATTTTTCCTGCGGTTCTGTGACTTCTCACGTGGAGTACGATTTGCCTAAATCTATGGACGAATTGGCTAAAACAGTTCAAGAGATAGAAAAAGAAGCTGAAGAAAAACTACACGAGGTTATAAATAACTGTGAGTTAATTTCGCTATGTGAAACTATAAGCGGAAAAACTAAAGTACACGTAATTAAAGGTAAAACGCTAAATCTAAATGATGAATTAAAAGAGGAAATAAGTTTTGTACTATTTAAACATTATGGAGGAAGAAAAGTATTTTTCAACCTAAGCGGGGAGGAAGGAATTCACGTAGTTAACGTTATTAAGAATGATAAGAATAAAGTGTACATACAACTTTTCTCTCCCAACCAATGGAAATTCTGGTATCTTAGCGAGGACTACGTAGTTGACGAAGACCTTTATGCAATTATGAAGAAAATTCATAACTCCTCATAAACTCCTGCTCCCACACTAACTTCCCCCGGAAGAGAAGATGGCATTCCCACAGTAGTAATTATAGATTTCGCTTTAAGATCTAGATGTGTTTTACTAAAACACGCTATAACTAGGTATTTCTCCTTTCTCCTAATTATTATACATGCGTTGCCTTCTATTTTTACATCTACGTTCCTAGAAAAGTCGTTAAACAATTCTTTCCTCAACCTTATCAATTCCTTGTATAAGGATAGAATCCTCTCATCTAACTTCCAACTCAATTTTGACTTCTCAAATGTAGAGTAATCTTGCGGGTCATAATAATATTCTCCAAGCTCTCTTTTCCTGCCTTCCCTCAAGCCTTTTATTATTTCTGGGTCAGAGAAATCCGTGAAAAATAGGAAGGGATTTGTTTCGCCATATTCCTCGCCCATGAATATCATTGGAATATAAGGAGATAATATGTAAAGGAATGGGGCAATCAACGCTTTTTCACCAACTAAAGATATCAACCTTTTCCCGTCCTTCCTATTACCAACTTGATCATGATTTTGAGCGTAAACTACAAACTTATTACCAGGTAAATTACCTACCTGCCTACCGTGAGTTTTCTTCCTAAACTTTGAGTATACTCCATCATATACGAAAACGTCCTTTATTGCCTTAGCTAGCTGCGTAATTTCTCCAAAGTCGGCATAATATGAATCTCTTTCCCCAGTGAGTAAAGCATGCAGGGAATGATGAAAATCATCAGACCATTGAGCATCTATACAATAACCGCACTTATCCTTAGGCAATATTATCCTTGGATCGTTTAAATCACTTTCAGCAATTAATAACGCCTTAGGGTTAGCTTCCTTTACAGCATCTCTTATTTCTTCTAAAATGTGCTTAGGAGAATTATCAAATATACTATGCACGGCATCTAATCTAAGGCCGTCAACATGGTATTCCTTAATCCAATAAACAGCATTTTGCACTACGTAATGTCTCACTTCGTCACTATAAGCTTCGTCAAAGTTAAAAGTGGGTCCCCAAGGGGTTTTACATCTCGTAGAAAAGTAAGGACCAAAAACAGAAAGATAATTTCCTTCTGGCCCAACATGATTATAAACAACATCTAAGATAACTCCAAGACCCTTCTTATGAGCTTCATTTACTAATTCCTTAAGCTTTTGAGGTCCACCATAACTATTTTGCACTGCATAAAGTAATACTCCGTCGTAACCCCAGTTTCTATTGCCTGCAAATTGGTGAACTGGCATTAACTCAATTGCTGTAACTCCTAGTTCTTTTAAATAATCCAATTTTCTCTTAACTCCTTCAAAGTCCCCTCCAAAAGTTCCTACATGCAATTCGTAAATTATAGGAAAATCTATTCCTTTCCAGTTATAATCGTCCCAGGAAAAATCACCAATTATTTGGGATTTACCGTGAACTCCTTCTGGTTGAAACCTTGATGCCGGGTCTGGATACTCTTTTCCTCCTATCATGTAAGTATACATATTTCCGGGCTTTGCGTTATCTACCTCAACTGAAAAATAACCTCTTTCCTCGTCCTCTAATTCCATTTTTATAACTTTTCTTTCCCCATCTTTATAGAGAACTAAAAATACCTCCTTATTATATGGAGCCCATACTCTGAAGAATGTTGATTTTCCATCAAAATTCGCTCCTATATCCATATACTAAAGGGGGAAAGGCTTATTATAAGTTTAGGCAAAATCTAGCAGTAATGCGATCTCATGAGAACCTGATAGGGATCGAGAAGCCCATGAGACTCCAATTATGCATTGCAAATTTGAGGCTATCACAATTTATTATCTTAGCAACTGAGAATTAAAACGAAAGTTCACGAATAAGTGAAACTTAATTTTGATCACCATTATATTCTAGTATGGCTTTGTGCAAATACCTACAAGACCTGGCTATCCTTATCCTTTAGGAGTATCTTTAACGAAAGACGGAGCTAATTTCGCGCTATTTTCTGAAAACGCTACAGCAGTACAACTATTACTTTTTTCTCATCCAGATGATAAGGAGCCTAAGGAAGTAATAGAAGTTAAAGAAAAACGGGAGACCTTTGGCACGTTTGTGTCCCTGGAATCATGCCAGGACAACTTTATGCTTACAAGGTAGACGGTCCATATAAGCCTGAACAAGGGTTAAGGTTTAATAAAAATAAAACTCTCATTGACCCTTACGCTAAGGCAGTTGCAGGTTTTATAAAATGGGACGACTCACTTTTCGGTCACAAAATAGGTGACCCAAACCAAGATTTATCCTTTGATGAGAGAGATTCTACGCATTTTATTCCTAAGTCCGTAGTTGTAAGTGATGAATTCGATTGGGAAGACGATAAGCCTTTAAGTTTAAGGATACCTTGGTCTCAAACTGTAATTTATGAAACTCACGTTAAGGGTTTTTCTATAAAAAGAGACGATATAGACGAAAAGATAAGAGGAAAATTCCTCGGCTTAGCCTCTAAATCTGCAATTTCCTATTTTAAGGACTTAGGAATTACTGCAGTAGAATTAATGCCGGTACAGCAATTTGTTAGAGATAGATTCCTAGTAGAGAAAGGATTAACTAACTAGTGGTCTGAATACTTTCTCACGTTAATAGAAATCTTTTTATATTTATTTATTATTAATCAATTTTGTGGAGAGACTACTGAGGCCTAAGGAGGCTTGCCAACTGCTCAGCATTTCATACTCAACACTCCTACGGTGGATTAGAGAAGGAAAAATAAGGGTGGTAACGACTGAGGGAGGGAAGTATAGGATTCCTTACAGCGAGATAAAGAAGTACTTAGAGAGGAGGGAGGAAACAAGAGCAGTAATTTACGCAAGGGTTTCGTCAGCAGACCAGAGAGAAGACTTGGAAAGGCAAATCAACTACCTAACAAATTACGCGACAGCAAAGGGTTACAAGGTAGTTGAAGTACTGAAAGATGTTGCCAGCGGATTAAACACACAAAGGAAAGGATTGCTTAAGTTATTCAAGCTCGTTGAGGGAAGGAGCGTGGACGTCGTATTAATAACATACAAAGACAGACTTACAAGGTTCGGGTTTGAGTACATTGAGGAATTCTTCTCAACCATGGGAGTTAAGATTGAGGTTGTTTTCGGCGAGGAGCCCAAAGATGACGCACAAGAACTAGTTGAGGACTTAATTTCCATAATTACCTCATTAGCCGGGAAAATTTACGGTATTAGGAGTCATAAGAAAACACTCCTAGTTCAAGGCGTAAAAAAGTTAATAGGTGAGTTGAGTGGAGAGGACAGTGAAGTTAAGGGTTAAGGTTGATTATTCTACATACTCAGCACTTAAGGAAGTTGAGGAGGAGTACAGAGAGGTTCTAGAGGAGGCAATAAATTATGGGCTGTCAAACAAAACTACCTCCTTCACTAGGATTAAATCTGGAGTTTACAAGACTGAGAGGGAGAAGCATAAGGACTTACCCTCCCATTATATTTACACAGCTTGTAAAGATGCAAGCGAGAGATTGGATAGCTTTGAGAAGTTAAAGAAGAGAGGTAGGAGTTACACTGAGAAACAGTCTGTGAGAAGGGTCACTGTGCATCTAGATGATCATCTGTGGAAGTTCAACCTTGATAAAATCTCAATTTCCACAAAGAAGGGTAGGGTTTTCATTTCACCAACCTTCCCTAAGATCTTCTGGAGATATTATAACACGGGGTGGAGAATTGCTAGTGAGGCTAGGTTTAGGCTGATGAAGGGGAATGTTGTAGAGTTCTACGTCATTTTTAAGAGAGATGAGCCTAAACCTTATGAGCCTAAGGGTTTCATCCCCGTCGACCTTAACGAGAATTCGGTCTCTGTATTAGTTGATGGAAAACCGATGCTTTTAGAGACTAACACTAAGAAAATTACTCTGGGCTATGAGTATAGGAGGAAGTTGACAACCACTGGTAGGTCAACTAAGGATAGGGAAGTTAGGAGGAAGTTAAAGAGGCTGAGGGATAAGAAAGTAGACATTAGGAGGAAATTAGCAAAGCTGATCGTTAAAGAGGCTTTTGAAAGTAGGAGTGCAATTGTTTTAGAGGACTTGCCAAGGAGAGCTCCGGAGCATATGATAAAGGACGTGAAGGATAAACAACTTAGGTTGAGGATTTATAGATCTGCATTTTCCTCAATGAAGAATGCCATTATTGAGAAGGCTAGGGAGTTTGGTGTTCCGGTAATTTTGGTTAATCCCTCATATACTTCTTCAACTTGTCCAATCCACGGGGCGAAGATCGTTTACCAACCCGATGGGGGCGATGCCCCAAGGGTTGGTGTTTGTGAGAAGGGGAAGGAAAAGTGGCATAGGGATGTGGTTGCGCTGTACAACTTAGCTAAGAGGGCTGGAGATGTGAGCCCCGTGCCGTTGGGCTCGAAGGAGTCCCATGACCCACCTACAGTGGTTGAGGGCTAAGTCCCTACACTCAATCATGATCGAACATAAAATGATTGAAATGAAAGTGTAGGGACAAACGGTTACAATCCAATAGCTTACTTTGCACCAGATTGCGGTTACGCAACTGACTGCTTAGGAAAACAAGTAGTAGAATTCAAGAAAATGGTTAAAGAACTCCACGCTGCTGGAATTGAAGTTATAATAGATGTTGTTTACAATCATACGGGAGAAGGAAATCATTTAGGGCCTACATTGAGCTTCAAGGGAATTGATAATTCGTCGTATTACATGTTAAATCCCCAAAATCCTAGGTATTACATGGACTTCACTGGAACTGGCAATACATTGAACTTGAGACACCCTAGAACAATTTTCCCTCTTTTAATCTTTGGGCATTCCAACTCCACCTGAAGTAGTGGTATTTTATTTTCGTAAAGATCTGAAAAATTAATCAATTTTAGAATCTTTTTTGAGGGATTTAGGAACATATATTATATCGTAATCGGCTATGCTGTAACCTTTTTTAGTTAGCTCTTCCTCCAACTCGTCTCTCGAATCGGAGTATCCTATGATATTGAACTCTCTATCAACTGCAATGAATTTACCTAAGTATTTAGGGTCTCTTACTACTAAACTTTCCGGCATATATTAAACTCAAAATTCACAAATATCAACCTTTTTACGCTTTACGTATCAAAAAGTTTATATATTCAATACGTATCAAAGCTATAATAAAAATGTTTGCTTTTCAAATTCTCAAACACTCCGTTCACCAGAGAATAAATGAGGTAACTGAATTCTCTTCCTCGCTAGTCATAGATTCAGATTACATCTCTCATTTAAGAGTCAGAAACTCCCTCCCATTAACTACCGCAATAACATAACGTTTTCGTATCTTCACACAGTGGGCGTACATTTGAAAGACTTCAAGCATTTTCGCCCGCACTTAGGACATGAAACAAGAATAACTAGGATTAGCATATTGAACTAAGCTTCCAGGTTTACTATTCAATTAAATATTGACTCCTACGGTTCAGTAGAGCTTATCCATGAACTCCTTAGGTAGGTTATTCACATCCTTGATAAGGTTCTTAGCTTAATTACGTTAGCATTCATTCTATCAGCTTCATTAATAATTCACTTCACAATTTTCATAGCCTTTTGATGGAACGAATCCTTACGAGGTTCTCTTATTCTCCTTATTGAATACTTTTCTTGAGGTTTTTCAGCCAAGGAATTCTATCATTTGAAACCTAGTACTTCAGCATAGTTTGCTAAATCTAATAGACCATGGCCAGAAAAGCTAACCAGTACTGTTTTCTTTTCTCCAGACTTCTTTGCTTCATCAGCAATCTCCTTAATTATTGGTAACGCATGACTTGTTTCCGGAGCTGGAACCCATCCCTCTATTTGAGAAAATAGCTCAGCCCAAGCAAATGCCGTTTCCTGGTCGTAATCTCTCGCCTCAACTATTCCTTTGCTCATCAATAGAGATAAAGTAGGTGCGACTGCGTGATATCTTAACCCACCTGCATAAACTGGTGGAGGAATGAAATCTGAGCCTATCGTATACATCTTAAGCTGAGGTAATATTTTTCCTGTGTCCGGATAATCGTATTTATAAACCCCTTTGGTCATCTTGGGAACTTCTAAAGATCCAGAGGCAATGTATTTTCTTCTAACTTTTTCCAGAACGTAACTCCTCTCCTAAGAAAGGAAAAGCTAAAGCTGCATAATTTGATCCTCCACCTATTACTCCTATGATGTAATCTGGATCCTCTCCTATCATTTCCATTTGAACTTTAGCTTCTTGTCCTGCTATGGTCTTAAAGAGTATGTCAGAATTCACTACACTTCCTACAACGTATTTTCCTCCATTCTCTAGAGCATATTTAACTGCTTCTGTTATCGCTATTCCAAGGGAGCCAGGATTATTGGGATCCTTCTGTAAAACTTCTCTTCCGTAAGGAGTAAATTCTGAAGGAGACGGATGGACATCTGCACCGTACATTTGCATTAAGTATCTTCTATAAGGTTTTGCAAAATAACTAGTCCTTACCATAAAAACGTGAGCCTTAATATGGAATAATGTAGCGGCTAAAGCAACTGCCGCTCCCCATTGGCCTGCACCAGTTTCAGTTGAAACGAATTTAGCATTATCTAATGTCGCATAATAAACGTGAGCTAACGCACTATTAATCTTATGTGAACCAGTATAAGTATGACTTTCCATTTTCATGTAAATCTTAACTACGTTACCGAAATATTCTTCAAGCTTCCTAGCTCTTATAATTGGAGTTGGTGTTTACCCGTGGCGTAACTTTTCCTTACTTTTAATTCCGCCACGGGCACCCCTCTCAAGAGAGCATCCCAAGTGTAAATAATTCAATAAATCTATGTATAAGTTTATAGATAATAACTCAAAAGAAAGCATAAACTCTTGAGAAATTTTGAATTTTCACTTGGAGTAAAATCTTGAGTAATACT
>Ga0208549_100263_pt1 | contig 25140 bp, 30 predicted proteins | sample BED_host_MetaG_FD_187135 | JGI IMG/M metagenome (GOLD analysis project Ga0208549, IMG submission 187135) | Hot spring microbial mat communities from Yellowstone National Park, Wyoming, USA - BED_host_MetaG (SPAdes) (version 2) | ecosystem: Environmental > Aquatic > Thermal springs > Hot (42-90C)... | reverse complement strand
AGAGAATGGTAAATAACGCAAAAGCCTTAGGAGCAAATGCAGTGGTGAATGTTAGGTTCGACTCTAATGAGCTGTCAGAGGCGATGGACGAAATTATAGCTTACGGAACTGCAGTTGTGGTAAAGAGAGATAGTATGTAGTAAAAGTAGGTGAGGTAATCTATAACGGAATGGTAGGTGAACCTTATCCTCCTTTATCACGGGCTCACCCAGTTCTAACCCTTTGACCCGTGGAGAGAACCAGGTGTGGGACCAGGAGAAGGTCAAGTAGTGGTAAGGTCTAACAGTTATCCTCACGTTCTCACCATCAACCTTCTCCAGAGTAGACTTAACCCTTACGTAAACCTTCTTCAATCTAGGTTTCCTCAGTGAAGCTCGTCCTTTTTCAGCCCTCCTCCAACCTTTCAACACGGAGTAAGTGTCGCTTATTGCCTTGTCAGCGTAGTGGGAAGCTAGGACGTTGACCTCCTCCAGTTCGTCCCTCAACGTCCTGTAAACCCCTTCTTCTCGGGGAGGGTTATCTTGACCTTCGTGAGGACTTTCTTACCCCTCTTCACTTCTCTCCTCTCCACCTTCGTCTTTTCCCACAACCAGTCTAAAGCCTTCTGCAGTAGGACTCTGTAGTTCTCTAATAATACTCTGCTCTCCTCCTTCTTGTTGTTCTTCATGGAGTAAGTTAGGTAGACGTATTCCTCCTCTGGTTGAAACGATTTAAGCCTTAATTTCCTCGACGCACTTCCTCACCTTCTCGTACTTATGACTCCCCATTCCTTGCAATTTCTCGCTGAACGAGACCAAGATCGAGATCAGATCCTCTATCAACTCTTGTTCCGGAGTTTTGTCCTCCCCGTTCAACACCACGAGCTCACAGTCGTGCGCTTTGCACACTTCCTCAAGTATCTCGAAGCCGAACCTAACAAGTCTGCCTGGACATGCAATGACTTTTGACACCTCGTTATTTAATATCATCCTCAGTTGAGGAACCCCTTCCTCTTCACGTTCAACGAAGATCCCACGTCTGTTATCACCTTCGTATTCCTTAACGTTCTCCTCAAGGTATTTAACTTGCAGCAGTTATGGGATTTCTCGTTAGGTGTAGCCTTGAAGTCTAGGCAAAGTCTAATAACTGCTGTACTTGGTTTATCAAGTCGTCCTTTTGTGTATTTGATACCCTAGCATAAAGTATCACTTTCCTCCTTCTAACAATCCCCATCAACTTCTCTACGTACTCCTCCCTGAACCTCCACTTCCCGCTCTGTAGTACTGGTTTTATCTATCCCTTCTTTACGTATTCTCTAAGTGTTGCATAGGATATTCCTAAGCGTTGGTGGACTTCCTTAGGTCTCAGCATAATATAAGAGTTTATGACGAAATAATATAAATTTCACGTTTTGTCTGAAACTGTTGGCTATGGCTCCCCAGGGAAGACCTATCGTAATTTGAGAGAGGAGGGCCTCATATTCCCAGATCTGAGGATGCTGAGCTCCATAAGTTAATATCCCCCTAAAGCTAAAGATAGGTAGTGCAAACGTTACGAATAGTGGTTTCGGGTTTAGTTCAGGGAGTGGGATTCAGGCCCTTCATATACAGGATCGCCACTGAAAGTAACGTCAAGGGTTTCGTTAGGAACATGGGAGGAAGTGAGGTGGAGATAGTCATCCAGGGTGGAAAGAGAGAAATCTCCACGTTCTTCTCGCTATTTTACTTGAAGCTCCCCGCTCCAGCCAGGATAGAGTCCTTGAGGGTGGAGGGATTAGAGGAGTGTAACTTCGGAGAGTTCAGGATTATGCCCAGTTCTCTGGACAGGAGGGAGCCCAGCCAGATCCCCCCGGATTTCACAGTCTGCGACGACTGTCTGAGGGAGGTCTTAGACCAGAGAAACAGGAGGTACAGATATCCCTTCAACAGTTGCGCCTACTGCGGACCTAGGTTCTCCATGATCATGGCAATCCCCTACGATAGGGAAAATACCTCGATGCGTGATTTCCCCCTCTGTGAGCACTGTAGTGGGGAGTACTCAAACCCCACGGACGAGAGGAGGTTTGACGCCCAGGGGATAAGTTGTCCCATCTGTGGTCCGAGGCTCTTCCTGGAGGACCTCTCAGGGGAGAGGGTGGAGGGAGATCCCATACTTCAGACAGCCAAGTTACTTTCGGAGGGCCACATTGTAGCGGTGAAGGGTGTGGGGGGTTATCACATAGCAGTCAACCCCTTCAATGACGACCTCGTGAAGGAGCTCAGGAGGAGGAAGAACAGGCCCGAGAAACCCTTCGCCGTCATGTCGATCTCTACCTCTGTCGTATCCAGGTATGCTTACCTGTCCAGGGAGGAGGTGGAGGCTCTGGAGTCTCCCGAGAGGCCCATAGTCCTCCTCAGGAAGAGGGAGGAGAGTCAGCTGTCCAAGTACATTTCCCCAGGACTTGACAGGGAGGGATTCTTCCTTTATTACACCCCCCTCCACTACCTGATATTAAGGGAAGTTGAGGGGAACTCACTGATCATGACCAGCGGGAACAAACACGGATACCCCATGTGCATCGACGAGAAGTGCGTCAGGGAGAAACTCAAGGGGATCGCGGACTACGTCCTCTACCATAACAGACAGATAGTCAACAGGGTGGATGACAGCGTGATGAAGTTCACGGGGTCGAGGAGACACTTGCTGAGGAGGGGAAGGGGATTCGCACCGCTTTGGATAAGACTGAGGAGGATTGGATTGCCGGGCCTGGCGATCGGGGCCGAGTTGGGGAACGCAGGGGGAGTCCTACTAGGCGACAAGGCCATCCTAACGCAGTACGTGGGCGACACGGACAGGGTGGACAACCTGGTCCAGTTGGAGAGATCCCTCGACTTCCTCCTGAGAACCTACGGGGTCGCTCCCAAAGTCGTGATAACAGATAAGAATCCGGCTTACCAGAGCAGGAGGTTGGCCAGAAAGTACGCTGAGAGATTCTCGGCCCAACTAGTCGAGGTTCAACATCACTTCGCCCACGCCTTGAGCGTCAGTGCAGAGAGGGGCGTGGAGGAGGGGATCGCCATAACCATAGACGGCGTGGGGTACGGCGACGATGGGAACGCGTGGGGAGGAGAGATCCTCAGGTTCAGGGGGGCAGACTACAGCAGGGAGTTCCACCTCAGATACATACCTTACCCAGGAGGGGACGTTAACGCGCTTAAACCTAGGAGGATGCTGGCTAACTTCCTGGGCACTTTCATGGACTGGGAGGAGGCAGGAAAGGTCGCGGGAATTCCGCCCGAGGAGGTAGTTGTGCTTTCTAACCTCAACAGGAGACCTGGACTCCTCACCTCCAGCACGGGCAGGTTTTTGGATGCCGTGTCCGCTTACCTCGGGGTGTGCCACAGGAGGACGTATGAGGGCGAACCAGCCATCAAACTGGAGGCTGCAGCTAAGGGTGGTAAGGTGTTGGACTTGGATTTGCCGGTGAGGGGTAGAGAGATAGATACGGTGGAGGCGTTCAAGTGGCTAGTCTCGCATGACCCACCGTTAGCTGATGCAGCCGCGACTGTCCTGTACAGGCTCGGGGAGGCCCTAGTCAAGGCTGCCCTGAGGCTGAACCCCGACGTGATCCTGGTCTCCGGCGGTGCGGCTGTCAATGAGTACATCCTCAAGGGGATGGAGGACAACTCCCAGGGGATCAGAGTGGTAACACCAAGTAAAGTTCCGGCAGGAGATGGGGGAATAGCCCTGGGACAGCTAAACTTCTCTACGTTGGCTAATCTGGAAGGGTTATAAGGTTGAACCTTTAATTTCACCCATGAGGGTTCTCGTTTTAGGGGTAGGTAACGTCTTCATGGGAGATGACGGCTGCGGTGTAGCTGTGGCACAGTCCCTTGAGGGACAGGTGGAGGGGGGAGACGTTAGGGACTTAGGGACCGGAGGGTTACCTGCGGTAGACTTCATGAGTAACTACGATTTGGTGGTGATAGTTGACGCAGCTGAAGTCGACGACGTTAAGGTCATAGAGGTGGGCGACAAGGCTGGGGAGGACGAGATAGCAGAGACCGTGTTGTCCATGGCCGTTGGGGGTTCACACGGGTTGGGGGTAATGGATCTCATCAACCTGGTCAGGGTCGGAGGCGACGTCCCAAAAATCGTAATAGTGGGGTGCAGGCCTGAGAGGTTAGAGGTAGGAATCGGTCTCTCCAGGGAAATGGTGGGAAGGTGCGTTAAGGCAATCGAGGTGATATCTGAGCTACTCTCCAAGTATAACGTCCAGGTGAACGTTGACGGGGCGAAGAGTAGGTTACTCCATAACGAACTTGCTAGGACTCACGATGTTAACGAACGCTCAGGAACACGGTAGAAAAGATCGCCCAGCACTTGTGGGAATTTCCCTTAAATATGGCCCTCCAACAGAGGCGAAATTTAATAATTGCTGATCACGTTCTCCTCCTGTAACGAAGAACCTTTGTCATAGGTCCCTGAGGTTCTCGATTATCTCCCTCAGGTTCCCCTCCACCTCCTCTCTCGAGACGACCCTAATCGCGTAACCTGCGTGAACTAGGACCAGGTCCCCTTCCTTGGCCTCCACAAGTCCCAGCTCTACCTCCCTCACTATCCCTCCGAAGTCCACCATCGCCCCAGACCCTCTCACCTCGATTACCTTCCCCAAATGGGCCATATCGTAGGGATCGTATTCAGACATCCTGGAGCGCCCTCATCAATTCCTGCTGATATCTCAACATCTCAGCGTACTCCTCCTCCGTTATCTTCTCCATTATCATCCCGTAACTCACTACCACTGGATCTCCCTCCTTCACATCGTCAAATCCGTTCACTATGACAGGCTCTATGGCACCGTTACCGTAATCCACGAAGGCGATCTGCCCCTCTACTGAGACCACCCTTGCGGGGAAACTCAGGCACATCACTACTATCTTGAAATTGCCCAATAAAAACTTGAGTCCCTCAGGGCACGTTGAGGTGCCCTACAGCCCATGACTACTTATTTTCTCGGGATGAAATTGGATCAGGATAGAGTTGACTCCCCTCGACATCGAGACCATAGAGTTAAGGGTGGAAATAGAGAAGAACGTAGTGACCAAGGTAACGTCGTCAGGGAATAGGCTCAGAGGTTACGAGAGGGCCTTCGTTGGGAAAGACCCCATCGAACTCTTGAGGATCATACCGAGGGTGTTGTCCACTTGCTCCCAATCCCACGTCCTCGCCTACGCTGAGGCCGTGGCGGAACCCGGAAATTGGGAGGAGGCCTCAAGGATCATGGCTATCCTCGAGATCGTTGAGAGCCACATGAAGCACCCCTACGCCTACTGGTTCCCCTACCTTGGGGGAGAGGAGTACAGTTTCCCCTCTGGGATTAAGTTCAGGAGGATAAGCGAGGCGACCAGGAAAGTCAGGACGTTAATGGAGAAGGTGGGAGGGAAGTGGCCCTCGGTGGGACACCTGAGCCCTGGTGCGGGGGTCAGGTTCCGACTTCAGGACCTCATCGATGTGATCAAGGTTTTTCAGGAGCAGACCATAGGCATGGACCTGGATTCCTTCTTAGAGCTCTCCGACCTGGAGGAGTTGAGGGGCGATTCGGCCCTCCTAAACAAGGTCGAACCGTGGAGGGCAGGGTTGAAAAGGTACTTAGTGATAGGTTTCCCCTTCCGGGGGGACTTCTCCCCGCACCTGATCACTGACGAGGGTAATACCGTCACTTACTCCGGGCAAACCGTGGAAGTGGGACCTCTGGCACAGGCACTCTCGGTGGACCCCCTGATCAGGAAGCTCCACCACATGTGGGGACCCTCACCCCTGTTGAGGGAACTCTCCAGGCTCAGGATAGTCGCCTTTCTCCTCAGGGAATTGAGGGACGTGGATCTGGTATCGGAGGGGGTCAAGATCAGGGGCGGTGGGGTAGGGGGAGTCGAGTCCATAAGGGGTTCCCTCATACACATCGTGGACCTGGGAGAGAAGGTAAGGGACTACAGGATAGTCCAACCCACGACCTTCAATGCCTCACCTGGAGGGGCACTGGAGAAGGCAGTTCAGGGGATACCTGTCAGTGACCCCAGGTCTCCCTGGGAGATATCTCTGGCAGTGAGCTCACTGGACTCATGCTTTGTGACTCAGGTGGAGGTGTTCAACGAGGGTAAGTTTGTGCTCTCTAAGAGGATAGGAGGGTTCTGTTGAACTCATCTCCGTCCTAGCGTAGCTCTCAATGGGCCCTGGACATCTTGTCCGTTATCCTCTGCGCCGCTAACTTAATTCCCTCGAACGTCAGTTCCACTGACCCCTCCCTGACCTCAGCCAACCCAGATTCTACCAGTTCCCTGAGCGTATCACCGTCAACCTCGTCAGCTCCCCTCTTCCTCCCGTAAGCTAAGTCCATGTACAGTACCTGGAGAAAGTCCATCAGACCGTAGAGGGAGGAGAGCTCCCTCACCCCAGCCTCCGTGAGGTACAATAACCCTCCCTCCTCCTTGACCAGTCCCCTCCTCATCAATCCCTCAAGGTCAACCCCCCGGAGCTTCAGCTCTTCCCTCCTCCTGGGGGCTACGTGGATCTCCTCGAGAGCAAGCAGGTCAGAAAGCACCTAGCCTCACCTTCGTGACCTCTAGAGAAGGCCACGATGGTTACCTTTGCCTTTACACCCCTCATCCTGGCCCTCATGAGGTACTCCTCCAGTTCACTGTAGGAGAGCACCCCGGGATATATCTCCTCCAGGCCCAGGACTAGGAACCTGACCGACTTGGCTGAATCCACCACGATCACCTCATCCTCGTCTCTCATTAACTCATCCATGGCGTCCAGGTTGGGGCCTATGAAGAGACCCCCGAAGTCCTCCACTATCCTTCCACCTTCATCTCCATGGAGTTCGTTCCCTACCCCTATGAGCCTCATAACCTCATCGCCAGTTTCTCCTTTCCTCCGTCCAGGACGTGGACGTTACATACCATACAAGCGTCGTGTGACCTGACCACGTGAGCGACCTCAATGGGGTTGGACAGGTCCTCCACTTCAGTTCCCACCAGGGCCATGGTAAGGTGACTCGGATTCCCCTCAGGGTCCTCAGGTCCCATGTTTATCTGTGTGGGGGTGACAACCTGGTAGTTCTCTATCTTACCATCCTCCACCACGATCCAGTGTCCCAAGGACCCCCTCGAGGCCTCAACCAGACCGTAACCCATGGCGAACTGTCTCTCCTGGGGCTTTATATAGGTAGGCCCATTAAAGTCATATGTGTCCAGGTTATTCAGGATCAGCTCGTGTATTAGGGCCAACCTCACGAACCTGGCCACCTCCCTCGCCAGGACGTTTGTACCGAACCTCTTAACCAGGTCAGTCATGAGCCTGTTCCCAGCTACTACCAACATGGACAACGCTCCCACCTCGGGTGCAACGTACCTGTCCTTGAGCTTATACCTGAAAGTCTTGGTGAAAGTATACTTTCCCTTCCCGTTGGGTGGGAGAGGGTTAGTCTGGCCCATGAATGGGTTCAACCCTATCCTGTCCCCAAGGTCGTAGGTGTAGAAGGAGTGGGCGACGAACTCCAGGATGTTGTTAGGATCGACCTCGAACCTGTCCCACGAGTTTAGATCCAATATTCCCCTACTGAACACCAGCTTCTCCCTGGAGTTAGCTGGGTCGTAGTCCTCAGGCACGTTGACGTGACCGTAACTCATGAGGAACTGAGATCCCTTCCCTATCCTGTGCCAGCCCATGGATTGACCGTAGTTCCACACCTTAGATACGTCTCCCTCGGGGTAGTCCTTGGCCCACTGCTCCAGGTCCTCGACGCTCTCAAGCTCGAGGAATTGGTCTAGGGGTCCTCCCAGGACGGTCCTCTCCAGGAACTCAGCCGTTATCTGTCTTATTATACCCTTAGCCTTCACAACGTCGTTCGGGAAAGGTTCAGCGGTTATTCCTCCAGGAACCATGGCGGAGCCGTGGGGCCACTGGCCTCCAAAGATGGCGTAAATCTCGGCGTATCTCTTGGACCACACGACTGCCTGCTTATATGACGTCCCTACGTAGGGGGCCCACCTTAGCACCATGTCCCTATAGAAGGGTAACTTCTCATACTTCCTGTTGACGGAGTCTATCATGAACATCAGGTAAGTGTGCCTCACGTCGTTCTGTCCCATCTCAGCCAGGGTGAGGACGTTCCTCAGCCTCACAGCGTTGGGGGGTACCTTGGCTCCGTAGGCCATGTCCAGGGACTTAGCTGCAGAGAGCAAGTGGGATCCACCGCAGATCCCACAGATCCTTGGAGTTATGACCAGGGAGTCCATGGGATACTTGCCCTTGAGTATAACCTCAATGCCCCTGAAGAGCCTGGACATGGGATAGGCCTTGACTACCTTCCTCCCCTCAAAGATCACCTTGAGGTCCAGGTCTCCCTCCACCCTGTTGAGGGGGCTTATCACCCTCTCATTCAATCCAGTTCCCCTCCCTCTTGATGAGGGGTCTCACTAGGTACTGCGGTGCAGCGCCCCTGGCTATGGCTGAGAGGGTTATGTAAGATCCCCTGCTAACCCCCAGGGGTAATCTCTTGGGGATCCCTGACCTGTTCTTCTCAGTCCTGAAGAAGTTGAAGGTGGGGAAGTCGAACTCGGTACAGCCCATGCAGGGGGTTCCAACCCTGGTCTTGCTGCTCTGGTTGTTCCAGAGGATGTTGTTGCACGGACTCCTGGTGTACGACCCCCTACAGCCCAACTCGAAGTAGAGACAGCCCTCCCTGTGGCCGAGTTCCTTTGAAGCTATCTTGAACGTAAAGTAGGGCTGCCTGGGGCAACCGAACTGGGTTGTGGTGGAGTAGAAGATCTTGGGCCTGTTGAAGTCGTCAAGGTCCCCCTGGGTTATCCTCTCCTCCAAGATCATGGACAAGGTCGTGAACAGCCACTCTGGATGAACGGGGCATCCCGACAGGTTTATCACGGGGAGTCCGGAGGAGGACCTGAAGTCCTTCCCCAGGAATCCGCCGGCCTCTTTCCTGTGATATTGAAGACCTGTGGATTGCGTCGGGTTTGGGTCTGCTGCCGGTATACCACCGAAGGAGGCGCAGTCACCCACAGCTACCACATACTTGGCCCTCTTGGCTATCTCCCTAACCCAGTGCATCATGGGCTTACCTGCGAACATGTTGTACTGACCCGTACCGTTGGGTCCAGTTATGACTGAGCCCTCGAAGAGGAACACGTGAAGTTCCAGCCTTGCCTCCAAGATAGAGTTCAACAGCCTCTTCAGATCTCCCCCGCACTCTGGTGAGAGTGAAGGGTGCCACAAAAACCTGGCTTCGTGTTGGTGGAGAAATTCCAGGACGTCCGGGTCTGACGCGTTGAGCATGGACAGGGTGTTTCCTCCGCATGCCCCTCCCTGGAGCCAGAGAAGGTTTCTCATTTTGTAATGATAGAAACGCAAGATATTTAAGGCTGACTTATGAAAGACGTTGAATAATTTTAAGTTATAGCTGGAGAATCATTGAAAATAATTATAAATCGCGTAATAAAGTTGGAGGATATATGAATAGACGTCGCTATATTAAGGATAATGTTCAGCTCCCATATAAGTGGGCCGCAATGTGACTAGGATATCAGGGCAACTTCAGGCCTGAACCTTTGAGTAATATCCGTCCAAATAATCACGTGAGGTATTTATTTTAAAAATAAGAAGTATTTGAACAAACTTTTTAAATACATGATTTAGAATCAATTAGATCTCAATGAGCGAGAGAGATGAGGACTACCAGGAGGGCCTGAACAAAATCAAAGAGATAGTGATATACCTCAATACCACAGGCATCTTAGACAGCATACTGGACTTCGTCAGTGACGAGAATAAGGTGAGGTCTTTCCTCCAGTCCAGGACCTACAGGGCCGTGATCGAAATGTTGGGAGATCTCAAGGACATGATAGACAGGGGAGAGGTGAGCTCTGAGGACTTCGTGAACGGAATGATAGCCATTGCGAAGCACATGGACAAGATAGGGAAGATCCTCACTATACTGGACAAGAACGGCGTGCTTGACGTGATGACAGCGGGGTTAGCTAAGGCGGCCGAGACCATGGTTCAATCGAACAAACAGTCCAACATAGTGGAGTTACTCGCGTCCTTTGACGATCCGGATGTGAAGAAGACCCTAGCTTACCTGAGGTTGATGTTGAAGGAACTGGGCAGGGCCGTTGATCCCCTAGTGAAAGGGAATGGTCAACAGAAGTGATCCCTCTCTCCCCCAGGGCTTATTAAGTTCGTCAGCTCCAGGAGGATCAACATGGCATTCTTCACAGCCTTCCCCTGTGTGGTGAGGGAGTAGAAGACCTTGACCGTCCTGTCAGGTACAACCTCCCTAGCTATCATGGAGTTCTCCTCCAGCTCCTTAAGTCTCGTGGAGAGTGCCCTCTGGGTCAGACCTTCGACCTTCCTAAGGATCTCGTTGAACCTCATCTTACCATACTTATCCAGGAGCATGAGTATCGTGAGAGTGTACTTCTTAGTGATGAGATCATAGATCTTAGGCGTATATAAGGTGCACAACTCCTCGTCGTCCCTGAGACAGCAGCCCATTGCACAATATCCTTCGAGAAAAAGATAAAACTATTGTCCACTCCAAAATTCCGTGACCCGAGTTAAATCAATATTAGCTTAAAAAGTTGTTAAAATTTATCTCGATAGGATCCTGGAAAATCTAACTCCTTTAAAAGGATTTATGATAATTTTTTATTAAATAACGGATTGAACTCAAACAATTTATAACGCATAAATCATGGTATATCTGTCTGATCCGGAATAGTGCGATGAGACCATCGACTGCTCGGAGGTGGCTCTAGCCTCACGACAGATTCATTCTCCGAACACCTTGGAGAGGGAACTCAACACTTTGGGTAAACGTGGGGTTTTCCCGTAGAGGAAGAGTTCGAACATATCGTCCAATATGGCTGAGAACACGCTGTACAACTCTGTCTCCATCATCTTACGTATTGCCCTAGGGTAGAGTTCCGGCCCTGGCTCCAATTCCCCAGCCAGGTGTAATGCGAGGTGCTCCACTGAGCTCAGCGCGAAGGACAGTCTCATGACAACGTCATCGGAGGACTTAGCCAGGGTGAGGAATGTCTTGGCCAATGAGGCATAATGACCCTCCTCAATGTTCAGAGGGGGTACTTCCGCCTCTCCCGGTAGTCTCACACCCTCCTCTAATCTCCGGTTTATCTCCTCGCTCAAGTAATACCTCTCAACACTTACCTTACCGCCCTTGTTGAGCTGGATGGCCACGTATATTACCAGTATTGGAGGAGTGAAGGGGGAAGGGGGCGTGTAGTGGAGCATGGGCATGTCCCCCCTGCTCAGGTTTACCAGACCTAATTTGACCACTGGAAGTCTGGTCTCAGGCTCGACCACGTTTACGATCTCATCCAAGTGTTCCAGGTCTTCCGCCAAACTTCACCGCCCTTATGTACCTGGCCCCAGGCTTCCTCATGTCCTGGGGAGTTAAGACGTGTTTTAGCCCTCCCAACGCCCTTGCGGCCACGTTAAACCTTGCCCACTCCTCCATGATCTCGGCGAATGCCCTCGCCTCATGGATACACGCACCTACGGACAGAACTCCGTGATTCATGAGGATCACCACCCTGGGCACCTTGGCTCCCTCCCCCCTCACTGCCTCCCCCACGTTTCTCGCTAACTCGAGCGTACCTGGATGAGAGTAGGGAACTACCTTCACCTCGCCCAATATGGCAGCTGCCTCTCCGTGTGTGACCTCCAGGTATCCAGAGATGGCCACTCCCATGGTGTAGGGAGAGTGGGCGTGTATTACAGCATTGACGTCAGGCCTCCTCCTGTAAACTTCCAAGTGCATGCTGACCTCTATGGAAGGTTTGAGGTCTCCCTGTATCAAGTTCCCCTCCATGTCTATCTGGACCAGATCCTTGGGCTCCAGCTCAGACCTAGGGTAACCTGATGGCGTTATCCAGATCTTGTCGGATCCTGGTAGCCTGGCACTCTGGTTCCCTCCTGCGTTACTGATCATCCCCTTCCAATACAAGGTCCTCACGCTGTTGACCAACTCCCTCTTCAGTTGTTCCTCGTTGGACTGGCAGAGCCTGCAATACGTGTTGCCTATCATGTAGACCATTATCCTACCTCCTACATCTCGGGCTGACGTTGACTATCCTGTGGGTGGCCCATATCCAGCAAGTTCCCTCCTGCGACACCATGGGTGCACCCTTGGGATCCTCAGGCTTACAAGTCTTCCTGTAGAGTGGACACTCTGGGGGATCGATGAGGCCCATGACTACCTCTCCGCACCTAGCACCGGCCACGTACTCGTCCTGTGTCTTAGTTCTGTCCCTGATGCCGTACTGAGCCCTAGCGTCCTTCCCCCTGAACTCCTCCTTCAGCCTAAACCCGGCTCTGGGGAACACGGCCACTCCCCTGACGTAACCGTCCTCAAGGTCGAAGACCCTGTCCATGACCTCCTGTGCCTTCACGTTACCCTCCCACGTAACAGACCTGGTGTACTCGTTCTCAATCCTTGGCCTTCCCTCGTCTATTTGCTTCAGGATCATGTAGATGGCCATCAGGACGTCTATGGGCTCAAACCCCGTCGCCACCATGGGCTTCTTCGACTTCAGGAAGTACTCATAATATGGCTTGAGCCCGGTAACCGTCACGGAGTGACCTGCAGAGATGAAGGCATCTATGCCCAGGACGTTCGACTCCATCACTGACCCCTGGATCGCTGGAGTGTACCTGTATGAGACCAGGAAACTGAGGTTCTCCGGGACTCCCTTGATCATCTCGAAGGCAGTAGCTGGGGCAGTGGTGTCCATTCCCACGGCGAAGAAGAGGAAGTCCTTATTCGGTTCCCTTCTTGCCATCCTCACGGCGTCCTGAACTCCGTAGATCACCCTCACGTCACCTCCTAGGGCCCTAGCCTCCTCCAGGGACATCCTCGTTCCCCTGGCCCTGGTCATGTCTCCGTAGGTAGCCACCACGACACCATCCAGGGCTAGTTTCGCAGCGTCGTCTATGTCCGTCGCGGGAGTTATGCAGACGGGACATCCAGGTCCTGCCCTGACCTCAACGTTCTCGGGAAGTAGGGATCTTATGCCGTAATGGGTTATCGTCCACTCGTGACTCCCGCAAACGTGCATTATCATTATGTTCTCCTCAATCTTCTTGGCGAGCTCGGCTATCTTGAACCTCAAGGCCTTGGCGAGGTTCGGGTCCCTATAGTACTTCAGTATTGACAGGTACTCGCTCACTCCCCACCACCCACTATCTCATTGAAGTCCTGCCTCTTCTTCTCCTGAGGTAAGTCCTTGGTCATCTCGTTCCATATCTCCACTGTCCTCACGGCCTCCTCCTCGTCCACAACCTGGATTGCGTAACCTGCGTGGACCAGGACGTAGTCTCCCACCTTAGCATTGACCAGGGAGAGCAGGATGTTGTCCCTCACAGTTCCGTTTCCGAAGTCCACCTTGCCGAAATCTCCAGTTATCTCCACAACCTTACCTGGAAAAGCTACGCACACCTCACTTCACCCCATAAACCCTCTTCATCTCCTCCCTCTCCGCCTCAGTGAACGAGTAGAGGGGAAAATAGTCCTCGTCGAAGTATATCATGGGCACTCCGCAGTGCCTAGGCACGTCCACCTCCTTCCCGCAGATGTCACATCGAAGCACGTCCACCCTCCTGAAGTTTCCCCTCTGAGAGTAGGACATGGGTCTCCCACAGTGGTAAGGGACGCTCTCCTCAGCCCTGCAGATTACACACATGAGTCTCTCCATCTCCCCCACCTCAACATATCCTGGGAACCGGGTCCCCCAGAGGTCTCCCCACGTATCTCTCACCTCCCACGACTGTCTCCATGACAACTCCCTCAATGTCCTTTCTGACCTCCCCTATTACAGCTGCGTTTTTTCCTAGGGGATGTGAATGCAGAACCGCCATGATGTCCCTCACGTACTCCGGGGAGACAGCCAGTACTGCCTTCCCCTCGTTCCCCAACTCGAGGACGTCGATCCCCAGGAACTCCACCGCTGCCCTCACCTCATCCTTCACGGGTATTTCGCTCTCCCTTATGTAAATGCCCAGTCCAGACTTCTCTGACCAATCCTGGAGGAGGTCTGCCACTCCTCCCCTTGTTGGATCCTTGGCGTCGGCTATGCCTCCAACCTCCATGAGGTTGAGCATGAGGCCGTTGAGGGGAGCCACGTCTGAGGTGATGTTGGACTCAAAGCCCACCCCCTCCCTCGAGGAGAGGACCGCCACAGCGTGATCCCCTACCGTGCCAGTGACTATTACCTTGTCTCCAGGTCTTATGTTTAATGGGACGAGCCAGTCCCTAGGTTGTCTCGTCTTCCTCAAGGTCTCAATGTCGTGATCGAGTTCCTTTGGCCTGACGCCCAAACCCGATGTGTTTATCACTATCCTGTCCAGACTTCCCCTCTCCATGACCTTGGTGTCCCCAGTGACTATGTGAACCTTGGCCTCCTTCGCTGTATCCCTTATGCTGTCGACTATCCTCTCTAGGTCACTCTTGGGGAACCCCTCTTCCAGGATAACCCCCAGGCTCAGGGCTATGGGTTCTCCCCCCATCATGGCGATATCGTTGACCGTCCCTGTGACACTTAACCTCCCTATGTCCCCTCCCTTGAAGAAGATGGGCCTGATCACGAAGGAGTCCGTGGTGAACACGGTGTTTCCGATCACGGCAGCGTCGTCCATGAGGTCCAGGGGAACTTCTCCGAATCCGTCACTGAGTCTAATGAAGACCTCCCTTATCAACGTGTGCATATACGAACCTCCGGCACCGTGGAGGAGGGTTATCACGTCTCTACTGTTGACCGTACCCATTTGAAGATATATGGCTTTTTGAGTTTATAAAGATAGATAACCTGAAGTTTTATGACTTAAAATTATTAAAATTATCCGAATTAACAAAACTACTCACACATGTGCGGTGTGTACCACACTCAATTGGTTAGCGATATAATCAAATATACCTTAAAAGTCCTTTTCCTCAGCAACATTAAAAAGCTTCGATTTTTTTAAGAGATTGGGAACCTTGCTTTCACCGCTGGTGGCGTCCTACATAGTTTACGTAGTGTCCATGACCGTGGTGATGAGCTGGGCCTTCGAGAGGGCCTTCCACGGTGTGGGTGTCGCCTTCTGGATCCTGATCCTTTCCTCCATGACCACCCTGACTTTCCTGTTCCTCTTCTCATACTCCCCAGACGTTCTCCTGTTTTCCATAGCGATCCTCTCAATTCCAGTGACCCTATGGAACCTCGGGAAGTGGAGGTTAGGGAGTGTCGCTGGGCTCCTGGCGTCCGAGATCCTTATGAGTCTGCTCTATTACGTCATGCTGAGAGGGTTAGGAAACGCGGTCATAGCACTGGATTTTTACGGCACTGATATTCCCTCAACCTACGTTAACTCTCCCTTCCAAGTGCTGGAGGCCCTGGCTGAGCTGGCTAACTCCTTCATGTTCTTCCTGATGATCCTCCCGGAGATCCTCTACTTCTGCGTGAGGAACAGGGATACGTTCCCCTTGATTCTGGGCTCCCTGGCCCTGGGAGGGCCGAACATAGCGTCTGAGATGACCCACTCAATCCTCCCACTCCCCTACGACCCAGTGAAGGAGGCGTCCATATTCGTGTCCCTGCTCTCCCTGGTAAGTTCTGTGTACGTCTCCAACTCCTTCATGAGGGGCAAGTTAAGGGGAGGAGAGTTCCTTACCTTCATCATCTCTAACCTCATGTTGAGCGTGTGTGGAGAGTACTACGCGGTAACGATAAACGAGATACCTTACGCCTTGGCCACTCTGATCACGCTGGGTCTGTCCTTTGTGAGACCAAAGGTGGAGCTGAGGGATTGGAGGACGTCCTTAATCCTCTCAGTCCCCCAGTACCTATGGGGTCTATCTGTGGGTACTTGGTACAACGAGATCTCCGTTGGGCATCTCCTGGGAACACTTTTCCTCCTAACATACCTGGTCTCACTGTCGGCTAGTCACTTGAGGATAAAGGGAGCGGATAGGGAGGGCTTGGCTCACCCCAGGAGAGTGAGGTGAGGTCCATCCAACTGGGGTGGTATACTTGCTTATACTTTACAAAAACACTTAGGGACAAGTGAGCCCCTTCTTATATGCAGTGGGGAAAACTCTGAAGAAATGTTATTAAAGAGAGTTCTGCAAGATTTTGGTAGGAATTTTCATGGTGAGATTTCACACCAATATCTCAGAGCTGAGGAGAGACATACTTCACATCCTGGATTTGGTCCCCATGTCCACTTCCAGCGTAGCTCCCACCTTCAGCATAGCCGCAGCCTACGGGGTCATGGTTTCCCTCGCGGGACCTCAGGCCATAATGTCTACGCTATTGACCGCCATCCCCTTCATCTTGATAAGCCTCATTTTTAGGCAGTTCAACGTACACTTTCCCCACGCTGGGGCATCATACCACTGGGGAGTGAGAGTGATAGGAACGAGGTTCGGCGCCTTTCAAGCCTGGGTGGTCACGTTAGCTTATTTCCTGTCGATCCCTCCCATAGTGGTCCCTGCAGGGGAGTACACCCTGGCACTCTTGGGCTCCTTAGGTCTGATACCTCCATCTGCGGTGGGGGAACCTAGCCTAGTGACCGTGGCTGGAGTGATCTGGGCACTTGTAGCAGCGATCCCACTCCTCTTAGGGGCAAAACCCACTGCTAGGTTCACTGAGGCCTTCCTTGGGATGGAGCTGGTGATCTTGGGGCTCTTCCTGGTTCTGGGATTTTCACTCATGCCCCACCACGTGGTAAACCCCTTCTCCCCTGACTGGTTCTTCAGCACGCACGTGAATTGGGGTGGCATAGTCCTGGGCATGGTTGTGGCCACGACGATAGTGGATGGCTGGGAGATCGACAGTTACTCCTCGGAGGAGTCCAAGAGGCCCAGGAGGTGGCCTGGATTGAGTGGCGTGATCGGACTCCTGACCGTGCTCCTGGTTTACGGTGTGACCATGCCCCTCATGACCGTGGAGACCCCACTAGCTCAATTGTCACAAAGCGTTGATCCCTTGGCGACCTGGGCCTCAATGGTAATTCCCAACTACGCCTGGCTCATGGACGTGGCTGTGTTGGCCTCCACGGCAAGTTCCCTCTGGCTCACAGCCTTCATCCTCAGTAGAGCTTGGTACGCCATGGCCAGGGATGGGCTACTACCAAAGTTCTTCGGGTGGACCCACGAGAGGTTTGGCTCACCTTGGGCTAACGTATCTTTCATGACGGCCCTAGTAGTGCTCATCAACGTCCTCATCCTCATCTCCCCCTCCGTACAACAGTTCTTCACCCTGGTCCTCAGTGCCGCAGGGATTTTCCTGGCCTTGGAGTTCTTCCTGGACAGCGTTTGCGGGATCGTCTTCTTCTGGTTTAAACACGAACCCACGGGAAGGGAGAGACTGAAGAGTCACGTCCACTGGACCTACAGGCTTATATCCGTGTTGTCTTCCTTAGGTTTGGGATCCTTGATCGCCCTGGGACTATACTACAGTCCGTCCACCATAGGATACCTCTTCCCAGAAGTATTCGCGACGTTGATAGGCGCTGGAGTCATCATGGTGCTACTGTCCAGGAGGATCGTAGTGAGGGAGTTCATAGCCCCCGATTAACCCTTCCTCCTGACGAGGTACAGTGCCAGGAATAGCGTTAACGCCACAACCAGCATGGGAAGGAGGTAGGAAGGGGTTTGAGCGGGAGCAGGAGTGATCGAGGGCCTATTGATTGTCACGTTCTCAGTGACGGATTGAGTGACCGGGCAACCCGGTGCTATTATGGAGATCGTTCCGTCAAAGAAGTTGCTCACGAAGATCTCACCACTGACGGTGTCGTAGAGCACCGACTTGGGTGACACTCCAACACCTATTTCCCCAAGAGTCTCGTTTCCAGCGAACGCAAGAACGGAATCAGGCCCGTAAAGGCTATCTAGAGAAACGTAGATGAACCCATCCCTGGGATCTACAGCTATTCCCTCAACCTTCTGACCCTGCAGTTGGAGTGAAGTCAAGGGCTCAAGCGAGGACGCGTTGAAGACTTCCAGGTAACCGTCCCCTCCTACGTAAATCTTCCCGTTCCAGAAGGTCACCACGTTAGGGAAAGTATTGAGCTCCACCACCCTATTCACGGTCAGTTCAGGTGAGATGGAGTAGAGGTATCCCTGGTTTTCGGAGAAGTTGAGTGTAGTGACGTAGATGTCCCCGTCAAGTGGATTAACGGCAATGGAAGTCACTACTCCATCTACTCTCAGGGAAGGAGACAACTCATTGCCTCGCAGTTCCCCTAATCCTCCAGGGAAGCCCACGTAGATTTCCCCATTACGTTGGTCGTAAACTATACCAGTTGGGGAGACGTTTAGTCCTACAGTTCTCAAGAGGGTGAGGGTTTCGTCACTTATGACCGAGATTGACATATTGGGTAAGGTTCCGCTGGCCACGTATATCAAGCTCTGGTTGGGATCGTAGGTCATATACTCAGCTCCAGACACGTTTATCTGCCTCAAGATCTTCCCGTCGTAAGGACCCAAGACGTACACTGACCCCACAGCAGCCACGAACACCCTCCCTTGGGAGTCCTGGATCAACTCGCTTGGGGAGATCTGGGAGAAGATGTTAGCCAGGCTACCTTGAACCACCGTGAAGTTTCCCAGATCCACGGTGTACTTTACGTACCCAATTGGTGGAGACAGACACGAGGAGCTCAGGGAGACTAGGAGGATAAAAAACAGGGGGATTGAATAGATTCCCATCACCTATCTTAAAAGTCCAACCAGTACTTCTCGTCAGGATCGTTACTTTCGTGATGCGGTTTAGCGTTCATGAGCTGACCGTAGAGCTTGGTGGATACAGCGATGACCCTCTTCAACTCCTCCTTCGTCTTCACGTTGTCCATCTCCAATCTCCCCACAAGGGACCTCACGTTGGCCAGGTTTTGGGTAGCGTCCTTCCAGAATCCCCAGTCACTCCTAGCGTGAAGCAGTACCTTATTAACGTCTATCCTCTCCTCCAATAGTAGTATAGCAGCTATGTCCGCGGTGTCCTTATCGGTGGGGAAGTGCATCTGTAACTTGGTGAGGAGCAAATCCGTGAGGCTCGCCGAGTACTCCTCCTCCCAACTCAGGTTGATCCTGTGATTGAAAGTGGGGACATCCATGTAATATGCCTTCAAGACCAAACTCTCATAGAAGAACATGCCAGCAACGTCGCCCATGGTCCTCTCCAAGTGATAGTAGGGAGTCCAGCCCTGTTCCTTTACCACCTCCTTGAACCTCTCCCTGGACGACGTGGGGAGTATGACGTTCATGTCCTGAGGTCCGTTCCTCCTGTAGAGCTTCAGGAGTTCCACGGAGTCCTTACTATCCTTAACCCTGTGATATATCCCTATGGATCCGTACAGGAGGATCTTAGCCCCACTCTCCTTGAGGGAGGAATATATCCTGTCATATAACTTGAGGTACTCCTGAGCTACACTCTCAAAGGGTACCTTCCTCTGTTGCGATACGTCGAACGGGGTAATTCCAGACATTGTTGAAATTTACTTTATTCATGTTATTAATAGTTTTCTTATGATGGTTAAGAGGAGAGGTTGGAGTAGAGAGGACGAGTAGGGCACTGGGAGCTCCTCAGCCTCCTCGCCAAGGACCTAAACCCAAGGTATTGGCGTGAGGACGAAACTCGGTCTGACTGTTCCTCTCTCGGATTTAAACGATACTACAAATTTACCCTACACAGACAATGATTTCTTAAACGTTGGAAAACACGTTTGAAAAAAATATTTTAAATTTCTCTGAACGATGAATTATTCATGAAGTACATTGCCGAGATAGGCACTGAGCATCCTCAAGAGTCAATTAGGGCCTTATTGTCAGACCCCCACTTCGTGATCCCCAGGGTCTTCAAGTCGGTGAAGGAATTCAGGGTAGAGGGATCCTCCTTCAGAGGGGTGGCGAGATATTTCGGCTTTGAACACGAGGTCTTAGGGAACGTCTACTCCTCCGTCAACGAGGTCTCCTATCCCTTCACCTTGAGGCATGGCGTTGACGTCGGTACTGGGAGATTGACGTTCTTGATACAGCCAGGTTCGGTGAGGGTTATCCTGGAATACGAGGGATGGATGGAGAGGTTCTCCAGGGGAATACTAAAGGGTTGGGTCAGGGACTTCCTCACCGACTTCGAGGAAGTAGTTAGGATGGAGAGAATCAAGAGGAGGTTGTGAGAACTGGGGATTTAGGGAACTGAGTTCAACAGCGGAGTTCCAGTGACGGAGAGCTGGGTTCCCTCGTGAATTGAGTGTACTACACAGGTTCTAACGCCATGGCTAGTTGAAAGCTCCATTCCACGAGGGAGGATGGCAAGGTCTCAAGTACACTCCTGCCCTGTCCTCTCAAGGAATTGTTGAGCTCTCGTGACGAGCTCACCCCACGCCCTGAACTTTACCCACCCTCACGGAGCTCCTCCCTCACGATTTTGATTTCATGCCTCTGGGCCCCACCTTTCCCTATCCCGGAGGTGGGATTCCAGAGGCTCTACAGGTAGTCCAAGCCCCGATGCCGACGAAGTGCCCATCCAGGTTGTTGGGGCCAAGGCTCACCACATTAACCCTCGCCCTAACCGAGGAGTGTCGGTGATGCTCATTACGTCCGTTACTCTCATTTAGAGAATGGGCGAGTTGAGGTTCAAAGACCCTGTGGACTATCCATCCCTCAAGGGAGGGTGTCTTCCACCCCACAAACTCCCGAGACGATAACTGTGAACTATAAAATTGTGAAAATGCATACTTAATGCATGGAGTTCAAGGAGTGGAGTGACTCCATAAGCGATGGGAACCCCCTCAAGGTAATCTACTTTTGGACGGAATGGTGTGAGGAGTGTGAGGCGCAGGCGAGGGAACTCTCTAAGGTCGAGAATTGGCCTGGCTTCAGTTACGTGAGTGTCAACGCAGATGAGAGACCCGACCTCGCCGTGAGGTATTCCCCTCAGATATATCCTTCCCTGAGTATAGTGACAGAGAACAGTGTGGTGGGAGGTACGTACGGGTTTGTGAGTCAAGAACAAGTCAGGGAGACGCTCCTCCTGGCCCTGAACCTCCTCTTGGGCGGAGGAAAGCTGGTCGTTCCCAAATCCACCAAAAGGGAGGGAGTAGACTCAACTCCTACATCTCCAAAGGTACTCGTGGAGAGGATAAAGCGTAATTGTCTATCGTTCTTCGACATCTATTACGGGGGCTTCGAGAAGGAACCTAAGTATTACTTACCCAACGTGCTGAGGTTCCTCATGAGGATAAAGGGGGATCCCTACCCAATTGAGGTGGTTAGGTACACCTTGGATGCCGTCATCTACAACCTCTGGGATGATGGTTTCTACTCTCACTCCCGTACCTACGACTGGAAGGAAAGATCCAGGATTAAACTCACTGATCAAAACGCCGAGATGATCCTCACGTTATTGGACGCCTACGGAACCACCAATGACTCGTACTACCTGGATTACGCTGTGGAGACTGGCAGGTGGCTCATGGGGACCAGGGTGGGAGAGTTTTATCCCGTGGCAATGGTGGACGGGAGGGCCAGGGGACCTCCACTGATGACCGTCAACAGTTTGGTGGGAGAGGCACTCCTCCAATTACACTCATTCACTGGCGATCCAAAGTTCCTGAACGAGTCCTTAAGGTTGGCCTCGCTCTTGAAGAGGAGGCTAAGCCACGATCTGAGGAACGAGGGGCCTCTATTCCTCTTGGACCTGGCTTATCTCCTCAGGTTCCTCTCAGCCCTTAACCAAGGGAGAGAGTTGGTGAACTTGGCCCTCTCCCAATACTTCGGAGGAGACGCATTCTACGACGTCACCCTAGAACATGCCAAGGTTAACGGGATAGGGAGGTTCAAGCTGATAACCGACAACTCCATCCTAGGACAGGGACTCGTTAGACTCGGTATGAGGGAATTGGCAAACGGTGTTGTGGACTACTTCTCACGAAGGTACTGGAACTTCGCGTACTTTAACCAAGCTGACCTAGGCCTCCTAGTGGAGATGTTGCATGGAGATGCGTGAGCTCTACTTGATTTCCGTGGCCCTGGGTCAGGTCATCCTAGTCGTCGAAATTATCCTACTCGTGAACTCGCCCTCCCTGCTCGGGGGAACTCTCTCCACCTTCACTCTGATCAACTACTTCCTTACCTTTGTGATACAGTTCATGATAATCTTTACGTTTCTCACAATCCTGAGGGGTAGAGTTAGGTATCTATTACCTCTCTTGATAGTTCCCGTAGTGGGACAGGTCACCGAGGCCGTCCTGGTCTACCTCCTAAGTAAGGAGAGGAGAATCCTAAGGACTGCCGTGTTCGTCCTCCTCTTCCTCTCCAGCCTCCTGGTCTCCTCGTTGGTACCCTCACCTCCCCAGTTCCTCTACAATTATCCTGCACTGAGGACCTTCGCAGAGTGGTTGGCCATATCAGATACGTTCAACGTGGCCCTCCTCCTCTACCTCTACCACCTCTTCGGTCTCTGGAGAACCCTTCCCGGGACAAGCAAGACCGCGTGACTTCCCATGAGATCATCCTCACTCTTCTCAGGGCTCATACTACCACTCCTAGTCATTCCCTGGGAGTTATTGGTTTACGACTACTATAGGAGTATCTACGCAGGCGCTGTAGTTGTTACCCTCGGGGAAGTCACGGCGACGTTATTGGTAAGTAAGCTGAGCTATCGGGAGTTGAGGCTGGAGCTAAACTATGGACTCCTCCTAGTCATCCCCCTCCTGATCATTATGACCCTGTATCCTAGTCCCAGTCCCATAGGCTATACTTACCCCTTCCTCCTAGTCCCGGCCGTGGTCGGTGGGATATGTGAGGAGCTCATATACAGAGGATTCATCATGGAGGACGGTAGATACGACCCTTACGTCCAGTCCGTCCTTTGGTCCATCAATCACGTCCTTGACGGACCAGTCTTCGTAATCTACACCTTCATAATAGGGGTGATCCTAGGCTTGATATCCAGGAGGTACGGGCTCCTCCCGTGCGTAATAGTTCACCCAGTGGCCAACATGTTAAGGTTGCTCCTTTGATCTGCAGTGCTTACAGGACTCTGCGTCATGTTGTCCACTGTCATGATGAAATCAATAACCACCGCGATCAGGTTATTCTAGGTCCCTCAGAGGTGTCGTTGAGATCACTGAGGTGTCCCGAAGGAGTTCCATGGCCTTCTCCTTCATCATCCTCAAGCACTCCTTTCCCCACTGGCTCAACTCCATCCCTTCATCCCTTTCAACCTCGCATTCCAGGACCAACGTTAAGTCGGGCAGAACCCCCAAAGACCTCGAGACCTTCAGGAACGTATCAACGTCCATGTAATAGGCCTTCACGCTGGTGGAAATCTCCATCCAAGTTGAGAACGGACTAACGACCCCCCCAGGTCTGTAGAGCCTGAGCTCTCTCTTACCTCTCCTCTCCGCAGTTAATATCACGAGGATGGATGGGGAGACATGTTGCAGTAGGGAGGCTGCCTTGAAGGCCCCTAGACTCAAGTCCAGGACCTCTAGACCTTCCCTCCTGAGTTCCTCCATGGCCCTTAGGGGAATGGAGTAGTCCCCTTGGTAGAGGTAGCCCAGGGCCGCGAGTGTGGGGGGACCGGTTAAATCCAATTAACTCACCGCCCTAGAGAGACCTGAGGACTCCAAGGTCTCCACCATCTTCTGGGAGAACAGTAGCTCAAAGGCGTTCATGGCGACCTTGTCTGCACCCTTAAGTAGAGCAACTTCCATGACCACGTTCCTCTCTAATACCATGTAGTTGAAGCCATTGAGCTTAGCCTCGTGTTCCCACATTACACCTCCCTCCACCCTACCCTCTTTCAGGAGGACTGGGATCTCCCTATGGTGTAGAAGCACAGGGTGAACTTCCCTGGACTCGGAATCCCCGCACCTCTTGGTTAGGGAACCCAGGGCCGACCTTCCCAGAAAGGACAGTCCTGGGTTAGGTAACGCTATCTTCCTCGCCTTGCAGGCGTCTATTCCCTCTGGTGTAACCAACACCGAGTTAGTCCTAACGTAGGCCCTCCTGGTGAGCAGGATCTCCCAATCTCTGAAACCTCTCATCTCCTGAGAGGGTAGCGACACTATGAGGGGGGATCTGTCCAACACCAGGTTTCCTACCTTGACCTTCTCGTTGAAGATCTGTCTCAAGAGCACTCCTGAGGGGAGGCACTCCATGAAGGCCTTAATGTAACTCTCGCCCAACAAGGAGAGGTACTTCTCAGCAAAGTTACAGAAGTACGTATCGAAGAAGATGACCAGTTTACTGCCTACCTCCCCGAAGAGATCCTCCACCCTGTTCCAATCAGAGGTGAGGTCTATCATCGGAACTCATTTGTGGAAAGGCAATAATAAATCCTGGAGTTTAATGTGCATGACGTGCTCACCTCACGATATCTCCAACAACGGCTGAGAGGCCCTTACGATCAGTTAATGAAAAACAGATAGATTAATATTACTAATTCTTGAGTCTTATAAATTTAATCTGCAGTACTTGATTTAAACTTGACCTCCCACAGGTCTTTCAGTAAATCTGCACAGGTCTGCCATATTTCTAATCATCAGCAGTTATTAGATTTCACCTAGATTATAGGGCGGTACCTAAGGGAGAATCCAATAACTGCTGTAATCATGTTACCGTGATTAGGTTACCTTCACCAGTGCTTTGTGTGCTTGTTCAATTTTCTCAGATGTCAATCTCATTGCACAACTTAGAATTTAAAATCACATCATAATTTGAAAGAAAGCTTTACGTTAACTCTGAAAAAATTGAAGTAGCACATAAAGCACTTCACTAGAGCATTAATAAATACTATTTCTAGTGGATTATCTCAATAATATAATACAATTACAGTTCCCAAAGGATCCCTACGTGACACCTCACCTAAGGCTCTAGCACTTCTCATTGTTATCAACATTTATTAAGGTAAAACTTGTTGGGAAGTTTAGTAGAAAAAATTTTTAAACATGGTATAGTCTAATATACCTAGCAAAGTGGTGTATATGGGTCTAACAAGGAGGGATTTCTTAAAGGTATCGGGCGTAACTGCCCTAGGGACTAGCTTAGCCCTGTCAGGACTCTCCTACCAGGAGCTCCTGGCCAAGGCTAAGGATCCC